>Ga0224555_1001685_pt1 | contig 29348 bp, 33 predicted proteins | sample 714S23034metaG_FD_180687 | JGI IMG/M metagenome (GOLD analysis project Ga0224555, IMG submission 180687) | Peat soil microbial communities from Stordalen Mire, Sweden - 717 S2 30-34 | ecosystem: Environmental > Terrestrial > Soil > Wetlands > Peat | place: Sweden: Norrbotten County, Stordalen...
CGGCGCTGCGCTTGCGTCTCCTTGATCGTCACCGCGGCGCCATCCTCGAGCTCGACCGTCGGGATCGCGAGATCACCCAGGAGCTGGCCAAGCTGATCGCCGGCACCGGCTCGACCCTGGATCAGCTATGCGGCCTCGACACCCGCAGCGTCGCTGAGCTGCTGGTCGAGGTGGGCGACCCTCGCCGTTTCACCGAGGGCGGCTTTGGGCGATTCAGCGGGACTGCGCCTCTGCCGGCGTCGTCGGGGGAAGGGGCGGGGGAACCGATCCGCCACCGGCTGAACCGGGGCGGCAACCGCCGGGTCAATGCCGTGCTCCACCGGATGGCCGTCACCCAGCTGCGCTGCGACGAGCGTGCCCAGCGGATCCGGGACGAGGCACGTCGACGCGGACACACCAAACGAGAGGCGGTCCGCATCGTTCGGCGCCACCTCGCCGCCGTCGTTTACCGACGCATGATCCGCGACCTCAGGGCTCGCCCAGCGGCGTCGGCGCTCGCCGCTTGACACATAGGAGCTTCAGAGAGCGCGGCCCGGGCGAGGATCCGGCTGACATCCCGGTTGCTCATGCGCTCGGGGAGGAGGTGGTCGCGGCGGTCGATGACCCGGAACAGAGGGCCCGAGTCGATCTCGGCGAGGCGGCGCCAGCGCTGCAGGGCGATCACGGGGTCAGTCTCCTAGTGGCTCCCCTTGGGAATGCCGATCTCCTGGCCCGCGGCCTCGGGGTCGGTCTTGCTCCGTCGGAGGCGCAACACCAGGCCGCCGTCGGCCTCGCGGACGTCGGAGCAGTCGAGGGAGGTGATCTCGGAGCGGCGGAGGGCGCCGGCGAATCCGAGGAGGAGCACGCAGCGGTCACGGACGTCGCGGAGGCTCTCCTCCGGGGTGGCCGGGAGGGCTGCGAGGTGGCCGCCGCCAAGCCGGTTGGCGCTGCCCTCAATCGCTACGCCGAGGCCGTGAACCTGTTGTGCGACTACGCCATCGAGCAGGGCTATCAACTGCGCATGGCGCTCGAGCCCAAGCCCAACGAACCGCGTGGCGACCTCCTGCTCCCAACCGTCGGCCATGCGCTTGCCTTCATCAATGAGCTCGAACACCCCGACATGGTCGGCCCCAACCCCGAGTTCGCTCACGAGACCATGTCGGTCCTGGCCTTCAACCAGGGCGTCGCCCACCTCGAAGGGCTCGTCGTCGAGCAGGAGGGCGGGGTCCACGTACCCGTGGGGCGGACGATCGGCAGCCCGCGCACCTCCTGGTAGAGCCGCCGGGCCACGTCTCGGCGGGCCGGGTCGGCCGGGAGCAGGCGGTCGGGGTGCAGGTCGATCCTTGTCACAGAAGCGCCGCCGTCGGTAGGTTGGGGGTGCGTGTTCGCTGCGGGTCCAGGCGGGCGTGCGGTTGTCGAGACGGCGCCGTTACCGGGGGGGGACTCAGCAGGGCTGCGACCCGGCTGGCGACTGCGGAGACGACCGGCGCCAGCCGCTCGAGCTGGGGGAGTTCGAGCAGGAAGACGACCGTGGACAGGCTCACCGCGCCGAGCGGGGCTCCGGCCGCGTCGAGCACGGGCACGCCCAGGCAGCGAATCGTCCGCTCGTTCTCCTCGTTGTCGATGCCGTAGCCCCGTTGCCGGATGGTGGCCAGCTCGTCGGCCAGCCGAGCCGGGTCGGTGATGGTGGCGGTCGTCCGGGGGCGGAGCCCGGTGCGCTCGGCGATGGCTGCGACCTCAGCCTCGGGTAAGTGGGCGAGGATGCACTTCCCGATCGCGGTGCAGTGCAGGCCCAAGCGCATCCCCACGTACGACGCCATGAAATAGGGCTGTCTGCCTTCGACCTTGTGGATGTACACGGCGTGGTCTCCGGACCGCAGCCCGAGGTGCACCGTCTCGCCTACCTCGGCGCTCAACCCGGCGAGCAGGTTTTCGAGGCTGGCGGTCGAGGAGGTGACCTCTGACCCGAGGGCGAGCAGGCGGGGGCCGGCGAGGTATTCGTGGTTGTGGTCCCGGATGACGTACCCGAGCTCTACCAGGGTGGCGAGGATTCGGTACGTGCTGGACTTCGGCACCCGAGCCGCGGCCGAGATCTCTCCCAGTTGCTGGACGCCGACACGGGCGGCGACCTCCTCCAGCACCCGGAAGGCCTTGCTAATTGCGTTGCCAGCCTCCGAAGACCGACCGCCGCGGCGCCCGGTCGTCCTCGGCGGGCCATCCCTTGACAGATCGCTTTCCACGGGTATCATCGGTTCGGTTAAGGGTAAGGAACGGGATGCTATTTTGCAACACGGAACGGTGCGTGCCCGCCGAGGACCTGGTCGACCCGCTCGGCCACCAGCGGTTACTGTCGGTGCTACGGCGCCGGTCCGCGTCCGTGGCCTTGGACCGAGTCGAGGCGGTGGCCGGAGCTAGGTGCCGGGCGATCGAGCTGACCACATCGATCCCGGATTGGCACGAGGCGGTGGCGAAGGCCGGGGCCATGACCGCGCCGGGCGGCTCGAGGCTCGTCGTGGGCCTCGGTACGGTGTCCAGCTCGGCCCGGGCAGAGCAGGCGCTCGACGCGGGGGCCGCGTTCCTGGTCTCGCCGTTCCTGGCGGCGGCGGTGCAGCCCGTTGCTGACCGACGCGGGGCGATCCTTATCGAGGGCCGCCCGCCCCCGGGCGAGGTAGCGGCCGCAGCCTCGAAGAGGTTGGCCAAAGTGTTCCCGGCGCGCATCGGGGGTCCGGTCGACCCTGAGCCTCAGCGGAGGCCGCATTGAAGATCACCACGGCAGAGGTCATCGTCACGTGTCCGGGTCGCAACTACGTCACCCTGAAGATCACGACGGACGAAGGTCTGACTGGACTCGGTGACGCCACGCTCAATGGGCGGGAGCTGGCGGTAGCCAGCTACTTGCGGGACCATGTTTGCCCGCTCCTGATCGGTCGTGACCCGCAGCGCATCGAGGACATGTGGCAGTACCTGTACCGTGGGGCTTACTGGCGGCGGGGTCCGGTCACCATGACCGCGATCTCGGCGGTGGATGTCGCCCTGTGGGATATCAAAGGGAAGGCGGCCGGGCTGCCGCTCTATCAGCTCCTGGGCGGTGCATCTCGCGAGGCGGTGACGTTGTACGCGCACGCCGATGGACGTGACGTGCCCGAACTCCTCGACCGGGTGGCAGAGCTGGTCGAGGACGGGTTCCAGGCTATCCGTGTTCAGGTTGCGGTCCCGGGGTTGGACAAGACCTACGGGGTGAGCGGTGGCCCACCCGGCACGTTCTACGAGCCGGCCGACGGTCGGATCCCGGCGGAGCAGCGATGGGAGACCGGCGCGTACCTGGACTTCGCCCCGACCATGTTCGAAGCGGTCCGGGAGCGCTACGGGTTCGACCTCCACCTTCTTCACGACGTGCACAACCGCCTGACGCCGGTCGAGGCCGCTCGCCTGGGTCGGTCGCTCGAGAGCTTCCGCCTCTGGTGGATGGAGGATCCGACCCCGGCCGAGGACCAGGCCGCCTTCGGGCTGATCCGTCAGCACACAGTCACCCCGATCGCGGTCGGCGAGGTGTTCAACTCCATCTGGGACTGCCGGGACCTTATCACCAACCGGCTCATCGACTACATCCGCACATCGGTCACGCATGCCGGCGGGATCACCCACCTGAGGCGGATCTTCGACCTGGCTCATCTCTACGGTGTGCGCAGCGGGTCGCACGGAGCCGGGGACCTCTCTCCGGTTTCACTGGGAGCCGCGTTGCATGTTGACCTGGCGATCCCCAACTTCGGCATTCAGGAGTACATGGGACATGCTCCAGGGTGGGATGACGTGTTTCACGCTTCGTATTGGCGAGAGGGTGGCTACATGCACCCCGGAGAAGATCCAGGTATTGGCGTAACTCTTGACGAAGAAGCAGCGGGCCGTTTTCCTTACGACCCCAAATCTCTGCCGGTCTGCCGGCTCCGAGACGGGACGATGCACGACTGGTAGGCGCTGAATGACCTGGTTGGGATGAGGGACTGTTTGGTTGGTCCCTCATTCAAATACTGAAGGGGATGTGTGGGTAGGGCCAAGGGGTATGAACAGGTGGGTGCTGCAACGATGCTGAGGTCTGACCCCTACGATTGTTGGCTGGGCTACCGGACAGGGCAAGAGACTGAGCATCCGGCATGGCGCCGTGCACGGTGTGCCGCAGTGGCGTCGCGCGGTGGGTCGGAGGTCCTGGCCACGGCACGCGACGAGCTGCTCCGGGGCCTCTCGGGCGTCCTGGGCGTCGTCCCGGTCGTGGTGCCCGAGTCCTCGACCGAGCCGCATGTCCTCCTCGCTGAGCCGGGGTCCGTCGTCGCTCGTGGGGTCCTGTCCCACCTGCCGGAGGCGGCGGCTGAGGCGTCGGAGCTGTGCGTCGTCGTCGACGAGGAGCCCGCTGGAGGTTCGGGTGCGGGCCGGACGATCATCACGGCCAACACCGATGCAGGGTGCCTCCATGCCGTCTTTGCGTTCCTACGCCGGCTCCAGCTGGAGCCAGGGGCGCGGGATCTCAGCCTGGTCGAGTGCACGCCCAACACGCTGCGGATGCTGGACCACTGGGACAATCTCGACGGCACCGTCGAGCGAGGCTACGCCGGGTCCTCGATCTTCTTCCGGGACGGTCGGGTGACCACCGACCTGAGCCGGGTCCGGGACTACGCCCGGCTGCTGGCGTCGGTCGGGGTCAACGGCGTGTGCATCAACAACGTCAACGTGGGGCAGCAGGCTGCCGCCCTGCTGACCACTGACCATCTGCCCGACCTGGCCAGCCTGGCCCGCGTCTTGCGCCGCTACGGGATCACGCTTTGGTTGAGTGTCAGCTTCGCCAGCCCGATCATGCTGGCGACGCTGCCGACGGCCGACCCGCTCGACACCGAGGTGCGCTCCTGGTGGTCCGACGTGGCGGCCGAGGTCTACCGGTGGATCCCCGACCTCGGAGGCTTTGTGGTCAAGGCGGACTCCGAGTCGCGGCCAGGGCCCCACCGGTATGGACGGACCCAGGCCGAAGGCGCCAACATGCTTGCCGCCGCGCTCCGACCTTTCGGCGGTGTCGTCCTCTGGCGGGCCTTCGTCTACGACTGCAACCAGGACTGGCGGGACCGGAGCACCGACCGGGCTCGGGCCGCGTACGACACCTTCATGCCCCTTGACGGGGCCTTCGACGACAACGTCGTGGTGCAGGTCAAGCACACGCCGCTTGACTTCCAGGTCCGCGAACCGATCTCACCGCTGCTCGGGGCATTGCGCAGGACCAGCCTGGCCGTTGAGGTCCAGGTGACCCAGGAGTACACGGGCCAACAGAAGGATCTGTGCTTCCTGCTGCCCCAATGGCACGAGGCGCTGTCGGACACGCTGCAGGTCCAGGGCAGTACCGTCAGGATCGCCCGTGTGGTCAGCGGCCAGCATGATCAGCGGCCGCTGGGTGGAGTGGTCGGGGTGGCCAACGTCGGTGACGACCCTTCGTGGACCGGCCACGTGCTCGCTCAGGCCAACCTCTACGCCTTCGGCCGCTTGGCGTGGGAGCTCGACGTGGATCCCGAGCTGGTCGCCTGGGAATGGGTCGGCCAGACGTTCGGTGTCGCCGAACCGGTGGCTAGCACCGTGGTGGGGATGCTGCTCGCCTCCTGGAGCATCTACGAGAGCTACACCGCCCCCTTGGGCGTCGGATGGATGATCACCCCGGGCCATCATTACGGGCCCGATGTCGACGGCTACGAGTACTCCCGTTGGGGGACGTATCACTTCGCCGATCGGGACGGAGTCGGAGTGGACCGAACCGTCGATACCGGGAGTGGCTACAGCGCACAGTACGACGCCTCGCGGGCGCCAGTCTACAACGACATCGCTCGATGCCCCGACGAGTTGTTGCTGTTCTTCCATCACGTGAGCTACCAGCACCGGCTGCACTCGGGCAAGACCGTGATCCAACACATCTACGACTCGCACTTCGAGGGAGTGACCCGGGTCGAGTGGCTGGCGGAGCAGTGGTCGTCGCTCGAAGGCCACGTGGATCCGATCCGATTTCGGGAGGTGAACGAGCGGTTCCAGTGCCAGTTGGCGAACGCCAGGCAATGGCGAGACGTGATCGTCACTTACTTCTATCGGAAATCTGGAGCCCCGGACGAACAAGGAAGGTCGATCTATGCGTAGGTCAACGATGAGGTGGGGAATTCCTGAATGCCGAATCATAGACGAATCCTGTAAAGGGATCGCGTAAGAGCAGCGAGGAGAAATTGACGATGACTAGAGATGACGATGGAGGGAATGTCATCATGATGACTGCTCGTTGGAGGATGCCGGTGAGCGCGCGTTCCCGACAACGGATGACGAAGTTGAAGGCGGCTGTAGTGATGACGGCGGCCCTCACCGCCAGTGTGGCGGCGTGCGGCACGACGACGTCGACATCGACGTCGACAGCGGGGGGCAAGCTGCCGTTTGCCGGGCAGACGGTTTCGGTGTTCACGAACGGACCTTCAGGTGCGAACTCGGCTGCCACCAGCAGTTACTACACGTACCTCGGAAACCTCTTCCACGCCCAGACTGGGGCCAGTGTCAACTGGGTTTACTACACTAGCTCGTCGCAGGAGTCCTCGACGGTCGAGGCCTCGGTCGCCACGAGCACTGGGCCGGACATCTTTGCCGTGGGCTCCGGTTTCAATGGGACTATCTATGGCACAAAAGCCTTCCACGTGCTGAGTGCGAGTAACTGGAGTGCGGTCGGCGGCCGGTCCTCCTTCAGTCCGTCCATGCTGACCATGGCCGGACCGTCCGCGACGCAGGACATCGGGGTGCCCTACGAGTCGCAGCCTTTCATCTTGGCGTACAACAAGGCGGAGTTCGCCAAGGCCGGCATCAAAGCGCCGCCCACGACATGGGCGCAGTTCGTGGCCGACGCGCAGGCGGTCATGAAGGCGAATCCCGGTACCTACGGGGATTCGCTCGACCCCGCCGACGCCTATGGCCCCTGGAAGGAGGTCTGGTCGTATGCGCTGCAGTCGGGCGGAAACCTGGTGAGCCCGAACGGGAAGACGTCGACCTTGGACTCCGCACCGGTCCGGGACGCCGTGCAGTTCTACTTGTCTGAGCTGTACCAGTACCACATCGTCCCGCCGCAGTGCCTGACCTGGACCGGTACGGAGCAGGAAGCGGCGTTTGCCAAGGGGCAGGTGGCGATGATAACGGACGCCACGTACTCGCTCCTGGCGGAAGTTGCGGGCACGCCTGTCGCCTCGCAGATCGCCTTCGCCCCTATGCCTGACGTCCCAATCGGGAGCGCGACGCGCCCGAAAGGCGCGCCGGCAGCGCAGAGCATCGTCTCCGGGAACTATTGGACGATCGGGAACTGGGACAAGAACATCCCGCTGGCGCTGGCGTTCATCAAGGTGGGAACGTCCGCTCAGGTGCAGGCCGAGCAGTTCAAGCTCTTGGGTGAGAACCCAGTGACGAACGTCGCTCTGACAGCGCTGGCGAAGTCCAACCCGACTATGGAGTCGTTCATCACTGCGCAGGCCAACTCGACTCCCCTGCCCTTCACGGCGGCCTGGAGCTACATCGAGGCGGGGGTCCTTGCCGTTGTCAGCCACTCAGCGCAGCAGCTGGCCACCTCGGGGAGCTTGAGCGCCTCGTATGTGACGTCGCAGCTGGCGGCGGCGGACTCCGCAGTGCAGCCACAGCTCTCGGCGGGCTAGGAGCCTCCCGATGCTACGCATGGGGGAGATGCTAGGGAGGAGGGGGTCGAAGGAAACGGCTCGAGAAGGGTCGGGATCGGGGGTACCCCCGCCGGCGCTGGAGACGCGGCCAGCCCGAAGGGGTCGGCGACCCTGGTATCGGCGGGAACACCCCCTGTTGCTCATGGTTCCGACCCTGGCGTTGTTGACGCTCATCGTGCTCGTGCCGCTGGCCGTGGTGATACTAACCAGCTTCATGAACATCACCGAGTCCAACATCGCCCATTGGCTAGCGGCGCCGTTCACTTGGTTGAAGAACTACGCCAGTGCGCTGACTGGGCCGAACGTGCTGGGCGTCTCGGCGCTCCAGTCGATCTGGATCAGCCTGGCGTTCTCACTCATCACCACCGCGGTCGGCACGCCGATCGCGTTCCTAGCTGCGCTGACGGTGCACCATCGAAGTCGGGGACGCACCGCAATCCGCTCCATCTACCTGATCCCCTACGCCATCCCTTGCTTCGTCACCGCAATACTGGCCCGGATCATCTTCCTGAATCAAACCGGCCTACTCGACGTGGTGCTCAGCGATCTGCACATCGCGTCGCGCAACACTTACTGGCTCATCGGTCCTAACGCCTTCTGGGCCATGACCATAACCGACATCTGGGCCTCTTGGCCTCTGATCTACCTGCTGCTGCTGGCCGGCTTGGCGGCGATCCCGAAGGAGCAGCTCGAGGCTGCCATCATCGACGGGACCAGCACGTGGCAACGGTTGCGGTATGTGGTCATCCCACGGCTGACGGGTGTCTACTCGTTGGCGGTGCTGCTGTCGACCTTCAATCACTTCGGGAACTTCACCCTGCCGTACGTGATGTTTGGGGGCGTGCCACCGACGTCGGCCGACACCCTGCCGGTGAACATCTACTTCCGGGCGTTCAGCAGCTTCGACTTCGGTGTGGCCTCCGCGACGGCCATCATCACGATCCTGGTGCTCGGGATACCCGGGTTGATCTATATGCGCACGACCAGGCTGGCCGAGAATCCGATGAAGGCGGCATGATGGCGAAGAGAAAGGATATAGAAGCCGATCAGCTGCTACCGCGAGGGGTGACGGGCGTAGTCAAGGGCCTGCTTATCATCATGGTAGCCGTGCCGGTGCTCTACATGGCTCTCCTGGCGTTCAGCCCCAACAGCACGGTGGCGCTGGGCGGGGCGGGGCTGGGCCATCTGACGTCCGTCAACTTCGTTGACATGTGGACGACGGCGCCGCTGCTCCGGGGACTGCTCAACAGCCTCCTCATGGCCGGCGTGGCCGCCGTATGCGCGGTGGTGCTTGGTACCTGCGCCGCCTACCCCCTGGCCCGGTTGGGCTTCCGGGGGCGCCGCCCGATGCTGTACTCGCTGCTCGCGACCCAGACGATACCCGGCGTGACCCTGGTGCTGCCGCTGTTCATCTGCCTGGCCGCTATCCAGGCCGCGCTCAGCCTTCAGCTGATCGGGAGCGACCCGGTGGTGATCATCTGTTACATGACCTTCGGCCTTCCGTTGGCCACCTGGCTGCTCTTCGTCTATATATCGAACATCCCACCCGAGCTCGAGGAGGCGGCGCTCATGGACGGCTGCACCCGTTTCGGAGCTCTCCGGAGGGTAGTGGTGCCGATGGTGACGCCGGTCATCGTCGTAAGCCTGGTGTTCTCGTTCCTCGTCGGCTGGAACGATATTGTCTTTGCCAGTGTGCTGACGAACGGCCAGTCCGAGACCATCGCCGTGGTGATGCAGTCGTTCTCCGGGGCTCAGGCCACCAGCAGTGAGCCGCTCTACGGGCAACTCATGGCGGCCGCGTTCGTGGCCGCCCTCCCGGTCGTGGTGCTGTATCTGGTCTTCCAACGCTATCTGGTCAGCGGCCTGGGCGCGGGGGGGGTGAGCGGCACATGACCGGGGTGCCGAGAGCGGGGACTGACGAGACCCGGAAGCGAAGGAGGGGCTCGGATGCGATTGGGAGCTGATGTGACCGCAGACGAGAAGGTGTGGCTGCACGTCGACGGGTCGACGTTGCGGGACCGGAGCGGCCGCGAGGTCAGGCCGCGCGGCGTCGGTCTCGGGGGCTGGCTCAACATGGAGAACTTCATCACCGGGTATCCCGGCAGCGAGACTTTCCACCGCAGAGCCCTGCGCCGAGTGCTCGGGGAAGAGCGCTATGGCCGTTTGTTTGACGGTCTGCTCGGCTCGTTCTTCGGGGCCGATGACGCCGCGTTCATCGCCTCTCTAGGGATGAACATGGTCAGGATCCCGGTCAACTACCGGCACCTGCAGGACGACCTGGACCCGTCTCGGATCCTGCCCGGCGCCTTCGAGCACCTCGACCGAGCGGTGCGCGCCTGCGCCGAGCAGGGCCTGTGGACGGTCATCGACCTGCATGCTCTTCCGGGGTCGCAAAACCACTTCTGGCACTCGGACAACCGGTTCCACGCGCCGCTGCTGTGGGAGCATCGAGACTTCCAGGACCGCACGGTCGCGGTGTGGGAGGCGATCGCCGAACACTACCGGGACGAGCCGTGGGTCGCCGGGTACAACCTGATCAACGAGCCGGCAGACGAGCAGGTCACCAGGCTGGTGGCGCTGCATGCGCGGCTGGTCGACGCAATCCGGCGCATCGACGCCCATCACATTCTGTTCCTCGACGGCAACCGCTACGCGCGTGAGTTCGACGGGTTCGGCGAGCCTGTGGTCAACGCGGTCTACGCCGTGCACCAGTACCCGGCGCCGGGCTCAATCACGGGGGGCCCCTACCCGGGGACGACGGCCGGCCACTACTGGGACGAGAAGACGGTGAGGAAGGAGTTGGAGGGATTCACCGAGTACCACCGGGCGCACGGGGTGCCGGGGTGGATCGGCGAGTTCGGGCCGGTCTACCCTGGGGACCCGGCCCGGGACGCCCAGCACCGGGCCCTATTGGCCGACCAGCTGGCCCTGTACGAGTCGGAGGGGCTCGGATGGTCGCTGTGGACCTACAAGGACATCGGGCTCCAGGGGTTGGTGTGCGCCGACCCGGATTCCCCGTGGATGCAGCGCACCGCGGATGTGCGGGCCAAGAAGGACCGGCTGGGCATCGACAGCTGGGGATCGAGCCCCGAGGGGATCCAGGACGTGCTCGCCCCCCTGGCCAGACGGTTCGAAAGGGAGTTTCCCGCTTATGACCCGTACCCGTTCGGGGTCGACCAGCACATCGGACTGTTGGTCCGGCAGATCCTGCTGGCCGAGCCCCTGGTCGAGGAGTTCGCCGGCGCTCTAGCCGGAGCCTCGGACTCGGAGCTTGACGCCTTGGGGGCCTCGTTCGCCTTTGCCAACTGCCGGAAGAACGAAGCGCTCTGCCTGGTAATCTCGTCCGCGTGCAGACCTACATGAGCGCGGCCGGCAGCTTCGCCAGGGTCGGAGCGGGGTGGCGCAAGCCGATCCCCGAGGTGCGCCTGCTCGACGACGAGATCGCCGTGGCGTCGGTGCTCGAGCTGATGTGCCGTTATGCCGAGGACGGTGCCGGCTTCTACGAGCTGGCCGAGGCGGCGCCGGACCACTACCTCTACCTGTGCCCGCAAGAAGTGGCCGAGTGGCGAGCGTCGGCTCGGTCTTCACGACAGCCTTGGGAAGATCAGCTTGGTGAACGAGGTGCCGGTGTTCCCCCCCCCGAGCCGGTGGTGGAGGACTTTGGGCCGCTGCGCGCGCCGGTTTGCGCGCAGGTCCCGGTGGGTTCGACGGCAGGAACCGGCAATCAGGAGGTCCGATGACAGAGATCACGTTCGAGCACGTTTCCAAGGCGTACTCACCGGGCATGCCGGTGGTGGATGACTTCACCCTCGAGATCGCCGACGGCGAGTTCATGGTGTTCGTCGGCCCGTCGGGATCGGGTAAGACCACGGCATTGCGGATGATCGCCGGCCTGGAGAGGCCGACCGGGGGCTTGATACGGCTGGGTGATGACGACGTCACCGACTTGCCGCCCCGGGAACGTGACATCGCCATGGTCTTCCAGAACTACGCCCTGTACCCGAACATGACGGTCGCGCAGAACATGGGCTTCGGCTTGAAGATCAAGAAGGTCGCTAAGGACGACATCGCAAGGCGCGTGAACGAGGCAGCGGAGATGATGGCGCTCACCCCGTATCTCGGTCGGAAGCCCTCCGACTTGTCGGGCGGCCAACGTCAGCGGGTGGCGATGGGACGGGCCATCGTGCGTGAACCCAAGGCGTTCCTCATGGACGAGCCGCTGTCCAACCTCGATGCCAAGCTCCGGGTGAGCATGCGGACCACCCTGGTTGCCCTCCACGCCCGCCTCGGTGTGACCACCGTGTACGTCACCCACGACCAGGTCGAAGCCATGACGCTCGGGACCCGGGTCGCGGTGCTCAGGGCCGGGCGACTCCAGCAGTGCGACACTCCCCAGCAGCTCTTCGAACGGCCGTGCAACCTCTTCGTGGCCGGGTTCATCGGCACGCCGACGATGAACTTAGCGGAAGCTCAGCTCCGCGGCGAGGGAGACGAGCTGGTGGTCTGCTTCGGTGAGAATCGGTGGGTACTACCGGCGCCGCTGGTCCAGGGCAACCCGGATCTGGCTTCCTACCGGGACCGGCCGGTCATCGTCGGGATCCGCCCCACGGCCTTCACCGGCCCGATCGAGTCGGGGTCCGACCGCGAGGCCGTCATGGACGTCAAGGTCCTGGTGACCGAGGACCTCGGCAGCGAGCGTAACGTCTTTTTCGAGGTCGACAGCCCGTCAGTCTCGGTGGACCACATCGGCACCCCGCCGGTGCCGGTGGACCGCATCGCCGGTAAGAAAGGTAAGAGCGAGGAGGACGAGACCGTGATGCACAGTGCGATCCTGTCCGTCCGCAGCATGTGGGTGGCTCGCCTCGACCCCGGACCCGCCATCGCGCACAACGCGCCCGCGCGCTTGGGCTTCGATCCCGGTGGGGTCCATGTCTTCGACCCTGTCACCGGCAACACGGTGGCCCACCCGGTCATACCTGTGGGGGACTTGCCGGTGAGAGTCCGGTCGGTGGGTGGCGCAAGGGGAGACCTGACTGTCGAAGCGCCATGACAAAGTCGTCTTGGACGGCCGGCTTCGTGCAGACCGAGTTCGGCTACGCGAGCGTCCTGGGGGTCGTGCTCGGTGTCCTGGGGATCGCCGTCGCCCTCACCCTGGTGCGCCTCACCGGCTTCGGGGGGATGCAAAGCGGCCAGGAGGGAATCTCGTGAGCTCGGCCGAGGTCCTCCCCGCAGCCCATGGCGACGGCGAGCGCCAGCGCAGGGCAACCTGGCTGCGCTCGCTCAGGCGGTCGCTGCGCCCGACCAGGGTGGTCGCCTTCGTTCTCGGGACGCTGTGGCTCTGCGTGGTGCTGTTCCCCATCTACTACATGGTCCTGACCAGTTTCCGCTCCCAGACGCAGTACCTGACCGCCAACCCCTGGCTGCCCACCGGTGGCCTCTCGCTGTCCTCGTGGGCGAACGTCTTCTCGAGTACCGGACTGTTGACGGACTTCGTCAACAGCCTCCTTTACACAGCCGGGACGATCATCCTCGTCGTGGTGCTGTCGCTGCTGGCGGCATTCCGCATCGTGCGCCACTCCACCCGGATGGCGCCGATCTCGTTCCGCGTCATCCTCTTCGGGCTGGCCGTGCCCATCCAGGCCGTGCTCATTCCCCATCTTCGTGATCATGGCCAAACTTCAACTCTACGACACCTTGATCGGGCTGGTGCTGGTGACGTCGGCGGCGTAGATGGCGGTGGCGGTGCTGCTCACCGTCAACTACGTGCGCTTGATCCCTGGTGAGCTGTTCGACGCCATGGCGGTCGACGGGGCCAGCGAGCGCACCGTGTTTCTCCAGCTGGTGTGGCCCATGGCCCGCCCCGTGGTGGGCGTGGTGAGCATTTTTGCCGGCCTTGGGGCCTGGAACAACTTCATCCTCCCCCTCATCCTCACCCAGTCCGCAAGCACGACCGTCCTGCCCCTCGGCCTCTTCCAGATCTCCACCACCAACTCTGGCTTCGGCGTCAACGTTCCCATCGTGATGGCGGCGGTCATCTTCTCCGTGCTGCCCTTGCTGCTCCTGTACCTAGGCTTGCGACGCCAGTTCGTCAAGGGGATCGGTGGCTTTGCTCTGCAATGAGCGCAGCGGAGGCCAATGCTGCGCCGGCCCACCCTCTCTTGGAGGTTAAGACGTGCCTGTGACCACTCCTGCGTACTCCGACCCGTCCAGATCCGTGGACGACCGGGCGGACGACCTCCTCCGGCGCATGAGCATCGACGAGAAGCTGGCTCAGCTGGGTGCCGTGCGCTTTCTTGACCTGATCCAGGGCGAGCGCTTCGACAGGGAGACCGCCCTCCGCGTGATCCCCCACGGGATCGGCCAGATGACACGCATTGGCGCCACGACTGGGCTCAAGCCGGAGCAGAGCGCGGAGCTGGTCAACGAGATACAGCGGTCGGTCGTGGAGGGCACCCGCCTGGGCATCCCGCTGGTCGTCCATGAGGAGTCCCTGGCCGGCTACTGCGCCCGGGGGGCGACCGTCTTTCCCCAGGCCCTCGGGCTCGCCTGCAGTTGGGACCCAGCCCTGATCGAAGAGGTCGCGGGGGCCGTGCGCCGCCAGTTGCTCGCCGTCGGGGCGCGCCACAGCCTGGCCCCGGTGCTCGACATCGCCCGAGACCCGCGATGGGGACGGGTGGAGGAGACCTACGGGGAGGACCCCGTCCTGGTGGGCACCCTGGGAGCGGCCTACGTGCGGGGCATGCAGACCGGCGACCTGGCCCGCGGGGTCCTGGCCACGGGCAAGCACTTCCTTGCCCACGGGCTCTCGGAGGGAGGGCGCAACCACGCCCCGGTGCAGGTCGGGCCGCGAGAGCTGCGCGAGGTGTACGCGGAGCCGTTCGCAGCGGCCATCCGGGAGGCGGCCCTGGCCACGGTCATGAGCTCGTACAGCTGCGTCGACGGACTGCCTGGCAGTGGGTCCGCGGAGCTGCTCACCGACCTGCTGCGCGGGGAGTTGGGCTTCGACGGGATGGTGGTGGCCGACTACTTCGCCGTGTCGCTGCTCGCCAGCTACCACAGGGTGGCCGCCGACCGGGCCGAGGCCGCGATCAAGGCGATCACCGCCGGTCTGGACCTGGAGCTGCCCGCCCTCGACTGCTTCGGTGAGCCGCTGAAGGCGGCGCTTGCCGCTGGGCGAATCCCCGTGTCCGTGGTGGATGCCGCCGTCCGCCGGGTGCTCATCGGCAAGCTGCGCCTGGGGCTGTTCGAGTCGCCGTACGTCGACCTCAGCGGGGTCAAGGCGGTGTTCGAGGATCCAGCCAACGTGTCGCTGGCCCGGGCCACCGCCACCAAGGCCATCGTCCTCCTGACCAACGACGGCGTGCTGCCCCTCTCCCGGTCGATCCGCAAGCTGGCGGTGATCGGCCCGGCTGCCGCCGACCGCCGGCTGCTCCAGGGCGACTACCACTACCCAGCCCATCAGGAAGCGCTCCTCGACCCCTCGGGCGCCGCCTTTGCGGGCGGGGACCCGCTTGGCGACGCTTCGGCCCTGGAGGGCGGCTCTCCCAACGAACACAGCTCGATTGCCGAGCCGGAGCCGGCCGGCGGGTTCTCCAGCTTCATCCACCTTCCCGGCGGGAAGGGCGCGTTCAAGCCCGGCCCCTACTTCACCGACCACGTCACACCGCTGCGGGGTCTCCGTGACGCCCTCGGCCCGGCGACCGCGATCGTGCATGAGCGCGGGTGCGACCTGACGGGCGACGACCGCAGCGGCTTCCCCGCCGCGGTGGCGGCGGCGGCCACGGCCGACATCGCCGTCGTGTTTCTGGGCGGCCGGTCTGGCCTGCAGCGGGCGGCCACCGTCGGCGAGGCCCGCGACGCCACGGACCTCCGCCTGACCGGTCTGCAGGAAGAGCTCGCCTCGGCCGTGGCCGCCACCGGTACGCCCACCGTCGTGGTCGTGATGAGCGGTCGGGCGCACGTGCTGACGGGGGTGGTGGATTCTGCCTCCGCGCTCATCAATGCCTGGCCCCTCGGGGAGCAGGGTGGCAACGCCTTGGCCGATGTCCTCACCGGGAGAGCCGAGCCGGGAGGCAGGCTGCCCCTCAGCCTTCCCCGGGCCACCGGTCAGGTTCCCATTTACCACAGCCAGCGCTCTGGCGGCGCCCGCTCCATGTTCTACGGCGACTACACCGACTGCTCCCACACGCCCCTCTTCTGCTTCGGCCACGGGCTGGGATACACCACGTTCGATCAGTCGGAGCTCACCGTCACCGCCACCGACACGCTGTCGCCGATATCCGTCGAGCTGACCGTGACCAATACCGGCGCCCGAGCCGGCGAGGAGGTGGTTCAGCTCTACGCGTCGGACCTCGTCGCGTCGGTGGCTCGCCCGGAGCTGTCGCTCATCGGATTCGTCCGGGTCGCCCTGGGCCCGGGGCAGCGCCGGCGGGTCCGCTTCGAGGTCCACCCCAGCCGGCTGGCTTTCTACGATGAGGCCATGCGCTTCGTCGTCGAGCCAGGTCAGTTCCGTTTCTCGGTCGGGGCCTCGGCAGGCGACCTCCGCCAGCAATGCGTGATCGCGCTGGTGGGGGGTGTGGCCGAGTACTCGCAGCGAGGTGTGGTGGCGGTGCGGGCCTCCGTGGGGGAGGCGACGGCGGTCGAGGCGCAAGCGCCGAGGTGAAAGGGAGCCTCAGCCCCTGAACGCCATCAGCTGGGCGTCCGCCTGCCGGAGCACGTTGTCGACGGCGATCAGCCCGCCCGCGGCCATGCGCGGCGCACCAGGGCCTCGTAGTAGGCGATGTACTCGCTCTTCGTTCGGCCGTTACGGGTACGCCATCGGTGGCAACCCGGAGGCGGCGCGGCGAGCCGGGGTCAGCCTGCCCTCGGTCCGGACCTGGTGCTTTGTCCTGGCCGCCCTGACCGCCGGGATCGCCGGCATCCTCTTCGCCTCCTGGCAGGTGTTCCTCACCACCAACATCATCAAGTCCGCCAACAGCCACGTGCTGCTGGCGGTGGCCGCGGCCGTCATCGGCGGCACCAGCCTCTTCGGGGGTCGGGGCAAGACCCATCCATGCGGTCCTGGGAGGCATCGTCATCGGCGGCATCTACAACGGCCTCTACCTCCTGGGAGTGCAATCCGAGTGGGTCGACGTTGGCATCCCCCTGGTGCTGCTGGCGGCGGGGACCATCGATGTCCTCTCCCGCGGGGGTGGGCGACCAGGGACAACATGATCCCATCGATGATGACGAATGAAACGTCGGCATCGCCGAGACGGCGGCCCGGAGGTGCGCTCCGCGCCCTGCGGGAGGCCAACATACGCCGGGTCCTCGAGGTCATCAGCACTGATGGTGGCCTGAACCAGGCCGCGGTGGCCCGCCGCACCGGGCTCTCGCGGGCCACGGTGTCGAATCTGGTGGCCGAGCTGCGGCGCCGAGGGCTGGTCCGCGGCGGCGCGGCGGGCCTTGGCGGCCGCGGAAGCCTCGAGGTCACCATCGCCCGATCCGGAGTGGTCGTGGGGATCGACTTCGGACACCGTCACGTCCGGGTTGGCGTCGCCGATCTGGGCGGACAGGTGCTCGCCGACGAGGAGTACCGGCTCCCCCCTCGACTTCGGCGCCCGTGAGGGCTGTGCGGAGGCCCGGACGCTGTTGAGCCAGCTCCTCGACGGCGCCGGCGTGCCTGCGGCCGACGTGCTCCAGGTCGGGGTGGAACTCCCCTATCCCATCGACAGCATCTCCGGCCGGTTCGGCGGACAACCGGTGCCGCGGGCCTGGGCGGACCTGGATCCGCGCGTCGTCTTGGAGGAGGCGTTGGTGCTGCCCGTCATTCTCGACAACGACTGCAACCTCGGCGCCCTCGGAGAGCTGCACCAGGGGGCCAGACGTGGCCTCGCCGACATCGTCTACCTCCACGCGGACGAGCGTGTCGGTGCCGGCGTCATTCTGGGCGGACGCCTGCACCGCGGCATGGCCGGGACCGCCGGCGAGGTCGGCCACATGACCGTCGATCCCCACGGACAGACCTGCCGCTGCGGCGACCGTGGCTGCCTCGACATGGTGGTGGGAGCCGAGAGCTTCCTCGACCCGCTCCGTGGCGACTACGGTGCTCAGCTTGACATCGCGGACGTCATCGAGCTTGCCCAGGAGGGTGACATGCGCTGCCACAGGGCGCTCACCGACGCCGGCCGCGCCGTGGGGATGGTCGTCGCCGATCTGTGCAATCTCCTGAGTGGGCCTGACCTGGTAAGACGGACCACCATGATGTGGGGGACAACCCCACGAAGGAGGTCCAGATGGCTCGACGGGAGCGTCGGAAGTTAACCGACGAGTTCAAGGCCGAGGTGGTCACCTTGGTGCGCTCGTCCGGGAAGAGCATCGGGGAGATCAGCCGCGACCTCGACCTGACCGAGACCGCGGTCCGCGAGTGGGTGCGGCGAGCCGAGGTCGACGGGGGCGCACGGGACGGCCTGACGACAGCCGCGCGGGAGGACATCATCCGGCTGCGCCGCCAGGTCCGGGTGCTCGAGGAGGAGCGGACCATCCTCAAGAAGGCCGCGGCAGGTTCAGGGGATCAGCGCAACGCCCGCTGCGAGCTTAGCAGCAGGAGTGATGAATCCGAGTGTCTTTCGTGGGCGGCTGTTGAGCCTCTGCGCGACGGCATCGAGATCCTCTTGAGAGAGGGCGGAGAGAACCATTTCGTGCGGACCGGGACGGCACCGAGGACAACCGCTCCTGGAACTGCGGCGACTTCGTTCATCGGGACCTCGTCCTTGGCATCGTGGCCGGATCGATCACGGGCGTTGTCATGGGTCTTGTAGTGACTCTTACGCCCCAGATCCACCTCAGCGCGACCGCCTCGGCATTCCTAGGCCTATGTGTGGCAATCGCAATCGGTTTGGGCTGGATAGCTCGGGCGTGGCGCCGTTATGTTGCGATGCTGCTCTGCGCTCGGGGGGAGCTATCTTTTCGTCTCGTTTGGGTGCTCAAGAAGGCGAACTCCGTTGGCATGTTGCGCTACTCGGGGATTGCTTATCAGTTCCGCCACCTGGAATTGCGCGATTACTTTGCGCGGGCAGCAGAGGCTCAAAGCAAGACCCGGGTGGAGGGGCGGATTGCGCTGGTGGCCGACAGCGACCTAACGGTGAGTGAGACGCCTCATTGAGGCGGAGGTGCGGAACTACTTGGTCCTCTTCTTGGAGGTCGACTTGTGCGCTTCGCCGGGCCGGCAACGGCACGGCGAGTTCTGGCGCGCAGACCCCGCTCGGGCGTCATTGATCTCAATGGCCTGAGGCGCCCTCGGGTGCCAAAGGCCACTGCACACGGGTCCCGGCTACCGAGATGCGCCACCGCGAGTCTCGGCTGCTCAGGCCCCCCGCTGCCCAACGTTCGAATTGCCCGATCCTCGGGTAGGCAGGCAGCGCTCGGGTCAGGGGAACGGCGGAGCGGATGTTGACAGCTCTCCGTGGAAGGTCGCTGACGCCGTAGCCTGGGAGAGCCCTGCGCGCTTCGCCCGCTCGGCTCTGGTCAGACCACGGGCCCGTACGGCACGGGCGAATTCGCGGTCGGAAGGTGATTCGCCTGTTGATGGTGTCGCTCCCCTGTCGTTATCGTGCGACCACGCGATAACCACCAGACTCATTGCGTTGGGTGTGCGCCAGACTTCGAGAAGCACCACCATGTTCGGCGTGTGCGTCTGACGCCAGGACCGAAGAGCACTAGGACGAGCGGGGCGCCAGCACGTTCCGGTCCGGCAGCGGTATCCTATGCGGCGTCAAGCCACCTCAGTGGAGGGCTCAGAGGAAGACGTTCGCCAGCCACAGAAAGTGCGCCATGTCGGCGTCAAGGGCCTTTCTGAATACGCGCACCGCCCGCGCGGTGGCGTCTTTCCTTCCAAGCTGCATGTCGCAAGTTCGCGACTCGTCTCCCGCTGTCCTGACCCTGATGTGAACTCGTTTCGAATACGCAACAACGGTTGCGGGAGACCTCGACCCTCACGCGACTCAAGAGCTTTCTTCATGCGCCCGATCCACAGGTATCCAGGCCTCGACCACTGCCCCGTGGCCAGGGCTCAAGACTCGGAACCATCCGCCGGCCAGCTCGGCCCGCTCCCTCATGCTGGACATGCCAAAGTGCGCCACTGGATCAAACCTCGGTGCGCCCTTGGGGAAGCCAACGCCATCGTCGGCGACGCGCAGAAGGATACCCTCCCCCGCATCCTCGACCGACACGGCAACTGTTTGCGCTTGGGCGTGCTTGCGCACGTTTGCAAGCGCCTCTTGGCCGATCCGAAACAGTGTGCAACGCTCCTCACTGTTTGGCGGCTTGGCGAGCTCGCCTCTGACAGTGAATTTCACATTCGTCTCGCCAGCCCATTCCGTCAGCGACTCCCGAAGTGCAGCCTCGAGACCTTCGAGGTCGAGCGAAGGCGGGTGCAGTTGGAACACCAAGTGGCGCAACCGATCGATGCACTTGCCAAGTAACGACGAGAACTCGTCGAGCTGCGTATTGACACTGACGTCTTCGATCCGCTTTCGTATCGTGCTCAGCCGTATCCTGGCCGCCACGATCATCTGAATGGAATCATCGTGGACGTCAGTGGCGATGCGGCGCCGCTCCGTCTCTTGGGCAGTGACCATCGCGCCGAGGAGGCGCCGCCGCTGCGTATCGGCTGCCCCCAGTTTGTCGAACGAGGAGCGAGCCTCGGCGCTCTTTCTCCGCAGCTCCGCGTTGATCCGCTCGAGTTCCATGGCGGCGACCTTTGCTTCGGTGACGTCCTCACACACCCCGAGGATATGATCTCCTTTCCGCCCAGACGTGGGTCCGGCCCGCTCGCGGACGTACCGGATCTGGCCGTCGGGCCGCAGGAGGCGGTGCTCCATCTCAACAGGTTGGCCGGTCAGCATCCGGTCAAAGGCCTGCTGCACGGCGGCACGATCATCGGGGTGGACCAGGTCCAGGAAAGCCTCTCGCGTGCCTTTCCACCCGCCCGGCGTGATGCCATACATCGCGAACATCTCGTCGCTCAGCCACGCTATCCGCCCGCTGGCAACGTCGCACTGCCAGTGCCCGACGTGCGCAAGCGTCTGCGCCTCGCGGAGCAGGGCTTCACTGCGGACAAGGGCCGCTTCAGCTTCAACGCGTTCGGTAACATCTCTCGCGTTGACGACGACCCCACCAACTGATGGAACGTTGATTAGGTTCTGCCGAATCGACTCGATCCAACGCCAGCCACCGCCACTCTGGCGTACGCGACACACAATGGGCGGCGACACACCCGGTTTCGCAACCCTGTCCACGAACCGCGCCGTCATCTGAGGCAAGTCGTCGGGATGGACCAAATCGAGAGCCGATGTTCCTAGCAGCGTTCCCGGTTCGTAGCCGAGGACGCGAACCGCCGCGGTGCTGCCATACAGAAGCCGCCCAGCGGTGTCGAGGACCAAAATCATGTCGCTCGAGTACTCGAGCAGCGATCGAAAGCGCTCCTCAGATCGACGCAGCGCTTCTTCTGCATCCATTCGACGGGTGATGTCTCGCGAGGTTGTGACCAGTCCGTCGCCCAGCCGAATGGCATGCATGTCGAGCCCGACCCTTATCGGGCCCACGTCCTTCACGGTTCCCTGATAGAGAAACGCCTCGCGTACCATGGGCTCGCCCGTCTCCACTACCTTTCGGTATGCATCGAAGAGTCCGAGGCTCCGATGCGCAGGAAGGATCTCGAGTAGATTCCGGCCGATCGCCTGGTCGGGCCGGAGACCCAGCATTCTACACGCGGCTCCGTTCACGTAGTCCCAGCGGAAATCGACGATGTCGCCTCCATCACCGCGAATGGACGTCAGAATGTAGAGAGGGTCGATCAACCCCTCCACCACGGTGTGAAAGCGCGTCTCGGCTTCTCTGCGTTCGGTGACGTCCAGCACGACAACGCCAACGCCGATTATCTGACCATCAACCTGAACTGGGTAGTAGCTGTTGAGCGAATGATGGATGTGTCCTGGATCCGTGATTGTCTCCCTCTCGACCTCCAGGTTGAGCACGGGCTCGCCGCTGGCAAGGACGTGTCGGTAGGCACCTCCAATTCGGGCCCATAAGGAAGGCACCACTTCCGCCACCGTGCGCCCAAGGAGCTCGGATGGCGTTCCTCCGCTGACCGCGGCGAGGATGTCGTTGATGCGCACATACCTGAAGTCGCGATCAACACAGGCAAAGCCGACTGGCGCGGTCGACTGGAGCGTCTCCAGCAGCGCGAGTGTCTGAGCGGCCTGCCGGTTAGCGGCGGTGCTCTCTGCGTCCAGGCGCGCTCGCTCGGCCCGCTCGGAGGTAGCCGGCTTCACCTTTGTCCGGCGCGGACGAGGTCGGGGAATCACGCATTACCTCCTATGGCCTCCGCGAATCTACATGCGAGCCGCGGCATCCAAATCAGGTGTCACTGAGACGCGTTGGCAACGAAGCGCTCGCGCGACCGTGTGGGGAGCCTTCGTCACTTGGGTCGGACTTTCGGCCCGAGATGTCTTCGTAGCCGGGGCCTCAGCGAGTCGATGACGGTCGAGTGCGTCGGCGACGTTCGGTTGTTCGTCCACTGGCAACCCTTGGGCGCTGCTTCTCAGTCCCGCCGTAGTGCACGTGGGCCATTTGAGCGTGAGCCATCCGAATCTTGCCAACTCTGCGCCGAGCCGCTACCGTCGGATTGTTATCAGCGAGAAGGAGTGCCGCCGTGAGCGAATATGCCGAGCGTGCCGACACCGCTCCACGCTCCCAGGACGTCGCCGGGGTCGTGACCGTGCTCCTTCTCGACGATCATCCAGCGGTGCTGGCGTCGGTGAAGGAGGCCGTCGAGGCTGACGGCACGCTTACCCTCGTTGGCACGGCGGGTCGGATTGCCGATGCGATCGGAGTGGCGGTGGCCACGCAGCCGCGGGTGGCGGTCATCGACGTCAACATGCCCGATGGTGGCGGTTGGGCAGCCGCACGCGGTCTGCGAGAGGTCTGTCCAGACATCCGGCTCGTCGCATTCTCCGCGTTTGATGAGCCACTCGTGACCCGGACGATGGCAGCGGCGGGGGTCTCGGCGTTCGTTAGCAAGGACTGTGATATCGAAGTGCTTCTCGCGGCGATCCGTGGAGAGAACGTCCAGTCATCGCCGTCGGAGCCGGCGCCACTCATGCCCAGGATGACTGTCGCCGCACCGAACTGACGTCGGGTCGGACGTCCCACCCCCGACGGGCCGCACCTCTTCGTGGCCCTGGGTGTGACCAAGCTCGGCGAGCTTTCGAAACCTTCTGCCACCACCGGCGAGTAGGCTCGGGCCTGTGGAACCGGGAGTGCGGATCGACAACTTCTCTTTCGGCTCGATCCGGATCGGCGGGCAAACCTATCACCACGATGTGGTCATCGACCGAGGGCGGGTGCGGGAGCGCCGGAAGGGCGCGTCGAAGCCCCATCGCGAGAGTTACGGCCACACCCCGCTGTCAGCCGAGGAGGAGATCCCATGGGGCTGCCGGAGGCTGGTGATCGGGACCGAGGCCGCCGGCGCGCTGCCGGTGATGGAGGCGGTGAAGGCTGAGGCCCGCCGCCGGCATGTGGAGCTGGTGACGGTGCCGACCGCGCAGGCCATCGACCTTCTCGCCAGCGACGCGAAGGACACCAACGCCATCCTCCACGTCACTTGCTGACCGCGGGTCGCCCTCGGCCCCTGGTGTGTCAGCCGAGCGCGAAGGCCCCATACGTCATCAATCGCGCAGGCTTCGACGCACTTCCTCATGCCACTGCTTCTTGGGCATCGAACTTTTGATGCGGCCGGCCCATTCGGCGCCGAACCGCTGGAACACCGCCTGCTTGGTCACACCCAGTGCCTCTCCGATCTCACGCCACGAGTGGTGGGGGAGTGCAGAGCGGACGGCCTCACGCTCCCGCTCTGCGACCGCCGCCTTGATCGCAGCGATCTCGGCCAAGGCAACTAGGGGGTCGCTTGCTGCTGCCTCCCGGAGGTGCCGATTGAGGGCCTCGATGATGTCCATGGCGTCAGGATACCTTGACGCTGAGCGCCTGTCAAGGCTCCTTGACCACGGACCAGCGGCCGTGCCAATCTGCGCAAGTTGAGGGCAAGATGAGACGTCAGCGGGCCTGGCATGTGATCGACGCGTTTGCAGTTCCGGGCTCCTGCAGCCGCGTCCAAACTTGGCCTTTCATCACAACCCGAAGCAATGCGCTCTAGTGCCGCCACCGAGCCGATCCGAATACGAATCTGAGCGCATTCCTTCCAAGCTGGATGTCGCGAGTTCGAGTCTCGTCTCCCGCTCCATAGCACTGTTCAGCCAGCTGCCGCCGTCTCCCAGCTTCGTGCAGGCGTACGATCGGCTGTGATGCGCGACGGATCAGGTGGTGGTGACGCATGAGGGCGGTTGTCCACGATGGGTACGGGCCCCCTGACGTGCTGCGTCTCGAGGAGGTCGCGCAGCCCGTTCCCAGGGACGACGAGGTCCTCGTCAGAGTCCACGCGACCACGGTCAACAGGACAGACACCGGACTTCGGGGCGGCACGCCCTTCGCGGCTCGGTTCGTGACCGGGCTGCGCCGGCCGAAGCGACGGGTCCTCGGCACGGAGCTTGCCGGAGAGGTTGCCGACGCGGGCGTCGCCGTGACCGAGTTCAAGACCGGCGATCGCGTCTTCGGGTTGAATCCGTGGAGGTTCGGCACGCACGCGGAGTACGTGTGCGTTCGGGAGAGTGCTCCAATCGCCCATAAGCCGGACGGGATCACCTTTGAGGAGGCGGCGGCCATCTACGACGGCGCGCTTCTCGCCCTGATGAACCTGAGGCGGGCGGGGCTGAGGAGCGGTCAGTGCGTGCTCATCTACGGAGCCTCGGGATCCATCGGCACCGCCGCCGTGCAGCTCGCCGCGGCGGTCGGCGCGCACGTCACAGCGGTGTGCCACACGAGGAGCGTCGAGGTCGTGAGAGGACTCGGCGCAGATGAGGTCATCGACTACACGCAGCAGGACTTCACCGAGAACGGCCAGACGTACAACATCATTTTCGACGCCGTCGGCAAGCACTCCTTCAAACGGAGTCGCGGCTCATTGCGGCCAGGCGGCGTCTACATCGGGACGGACGGGCTGCGGAATATGCTCATGGCCTTGTCGCCGTTCCACATCAGCGGCCTGAAAACTGTGATGCTGATACCACCGCAGTACACGAGGAAGGACGCCGTGCTCATCAAGGAGCTGATCGAAGCGGGGAGGTATCGCGCGGTCATCGATCGCTGCTACCCGCTTGAGGACGTGATCGAGGCGACGAGATACGTCGAGACCGAGCAGAAGACGGGGAGCGTCGTGTTGAGAGTGATCGAGTGATCGCCGCGTAACCCCATGGGATTCGTCACCTGGGTCGGGTAGGGGAGGGGGAACCTTGGAGGGCGGGGTCCGTTCTATGACCGCTTCAATCTGCTGCGTGTGAGGCGAGCGCTCCTCAAGACGCCGTTCTGGCAGGCAAGCGCTGGAGCGCAATTCGGACGAGGCTGCGGGGCCGGTGCGCGATACAGCTACTGTCTTCCAAGCTGGATGTCGCGGGTTCGAGCCCCGTCACCCCGCAGGGCGGCGCGGCCGGCGGCAGCCAGCGCGACCATCGCCAGGAAGAGGGCGCAGGCGCCAAACCCGCTGACGAGCGCAGCGGGGTGCAGCAGGCCGGCGGCGGCCAGACTGAGGATCAGGGCGGCGAACGCCTGCCCCATGGCCGTGCCCATCCCCCGGGTCATATTGAGGACCCCGCTCGCCACCCCCGCCTGCTGGCGTGGCACCGCTCGCATGATGGCCGCGTTGTTGGCGGGGGTGAAGACGCCGAGCCCGGCGCCCAGCCCGGCGAGTGGGAGGAGGAGGGCGGCTCCGGCCGGGTGGAGGAGGGCGAGGACTGCCAGGCTCGCCGCCGCGAGCAGCATCGCGAGGAGGGTCGGAACCCGTGCTCCGAGGTGGTCGGCGGTGCGGCCGGCGAACGGCGCCACCGCCCCGAATGCGAGCGGCATGACGCTCCCATGGCGACGAACTGACTCGGGCTTGCGCGCCTCGAGGGCGGGAGGGATTGGATGCAGGATCTCTTCCCGAGCGCCTTCGCCTTACGAGCAGAAGCTGAAGTAACGCGCTCCAGCGACGCCACGGGGCGAAACCGAATACGAATCTGAGCACGTTCCTTCCAAGCTGGATGTCGCGAGTTCGAGTCTCGTCTCCCGCTGTCCTGACCCTGCTGTGAACTCGTTTCGAACTCGCAACGTCGGTTGCGGGAGACCCCCCGGAGGGGGCCAGGATGAGGCTGGTAAAGGGGTCAGGAAAGACGCCAAGAGGGTCCTTGACGCACTTACTGAAACTTTCGCGCCAAGGAGCCGCCATGCCCCAGAAACCGGTCCGGCGCCGTGCCGGCACCCGCTACACCCCGACCACCCGGCCTGCCTTTAAACCCCGGCTCATCGCCGACTGGGCGGGCTGGGACGCCGCCGTCACCGCCATGATCGAGGAGCGCGGTTCGCACGGCTCGCGCGCCTTCGGCGAAGGCCAGGCCGACAACTACCGCTGGATTCTCCAGGGCAATCGCAGCCGCGAGTGGCGCGAGGAGAACCAGATGCACTATGGCGGAATGGTGCGTTGGCCGCTTTCGGTTAGGTCGGGCGGTTGCTAGCGTGGGGTTATGAGCAGGCTGGATCAAGGACTGCACTTCGGCTTGGCGGCGAGTTCCGGCGCGATGATCGGAGTGGTCTGCTGGGGGCTGATCGGCGGGGGCGCGTCGCCGGCGCAGCCGACCGCCGTCGCGGCCAGTGCCCAGGTGGTGTGGGTGGCCCCCAGCACCTCGCCGTTGGCGGCGACCACAGCGGTGCCGACACCGGCGCCCACACCCACTCCTACTCCCACTCCCGCACCGACCCCGGTTCCGGTGCCGACCCCTCTACCCACGCCGACACCGACCCCTCCACCTGCTTTGACCAACTGGCTGGAGGGGTCGGGGGTCAACACCCCGGTTACTCTCTATACCGACTGCACCGGCCAGACGCCGCTCACCCAGACGTCGGCCGTTATCGACCCCTGCATTCCCCCCGCAGTCGGGCGTGACGAGCTCTACTTCGTCGGGCACAACTACGGGGTCTTCACCCCGCTGCTCAACGCCCCCGACGGTACCGTGATGACCTACTACGACGGGAGCGGTGTGGTCCACACCTTCACCATCGAGGGCTACGTCGACGTGCCATGGGCGGATGGGGTCCCCGAGCCGCCGGTCGGCACCGCGGCCCAGTTCCAAACCTGCCTCGATGCCTCCGGTATCACTATCCGGGTCTTTTGGGCGGACGCCGGGTAGGGTGCCGGCGGGCTACGAGGCGCCGGCCGGTGCCGTCCTCCTGGGGGGCGTGCGGTGATCGCCACGACTGGCTCCGGATCGTGCCCGTCCGCGTGTCCCAGGTTGGCCGCGGCCACCACCGCGGAGAGCGCTCCGTCCTCGAGAGCGCGCCAGCCGGTCTCGAGCGCCCGGTCCAGACCGGCGTCGATCTCCGCGCGCGGAATCCGCGGGTCCCACCGCCCGGCTCCGCCGTGGACGATTAGGGTTGCCACCGGCACATTGTGGACTTCGCGCAGCCGCCTCCCATGGGAGGCGGTCGGTCAGAGCCACCTGCCGAGTAACACCGCGAGGGCAGCCAGTGGGGCGTCGTCCGGGTTATGTGCCAGCGTCGCGGCGACATGAGGACGGGCCGCCACAGAGTCCACCAGGTCGGCAGCATCCACGACCTTCAGCTGCGGCCGGTACTCGGTTCGCCACCGCCGTCTATCGCCGGGTTATCGATACAAGTAAACGACACCGGCGTCGGTTGCTTGTATCGATAGCTGACGTCCGCGCAGAAGATTGATGATCCGGCGGCCACTCGCTGGGGCTTTTCAGAGACCGGTGACAACGGGGTTTCCAAATTCAAATGCCGCAGTCCTTTACGACTTCGCCATCAAGCCGACAAGGCACTGACTCTTGCCCGATTTCCCGGGGGGGGGCCGTATGGTGATGGTGCGACCGCCACCGCCGCAGAAGGCGGTGGCAGGAACAGCAATGCGGCACGGGAGATGGTGTGACGACGCGCGCCTTGGACAGGCTTGACCAGCAGCTGACCCCTTGGGGGGACCCGGATGCGGATGCCTCCGTGGCGTCGCAGCGCGGTGGCCGCCCGGGTGGGACGCTGGGCGTCGGGCAGCTGCTTCTGGCGCCCGTTGCGCTGCCGCCCATCACCGATCCCACGGTGGTGCTCCAGATCACCGCCCTGCTCGGGCCGCTAGCGGAATGGGGCGTCGAGCTGTCTCTGGTGGCGCCCACCGATGGGCCACTGGTGGCCCATCGTGACCTCATGGGAATGGCGTCGCACCGGCCGTGGGCGCTCCCCATGGCGAGGAGGAAGGCGGGATGAGGGCGGTGGTGACGACCACGCGCCTGCTGGCCGACGGCGTCGCAGAAGCATCGCAGAGAGCCCCCTCTTCAGGGGTTGTCAGCGAATTGCAGCGGCTGACTGCGGCGAGCCGGCTGGCAATTCAGGCCCCTCATAGTCATTTCGACCCGGGGTTCTTCCCACGGTCCAGGGGTGCGATGGACCCGGTGGGCTGGCCTGGCCGGTGGCCAGCATTCGGCGCTATCATGCGATGGTGTCTGTCGGATCACCCGCCCTGATCGGCGAGGTGTGCGGCGGTCTCCTTCCGTCCCCTGCCCGGCTGCCTGGGGCACCCGCGTTGCCTGAGGATTTTGATTGCCTCGGTGCACGGGACCGCCCAGCCGGGGACAAGGCCAAGGTGGTGTGCGCATGCTCGACGTAGACCTTCCGTTTGCTCCTTCACTTCACCTCCGTCATGTCGTCCTCGACCTCAACGGCACCATTGCCACCGACGGCGTCCTGAATCCAGGCGTGTCCGAGGCCCTGATCGCCCTGTCCGACATGCTCACCGCCCATGTGGTCACGGCCGACACCCATCAGGTCGCCGAGATACTCCGTCCTCAGCTCCCCTGCGAGCTGACTCATCTGGAGAGCGAAGGTCCCCCAGCTGTAGCCAAGGCTCAGTTGGTCGCTCGCTTGGGAGCCGATCAATGTGTCGTAATTGGCAATGGCGAGAGTGATGCGGGAGCCATGAAGATCGCCGGCCTTGCCATTGGCATCCTGGGCGAGGAGGGACTCGCGACTGCCTGTCTAGCCAATGCCAAGGTCGTCTGCCGCAGCGCCGTGGACGCTCTCCGTCTCCTGAGCACTCCGAAGCGACTGATCGGCACGCTGCACGGCTGATCCCCGTTCGTGCATCCAGTCCCTGTGCGACGACCCGGACAGCACCCTAGGTGCCCGGTAAGGAGCGCCAGCCTCAGCTGACGTGCCACAGGCGGAGGCCGCCAAGCCGAGAGAGATCCACGCCGGATCGGCCCTGACCTGTCGGGAGAAACTCGCGAAGCCGATCTCGGAAACTCGCGAGAGCCTCAACATCTTCGCCGCCTACTTCTACGAACGGATCAGCAAGAGGGTGGGCGCGGATCGAGCCGGCTCGCACTTCATCGGAGTCCGCGAAGTTGATAGGTGCGAGGATGGGCGAGGGTGTGCTCGGCCTCGGATGCGATGCCACAGCGGTCAGGTGGGCTTGACCAGGGTCATGGCGAGACGGCTCATCGCCGCCGCCACGGCCCG
>Ga0224555_1001686_pt1 | contig 29326 bp, 26 predicted proteins | sample 714S23034metaG_FD_180687 | JGI IMG/M metagenome (GOLD analysis project Ga0224555, IMG submission 180687) | Peat soil microbial communities from Stordalen Mire, Sweden - 717 S2 30-34 | ecosystem: Environmental > Terrestrial > Soil > Wetlands > Peat | place: Sweden: Norrbotten County, Stordalen...
GGGCGGTCAGAGTGCGCAGGGTACAACGCCAATGCCGGTTGCGCCCACGGCCGCTGCGCCGCCGATGCCGACGTCGCCAGCCGCGGTGACACCTTCGGCTGCGCGATCGGAGTCGCCGCCTACGGCGATTGTGCAGCCAAAGCTGCCGCGGATGCCGGCAGCGCAGGGAGTCGAGGTCGATCGCGTGGTAGCCATCGTGAACGGCGATTTGATTCTCGATAGCGATGTCGATCAGGAGCGCAGGTTCGGTGCGTTGCTGCCGTATGGCGAGGCCAGCGGCGCATACAACCGTGATGCGGCGATTGAGCGGCTGATCAATCGCGACCTGATTCTGCAGCAGTCGAAGTTGCAGCCGGGCGGTGAGATCACCATGGCCGCCGCTGCCGCGGACCTCGATGCGTTTCGGAAGTCCATTCCGACGTGCAAGCAATATCACTGCGAGACGCAGGCTGGATGGGACCGCTTCCTGGCGACGGAGGGCTTTACCGAGCAGAGTTTGACGGGACTGTGGCGGCAGCGGATGGAGGTGCTGGCGTTCATCGAGCTGCGCTTCCGGATGGGCATCAAGATTTCGCCGCAGGAGATCCAGACGTACTACGAGAAGACGCTGCTGCCGCAGTATGCGGCGCAGCACGCAACGCCGCCGCCGCTGGATTCGATCTCCAGCCGGATACAGGAGGTGCTGCTGCAGCAGCAGGTGTCCAATCTGCTGACGGACTGGCTGGAGAGCTTGCGCGCGCAGGGTAGTGTGGTGGTGCTGCATCCCGGAGAGGAGGCGCCATGAGCGAAGTCATCCCGGCAAGCCCGCCTGAAGACACGCCGGATCCGAAGGGCACGCTGGCTGCTCCGAAGAAGCGCAGCCGTGGGTTGCGCGTGTTGGCGTGGGCCTTCGGATCCCTGGTGGTGGTGCTGCTGCTGCTGGCTGCGGGAGCGTCGTGGTATACGAGCACGGCGGACTTTCAGCAGCGTGTTGGCGGCGAGGTGGTCAGCGTGCTCGAGAACGCGACGGGTGGGCGCGTGGAGTTGCAGCATATCTCGTTCAGCCTGTGGCATCTGGCGATCGAGGTGGATGGGCTGGTGATCCACGGGACGGAAGCGCCGGGACAGATGCCGTATCTTTCGGCGGCAAAGATCTTCGTTCGGCTGCACCTCAATATGGTCCTGACGCATATTCGGGGACTGGGGCCGCAGTCGCGGATCAGCCTGCGGTATCTGCGGGTAGAGCAGCCGCGCCTGCACCTGATCGTCGATAAGGACGGGCACACCAACCAGCCAATACCGAGGCGACGGAGTACAAGCAACAAGTCGGTCGAGGACACGCTGCTGGATCTGCAGGCCAGGAAGGTGGAGCTGGCGGATGGGCTTGCGGTGCTGAATGACAAGGCGATTCCGTTCGACCTGGCGGCGAACGACCTCAATGTCGAGGTGCATTACATCCGGAAGACAGACCGTTATGGAGCGACGGTCGATCTTGCGGATTTGCGCACGAAGATCGCGGCGCAGCCCGAGGTGCAGTCGAAGCTGCACCTGACGGCGGAGCTGGGACGCGACATGATTGCGCTGACGAGCTTCGACTTCTGGAGCGGCGCGTCCGGTTCTTCCGGAGCAGCCGCGACCCATCTTTCGGCGAACGCGGCGCTGCAGCACTTTGCGCATCCGCAGTGGCAGATGTCTTTGTCGGGCGGAGTGGAGTTGCAGCAGTTGAGCTATCTGGTGGATGCGGAAGGCCTGGATGCGGGAACGCTCGACCTGAATGTGAGTGGGCACAACTGCATCGCGACGCCGCAGGTTGCGCCGAAGCATCCGCGCTTCTGGCAGCGGCACAAAAAGGGGCGCACACCGCCGGTGGAGAAGGTGTTGCCGCCAGATAGCGACTGCCAGCAGGGGTACGTGCTGGCTGGATCGATGAAGATGCACAATGTCGGCTATCGCGATGAATATATACGGATGCATGGCATCGATGGCGCAGCGCAGTTGCACATTACGCCGACCGAGCTGCTGTTTACGTCGGTGAGCGGATTTCTGCCGGGCGGGGGCAGCGCGAAGGGCGAGCTGAAGATCGAGAACTGGCTGGGCGAGGTTCCGGCGGATACAGCCGCGAGCTCTGCGACCACCGTTGCCGCGGCGAGGACGGCCAATGTGGGAGCGAAGAGCATTGGTGCGAAGGCCCCGGTGAAGTCGCTCCAGTCGCTGCAACCGGCTCCGGTGCAGCGTGCGCATGCGTATCTTACGGCGACGGTCGACCATATCCCGCTGCGCACGATCATGGATATTACGGCGCCGGAGCACTATGGCGATCTCGGCTTCGATACGTCGATCACCGGGCCGACGACGGTGGAGTGGGGCGGGCCGTCGACGTTTGTCTCGGACACAGTGCAGGTGCAGGCGCATCTGATCTTTGCGCCAACCGGCGTGGTGCGTCGCGGCGCGCTGTCGAATGTTCCTGTGACGGGTGAGGTGCTGGGTCACTACGACGGTCGCAAAGAGGTGGTGAACATCGCGCATCTGACGCTGCAGTCGCCGCAGAGCGCGCTGGTTACGAGCGGCGTGCTGGGCGTCAACGCCGGCGATCCGCTGACCGATCTGCAGGTGAATCTGCAGACGCGAGACCTGGGCGAGTACGATCAGCTGCTGCAGACGCTGGAATTTGAACTCAACGGCAAGAAGGGCACAGCGGCGATTCCGGTGGTGCTGCATGGAACGACGAGCTTCGTTGGCACGACCCGCGGCGCGGTGCGCAATCTCGATGTCAAAGGGCACGTGGTAGCGAATGATCTTGCGGTGCGGCTGGGAAGCCTGGCGGATATCCATATCGACTCGGCGGTGGGCGATGCGGAGTATTCGCCGAATGGGGGAGCGACGGTGGCATCGTCGACGATCAAGCGCGGGACGGCGGTGCTCAATGTGGTGGGAACGTTCCGGCCGCGCCGGACGATGGTGCATGGAGTCGCAACGTACTTGTGGGATGAGAATCTCGCGATCGATGCTTCGGCGAAGCTCGCGAATGCACCGGCCGCGGACCTGCTGCAGATCGTTGGGCAGGAGCAGAAGATTCCGGTCACGGGTACGGTGAACCTCAATGTCCACGGTGCTGGAACCATTCATGACATGAATGGCGGAGGCGTTGTAACGCTGACCAACGGCGTGGCGTACGGCGAGAGCTACCAGACGATTGCGGTGGATCTCGCGGCGCAGGGGCAGCAGGTGAATGCGACCAGGCTGCTGCTTGCGGCACACGGCATTTCGATCACGGGCAGCGGCGGATATAACCTGGGCAGCAAGCAGATCACCGGGCAGATCAGCGGCAACAACCTGCGGCTTTCGAAGTTCGATACGATTCGCAAGGCCAATCCGTATGTGGATGGTGTGCTGTCGTTCACGGCCAGTGCGAATGGAACGTTTAAGCAGCCGAATCTGCATGCGAAGCTTTCGCTGGCGAAGATTTCGGAGCAGGGCAAGCAGCTCGGCGAGTTGGATGGGACGGCGAACAGTATCGGCTCAAACCTTGCATACGAGCTGCACGCGACGCTGGTGGGCGCGCAGGTGAATGCGAATGGGCAGACGTCGCTGGTGGACGACTTGCAGACGCAGGCGAAGCTGACGCTGAGCGGGCTGGATATTGCGAACGTGATTGCGCTGGTTGCGCCGGGCTCATTCAAGGGCAGCTCGACGATCGCTGGCACGATCAACATCTCTGGGCCGGCAGCCAAGCCGAAGCAGCTTTCGGGCACGGCGGAGTTCAATGACTTCGACTTCAAGCTGCAGGGAATCGAGTTGAAGACGGCCCAGCCGCTGCGGGCGAGTTTGAACAACGGCACCGTTACGCTCGAGCAGGTACACATCACCGGTGAGGATACGGATCTGCACGCCTCCGGCACAGCCGTGGTGTTTGGGGATCCGAATCCGCAGGGTGGGAAGCTCAACCTGAATGCGAATGGCAGCGTCAGCATGGCGCTGGCGGACACCTTCGATCCGGACCTGATTACGTCGGGCAAGGTGACGTTCAAGGTCGCAGCGGAGGGCCGCCTGAAGAAGCCTGCGCTGACCGGTGATGTGCTGTTCCAGAATGTGAATCTTTCCGTCGAAGGAATTGCAAATGGTCTGAGCAATCTCAACGGAACGCTGGTCTTCAACGAAGACCGGCTGGATGTGAAGGACCTGACGGCGATGACCGGCGGCGGCCAGTTGAAGATTGGCGGCTATCTGGCCTATCAGAACGGCGTGTTTGCCGACCTGACGGCGACGGGAGATGTGGTGCGCGTCCGCTACAACGGTCTGAGCGCGACCGGCAATGCGAGCTTCCGGATGCAGGGAGGACCGCAGTCGCTGCTGCTCTCCGGCAATGTGCTGGTGACACGGTTTGGCGTTGGCCCCGATGTGGATTTTGCGGCGTTATCGGCAGCGGGGGGCGTGCAGGCGCCAACTGATCCAAACTCGCCGACGAATAAGATCCGGCTGGACGTGCATGTTACGAGCGCGCCGCAGCTGGACTTTCAGAATTCTTTTGCGAAGCTGGCAGGCTCCGTTAACCTGACGGTGCGCGGGACTCTGGCGGTTCCCAGTGTGCTCGGGCGCATCCAGATTACCGAGGGCAGCGCGACGTACGCTGGAACGAAGTATGAGCTGGAGCGCGGGAGTATTTACTTCAGCAACCCGGTGCGCATCGATCCTACGATCGATCTCGATGCGACGGCGCGCGTGGAGAACTACGACATCACCATCGGCGTGCATGGTACGGTCACGAATCTGAAACCGACGTACCGCTCCGAGCCGCCGCTGACCGAGGCCGATATCTTCAATCTGCTGGCGCTGGGGCGCACGCAGGAGGAGGCGCAGCTTTACCAGGAGCAGCAGGAGGAGGCGGGTTCGAATCCGACCACGAATGCGCTGCTGGGCGGCGCGCTGAATGCTACGGTGTCGAGCCGCGTGGGTAAGTTTTTTGGTGCGGGCACGGTGAAGATTGATCCGGCGTTTATCGGGACGCTGGGCAACTCGTCGGCGCGCATCACGGTGCAGGAGCCGCTCTCCAAGCAACTGACGCTGGTGTTTGCGACCAACGTCAACGAAACCGCGCAGCAGTTGATCCAGGTACAGTACCAACTTAACCAGGAAGACTCCATCGTCGCTACACGCGATGAGTCCGGGGTATTCTCACTCGTCTACAAGATCCGGAAGCGCTATCACTAGATAGTCTGGAAGCGCTGTTGCCGGAAGATCCGAAGGCGCTATCGCCAGGCTAAGGAAAATGGTGGGCGAGTCGGCCCAGCGCAGGCGTGCGGCGATTTACGATAGAGCTTGATGGAAAACGTTCTTCGCAGTACGCGCGTTACGCTCGAGATGATCAAGTGGGAGCACTCGATCTTTGCGCTGCCCTTTGCCCTGACGGGCGCGGTGCTGGCTGCGGATGGATGGCCGACGCTGCGGGTGCTGGGCCTGATCGTTCTGTGCATGGTCGCGGCGCGCTCGGCGGCGATGGCCTTTAACCGGCTGGTGGACGCGAAGCTCGATGGGGCGAATCCCCGGACGGCGATGCGGGCGTTGCCAGCGGGACACCTCTCCGGCGGATTCGTGCTGGCGTTCACAATCCTGGCGTCCTGCGTCTTCCTTCTGGGAGCGGCGTTGCTGAACAGGTTGACGCTGGAGTGTGCGCCGTTCGCGCTGGCCGTCGTCCTGGCCTACAGCTATATGAAGCGCATTACGCGCTGGTCGCATTTGGTGCTGGGGCTGGCGCTGGGCATTGCGCCCTCGGCTGCATGGATCGCGGTGCGTGGAACGTTTGCTCCGCGGGCTGCGCTGCTGACGGCGATTGTGATTTTGTGGGTGGGCGGCTTCGATGTGCTGTATGCGTGCCAGGACTTCGAGTATGACCGCAAAGTGGGGCTGTTCAGCGTCCCTGCGACGTTCGGTCTGGAAGCAGCGTTCTGGATTGCCCGGGCTATGCATCTTGCGATGATTGCTCTGCTGTTCGTGATGCTCCATGTGTTTGGCCTGGGAATGATTGCGTTGCTGGGGATGTGCCTGGTGGTGGCGCTGCTGGCGTATGAGCACTCGATCATCAGCCCACGGAATTTGACGCGCATGAATGCTGCGTTCTTTACGCTCAATGGCATTATTTCGGTGGTGTTCTTTGTGTCGGTGGCGGCGGACATATTGTGTCGGCGGTAGAGAACCGGAGACAGGGAAAAAGAGAGAGGCCCGCAGCTGCGGGCCTCTTTCGCTACTGATTACTTCTTACTTCTCGTGCTCAGCGTGGCGATTGGCCACGCTCTTCTGAATGTGGTTCTTGACGTTTTGTGCAGTCGAGGTGATCTTCTCCCGAATGTCGTGCGCCTTGTGTCCGACTCCGGTTCCATGGCTGACACTCGCTTCTTTAGCGCGACCCCGGACGTCTGCCGCAGTGTTGCTCGCGGCTGCTTTGACCGATCCCCAGACTTGCTCGGCCTGGCCCTTCACCTGCTGGGCAGCGCCTTCGTTGGCGATCTTATCGTTGTGGGTGGCTTCGCCGATTGACTGCTTGACCTTGCCGGCGACTTCGTCGAATTTTCCTTTGATCTTGTTCCCGGTTGCTGTGCTCATAGCCAAATTTCCCTTGTGCGGATCAGGCTTCGAAGAGCCCTGCCCGAATGATGATGCGTTTGCGTGCGACGACTACTGTCTTCGCATACTTGCCACGATTGGCTGGCCTACAGTCCGCGTCGACCCGACAGCAGATTGAAGATGACGACAATCACTGCCAGCACAAGCAGGATGTGGATGAGGCCGCCACCGACGTGAAGGGTAAAGCCAAGAAGCCAGAGGATAACGAGAATGACGACAATAGTCCAAAGCATAAAATTGTTCTCCGATCGAATTGGAGCCGCATTAAAGTCCCGCCGCAAGCTTCATGGCGTTCATTATGGTAAGTTGCCGGTTAGAGGGTCGAGGTTGTCCTGTGTGGGAGAATCTTTAGTGACTGCGCAGGAGAGTGATGCGAGAGACATTCCATTCCGAAGGCCATGCCACCCCGCGAGCAGTACCGCTGCGCCGCATCGCGATCCAGGGCGAGCGCGGATCGAACAGCCACATGGCGGCGCTGGAGATGCTGGGTGCGATTGAGGTCGTGCCGTGCAGTGTCTCGGCCGAGGTGATCGATGCGTTGCTGGCGCAGCGCGTGGATGCGGCCGTGCTGCCGATCGAGAACAGCCTGCATGGGTCGGTTGCAGAGCATTACGATCTGTTTCTCGAGCATCCGGTGCGCATCGACGCGGAGAGCCTGCTGCGCATCCGCCATAACCTGATCGCAGCGCCGGGAGTGAAGCTGGAGGATATTCGCAGCGTGCTATCGCATCCGGTCGCGCTGTCGCAGTGCCGGCGGTTTCTTGCGGGGTTTACGCAGGCCAAGTCGGTGCCGTTCTATGACACTGCGGGCAGCGTGAAGCACCTGATGGAAGAAGGTCTGCGCGATACCGCGGGTGTGGCTCCGGAGCTGGCGGCGACGGAGTACGGAGCAGAGGTGCTGGTGGCGGGTATCGAAGACCATGCACAGAACTACACGCGATTCCATTTATTGCGGCGGAGTGCCGATGCGCTGCCTGAGGGGTTGGGTACGGAGGATAAGCCCCGCGTAATCAATAAGCTAAGCCTGGCATTTGCGGTAGAGCATCGGCCCGGGACGCTGGTGGCTGCGCTCGAGCGGTTGCGGGATACGGGTGTCGATCTGACGAAGATTGAGTCGCGCCCAGTACCGGGAAGGCCGTGGGAGTATGTCTTTTATGTCGATCTGCGGTTTGCCGATGAGGCGATGGCCGATGCTGCCGTGCGCTCGCTCGCACCGCACTGCAGCCTGGTGAAAGAGCTGGGGCGGTATGCCGCGGCATAAGTTGCCCGAGTCCGGGACAGCGTCTGAATTAAACAAAAAATAGACAGCGAAAACGCATCAGCGTTTGAGCGTGGGGCCGTGGGCCAGGAGGCTGGCCCTAGGAGTGCGACTTCGCGACGGTCTGGACGAGCCAGACGCCAAACACGAGGACGGTGAACAGTGCGGCTACTCCGCCAACGCCCGTGCAAATCGGTTGAATGAAGTTGACGCGACGGATGATTTCTTCATTCTCTTCCCTGACTGAGGGGGGGGCATTTTCGCTGAGAAAGAGTTGATCGGTTTCATGCTGCGTGAGGTGTCCGCGATAGACCATCAGCGCGATGAACGCGGTGAAGAAGATGCCCCAAAGTATGGTGATAACAGAGAGCGTGTTCATGATGGTCCTCCCCAGCAAAAGCGATGTTCTGGTCCGGAATACCACCAGATTCACAGTTGCGTGAGCCCGGGGGTAGGGGGCCAATACGCGAAAGGATACGCTCTTAAGTGTACCGATGTGAACCATTTGAGTACTTATTTTTATTTTTGATTCATAGTATATGGAAAACTAAAACGCTGGCAGCACCGATCAATAGCACAACCAGGGCCAGCATTCCGACAATGAACCAGGCGGCGCGGCGGCGCATCTGCTCGGTGGGCTGGGTGATGCCGAAGGTGTTGATGAAGGCAGCGGCAAGGGCTTCGAGGAGTCGCATGTCCTAAATGTACGCGGCGGATCGGCGGGGATATGCGCTTTCCGGTAAAGAATCGATGATCGGAGAGAAGCATCCAATGAGCGAGTCTCCGGTGCAGGTTGCTGCGAAAGATGCCGGGGAATAGACTAGTCAGAACTGTCTGTCTGTCCGGATAGGACTATCAGACGAATCCGAAGGAGAACCGATATCCATGGCTACTACTGCCGTCACTCCCACCGCAGAAGTTGTGAATGCGCCCGCGACACCATCGGCGCCCATCGTGCTTACACCCGCAGCGATTGCAAAGGTGAAGGAAATTATGGCCACGCAGGATCCGGTTCCTGCCGGGTTGCGGGTTGGCGTGGCGGGCGGCGGCTGCTCGGGCTTCCAGTACTCGATGTCGTTTGAGAACGCGGCCGGGATGATGGATAAGGTTGTGCACTTCGATGACCTGAAGGTCTTTGTGGACGCGACGAGCGCGATGTATCTGAATGGCTGCACGGTCGACTACGTCGAGACGCTCGAGGCGGCTGGATTCAAGTTCGAGAACCCCCAGGTGAAGTCGACCTGCGGCTGCGGATCGAGCTTTAGCGTTTAGTTGCAGAATTTCGTTTCCAGCAAGGCCCCGCAGCAATAGCGGGGCTTTGCTGCGTGCGGGGCTTTGCTGCGTGGAAGGTTGCGTGGAGGCAAAACGGCAGTCAGAACGTCTAAGATGACGGAGAGCCCTCAATCTTACTTACTTAGAGCCGAACTGCCTGCATGAACGAATTCATCGTTAGACTCGCCGACGAACGTGGCCGCATTCAGGAGCAGACGCACGCTGCTGCGACGGCAGAGGAGCTGCGTTCGCGGTTTACGCAGGCCGGCTACCTGGTCTACTCGGTGAAGCCGCGCTCGATGATCGGGCGGTCGGCGAAGAAGAAGATCAAGCTGGACACGTTCCTGATCTTCAATCAGCAGTTCCTGACCCTGATTCGGGCGGGTCTGCCAATTCTCAGCTCGCTGGATCTGCTGGCGAAGCGGCAAAAGGACGTCAACTTCCGGGCGCAGCTTGAGGATGTCGGAAGCCGCGTGAAGACGGGCGAGTCGCTCTCGTCGGCGTTTGAGGCGCAGGGGACCGTGCCGCTGGTTTACACGACGACGCTGCTGGCGGGTGAGCGCTCGGGCAACCTCGAGGAGGTGCTGCAGCGGTATCTCGACTTTCAGCGGGTCTCGCTGACGTTCCGGAAGAAACTGAAGGCTTCGCTGATCTATCCGGCGTTCCTGGTCGTGATGGTGATCGGGCTGTTCATCTTCCTGATTACGTTCGTGGTGCCGCGGTTTGCCTCTCTGTACGACCAGCTGGGCACGAAGCTGCCGACGCTGACGCTGTTGCTGCTGGCGCTGGGCCAGAATGTGCAGCGCTACGGCCTGTACGTTGCGCCGTTGCTGGTGCTGATCGGGTATCTGATCGTTCGCTGGAGCAAGAGCGAGGCCGGTGCGGACTTGATCGACCGCGTGCGCGTGAAGACGCCGGTGCTGGGCACGGTGTGGCTGAAGTACCAGGTGGGGCTGTTCTCGCGGACGCTGGCGACGCTGCTCACCGGTGGACTGCCGCTGGTGCCGAGCCTGGAGACGGCTGCGCGCTCCATTGAATCGCGGCAGATTGCCAAGGCGGTCTACGTGTCGGTCGAGACGGTGCGCGAGGGCAAGGGGCTGGCCGTCAGCCTGGACCGGACGGGCGTATTTCCGGAGCTGTCGATCGAGATGATCGAGGTTGGCGAGAGCACCGGCGCGCTGCCGCAGATGCTGAACTCGGTGGCGGAGTTCTTCGAGGAGGACGTGCAGACGTCGCTGGCGGCGATCATGAGCCTCATCGAGCCGGTGATTTTGATTGTGATGGGCGTGGTTGTCGTGATTGTATTGATCGCGTTGTATCTGCCGATATTCAGTTTGAACGGCGTTGGCGGGTAATCGCAGCGCACCAATCTTCTTTTAGTGAGTCCAACACCTATGGCCACCATCCCCGTCGCGGTTCCGTACAGCAATGAGGCGCTCTCCGAGGTTGAGCGCGCGCAGCTGCTTGCGCGGCGCTATCATGCCGAGTTTGTCGACCTGAAGAACTTCACGATCAAGGTCGAGCTCTTCAAGTCCGTGCCCGTGGACATGATGTTCCGCTACAACTTCGTGCCGCTGGAACAGAGCGAGGGCCGGCTTGCGATTGCGGTTGCCGACCCGTCGAAGCTGATGGTCATCGACGAGATTGCCGGGCTGCTGGGCGTACACATTGTCACGCGTGTGGCAACGCTGAGCCAGATTACGGATCTGCTGAAGAAGAACGAGCAGTCGCAGCGCGTGCTGGATGAGGCGAGCGAAGGTCTGGCGTTCGACGTGCTCTCGAGCGAGGAGAACGCCGACGAGAATATCTCGATCGAAAAGCTGACCGCCGATGATGATATTTCGCCGATCATCCGGCTGGTGGATACGACCATCTTCACTGCGCTGGAACGCCGCGCGTCGGATATTCACCTGGAGACGTTCGACGATTGTCTGCTGGTGAAGTACCGCATCGATGGCGTGCTGCAGCAGGCCATGGCGCCGATTGCGCGCGAACACCACCAGACGATTCTGTCGCGCATCAAGATCATGAGCGAGCTCGACATTGCGGAGCGCCGCGTGCCGCAGGATGGCCGCTTCCGGGTGCGGTATAAGGGCCGGTTGATCGACTTCCGCGTGAGCATCATGCCCACCGTACACGGTGAGAATGCGGTTCTCCGCGTGCTCGACAAGGAGTCGATGTCGGAGAAGTTCAAGCAGCTGTCGCTGGACGTGGTCGGGTTTGCGGAGAAGGACCTTGCGCGCTTTCGGCGCTACATCAAGGAGCCGTATGGCATGGTGCTGGTGACCGGTCCGACGGGCTCCGGCAAGACCACGACGCTGTATGCTGCGCTCAACGAGATCAAGAGCGAAGAGGACAAGATCATCACCATCGAGGATCCGGTCGAGTACCAGATCCGCGGGATTACGCAGATTCCGGTGAACGAGAAGAAGGGCCTGACGTTTGCGCGTGGACTGCGCTCGATTCTGCGCCACGATCCAGACAAGATTCTGGTCGGCGAGATCCGCGATGCGGAGACCGCGCAGATCGCGATCAACTCCGCGCTGACGGGGCATCTGGTATTCACCACGGTCCACGCGAACAACGTCGTCGACGTGCTGGGGCGCTTCCTGAACATGGGCGTTGAGCCGTACAACTTCGTCTCCGCGCTCAACTGCATCCTGGCGCAGCGGCTGGTGCGGCAGGTGTGTGAGTTCTGCGTGCGCGATGTGCACTACTCGGATGCGGAGCTGGAGGCGAACGGCCTCAATCCGGCGGAGTGGCGCGATGTGGCGTTCAAGGAGGGCCCGGGGTGCATCGAGTGCGGCGGAACGGGCTACCGCGGCCGCTCGGCGATCCATGAGCTGCTGGAGCTCGACGACGAGATACGCGAGATGCTGCTGGAGAAGCGGCCGGGGTCGGAGATTCGCAAGAAGGCCAAGGAAAAGGGAATGTCGTTTCTGCGCGACTCGGCGCTGGAGCGGGTGCGGGCGGGGATTACGACGCTGCGTGAGATCAACAAGGTGACGTTTATCGAGCAGGGACGGTAGCGAAGATTGCGTTGACTTCGCGAAACGGCGCGCTGCCCCAGGCGTCCAACACCTCAGCACTGCCATCCTCAAGTGGCGCAAGGTACTCTAGTTAGAGCTCCATGAATCTTCTTCCCCAAGCTTCCGGAATCCGCCCGCGTGTGGCCTGCGAGATTATGCCGCAGGGCGTGGTCGCGGCGAGGTCCACAGACGCCGCCGCGCCGCTCGCTGCGGTGGCGCGTGTGCGCCTGGCGGACGGAGCCGTTGCTCCCAGCCTGAAGCCTGGGAATATTGTCGACCGCGTTGCCGTGACCGCTGCGATCCGCCATGCGCTGGAGCAGATTGGCGAGCGCCACAACACGCGCGATGCGAACTTGACGCTGGTGATCCCCGACGCCGCTGTGCGCGTGCTGCTGCTGGACTTTGAGGCGCTGCCCAGCCGCGTTGCCGAGGCGCTGCCGCTGGTGCGCTTCCGGCTGAAGAAGCTGCTGCCCTTCGATGCCGATGCGGCGATGGTCACCTACCAGGTGATGAGCACGAGTAAGAGCGTGGTGCGGGTGCTGGCTGTGGCGATTCCGCGCGATGTGCTGAGCGAGTATGAGACGGCTGCGCGCGAGGCCGGCTTTGAGCCCGGATCGGTGCTCCCGAGCACGCTGGCGTGCCTGGCGGCGGTGGAGGATGCTGAGCCTGCGCTGCTGGTGAACGCGAACCCAATTGGGGTGACCGCGGCGATTGTGCGCGGTGGCGTCCTGTTGCTGCACCGCAGCGTCGATTTGCAAGAGCACCCGGTGACGGCGGTACCGCTGCCGCCGGCGAAACTGCCGCTGGTGAATGCGCAGGACTCCGCCGGGGAGTGGGCGGCGCAGGAGCCGCTGCCGGAGCATGGCCGCAATCCCTATGCCGATCAGGTCGCCGATGAGGCTGCGGTGCAGGATGTCGACAACATCACGGGTCTGAATGTGCCGGGTGTGTATGTGGAGGGCGAGGCGAATTTTGGTGCCTCGGATCTGCAGCCGGTGCCGCTCTCCGCGGAGATTGCGCAGGCTGTGAGCGTTGCCGCTGCGTACTTTGAGGACACGCTCGCCGTAGTGCCGACGCAGGTGCTGAGTGCAGGGTCGCTGGGCGCTGAGAGATTGCGCCAGATACTGATTGCGTCGGGCGTTGGCGACGCCGATGGATTGCGCGTGCGGGAGCTGGTTGAGAGCTCGGCGCTGCTGCCCGATGCGGTGAGCGTGGCGGCGCCGCGGGCGTGGCTGTCCGGAGTCCTGGGGGCGTTGCGAGGCTAATGCGCATCACTGTCAATCTTGCGACGCGACCCTTTATCGAGCTTCGGCCGCTCTTTCTGCGGCTGCGCATTCTGATGGCGGTGCTGGTGGTTGTTGGCGCGGGCGCGATCTTTGGGGCGAACCTGCTGCAGCAGAAGTTGGATGTCGCAAAGGCCCAGATCGACCAGGTGCATGCGCAGGTCGTCACGGCGCAGCAGGAGAAGCAGGGCAACGAACGGCGGATGCGTCAGCCGGAAAACGCTGCCGTGCTGGAGCGCGCACATTTTCTGAACACGCTGTTTCTGCGTAAGAGTTTTTCGTGGACTGCGGTGATGATGGACCTCGAGACCGTGCTTCCGAGCGGCGTGCAGGTCACCTCGATCGAGCCGCAGATCGCCAGCGATGGGGATGTCATCATCCGGCTGCGTGTCTCCGGTGACCGCGACCGCGCGGTGCAGCTGGTGCGCAACCTGGAGCGCTCCAGGAGGTTCCTGGCGCCGCGGCTGACGGGCGAAGCCGTGCAGGCCAAGGAGGCAGCGACGCAAGGAAACACCTTTGCCGCTGCAAATACAGCGCCTCCGGGCGTCGAGTTTGAGATTCTGGCTAACTACAATCCGCTGCCCGAGGGGCAGATGTATGCGACGGTGAACTCGGCGAAGGAAGAGAAGACCGCGGATTCGCAGAGGCCACGGAGCGAGAGAGTTGGGAGCAAGGGCTACGGCGTCGTACTGAAGCCGTACTCGGAGATGCATCCGAAGCCGGCGAACGGGGGTGCGCGATGAGTACGACTGCTGTTGTGCCGCCGCCGAACAGCTCGTTGCCGGAGCGCCGCGTGCCGCGCCTGACGGCCCGCGCGCGCGCCCTGATGACGGCGATGAATCTGCACTTCGCGGGTGTTGCGGTGCTGCTGCTGCTCGATCTCTACCTGATCGTGCACCTGATCTTCGTCTGGCAGGGGCTTAGCGCAAACAGCGCCGACGCGATCGATCAGCAGCACCTGCAGCTGATCGCAGCCGAGCTGGCTGCGAAGCCGCTGCGTGGGCTCGATATGAAGCTTGTGACTTCCACGACGGACGCCGATGCGTTCTATCAGCAACGCCTGCCGTACGCTGCCTCGCAGGTTGCGGCGGAGGTTGGCGCGTTGGCGCACCGTCAGGGTGTGCACTGGACCCGCGCGCAGTACGCCTATAGCCCAGTGCTCTCCGGTAACGATGCGCTTACCGAGGTGAGCGTGGACGCGAGCGTCTCCGGTGAGTACCGGCCCATTGTGCAGTTCATCAACGCCGTTGAGCGCGACAAAGTCTTCTTCGTCATCAACGGGATCAACCTTACCGGCCAGCAGACCGGACAGGTGAATCTGCGCATCCGCCTGACGACGTACCTGCGCCCGCCGAATCCCAATGAGTTGACCGCCGAGATGCCCGCCGCCGCGGCGAATAACGCTGCGAAGAGTGTCAGCGGGACAGGGGGGAGGCGATGAGCGCTGCTGCAGCGAAGGACAAAAAGACGGTCATCGTGAGCATCATCTTCGGCGTTCTGTTGCTGGTCTTCGTGGTGTACGCCTACAACACGTTCTTTGGTGGGCCGAGCAGCACCGCTCCTGCGCCTGGGTCCGCGCCTGGGTCCGCGCCGGCGAGCGCACCGGTTGCGACGCGGTCGAGCAGCAGCCCGGTGCGGACCGAGAGCTCCTCGAATAATGCGAAGACCGGTCTGGGCGTTGCTCCAGGCATTGCTGCGACGAAGATGGCGAGCACGTCCGCGAGTCTCGATCCGACGCTGGATGAGTCCGCGATGCTGCGCACGGAGAGCCTGATCTACTCGGGCACTGGCCGCAATATCTTCTCGGCGATCTATACGCCACCGGTGGAGATCCCGAAGAACATGCCGAAGGCGCGGCCTGGCCCAGTAAAGCCGCCCGTGCCGACGGGGCCCCCGCCACCTCCGCCGCCCCCGCCGATCAACCTCAAGTTCTTCGGTACGGCGATCCGCGCGAATGGGCTTCGGCAGGCGTTCCTGCTGAACGGCGAGGACGTCTATCTGGCCTCCGTGGGCGATATCGTCGCGCGTAAGTACAAGATCGTCAGCATCGGCGCAAACAGCATCCAGGTTGAAGACCTGCAGAACGCCAACACGCAGTCGTTGCCGCTGCAGGCGAATTAGCAGGAGTCCAGCCCGTGAGCTCGGCGCGCCTGCACTTCGTTCAACCATTAGCTTCGTCCAACCATTAGCTTCGTCCAACCTTTATGAGCTCGCTCAGCCAACTCGACCGCACGCAGCCAGACCGCAGCAGCCCCGGCCTCCAGGCCGACGAGGCGGGCTTCATGCTGCTGGCTGTCGTGGTGATGGTGGCGCTGGTGTTGATTGCGCTGTCGGTGGCCGCGCCCGTGGTCGCTCGCCAGCTGCGCCGCGCTAAGGAGATCGAGAGCCAGCACCGCATGGAGCAGTATGTGCGCGCGATCCAGCTCTATCAGCGCAAGTTTCCCGGCCAGTATCCGGCTTCGATCAAGGTCCTCGAGAACTCCAACAACATACGCTTTCTGCGCCACCAGTATGTCGACCCGCTTACGGGCAAGGCCGACTACAAACTCATTCACCAGGGCGAGCAGAAGACCAAGATCCGTGTCTTCTTCGGCGAGGAGCTGGCCGGTCTGTCGGCGAGTCTGGGCTCGGCTGCGGGAATGCAGTCGAGCGGCGGAATGGGAACATCGCCGGGCGGCAGCTCCACTTCCACGATCGGCGCGACGTCGGCGCTGGCCAGCGGCTTTAGCGGGGCAAGCATTACGATGGGCGCGGCCGGCAGCACCGGCGCCTCGGGCGCCAGCGGTGCCTCGGGCGCCAGCGGAAGCACTGGCACGGACGCCTTTGGCGATGGCACAGGTGGCGTGATTGTGGGCGTCGGAACATCGAAGTCCGGCAACTCCGTCACCGCGCCCAACGGCCAGACCACATACGAGACATGGGAGTTCTGGTACGACCCGCGCATCGAGATGCTCAAGCAGGGCGTGAACGTCACTGGAGGCGGAATGAGTTCGCAATCGGCCAGCAGCTTTGGGCAGAACGCCGTCACAGGCCAGTCGAACTCGGGCGCGACCGGTGCCAGCGGAAGCACTGGATCAACCGGGTCGACCGGTGCGACTGGATCGACCGGTGCGAACTCTCCGTCCTCCAGCCCGTTTTAGAGCATTTTCCTGTTACTGTGAGCTGGAAGAGGTAGGAGAGTTCCGTTTTCCCTGGGGAAAAACAGCGTTGAGAGCTGTTGTTTCGGTGTGAACCCAGGGGAGAAATGCTCTAGTTGCCGGATCGGCGCGGCGGTGATGCGCTCTAGTGCTTGATGGCCCACATCGCCCAGCTTGCGACGATGACAGTGCCCACGAACAGGGCGAAGCAGAACGCTCCGAAGCGGACCATCATTTTGGGCTGGGCTCGCTGTGTGATGCCAAAGACCACCGACGTAAAGAGTGCGAAGAGCAGCATGGCGGAGAAGTGAGTCAGCATCAGAGCGAGTCCTTTCTTCCGTTGGCCAGCGAGTGCGCGTCAACGGCGGCGATGATATTCAGCAGCCCGGCGACGACGAGGAACTTCGTGCCGTAGTCGCCGAGCGTGTTCACCACCGAGGCTGCCCCCCATCCGAAGAGGCGCGCCAGCAGATACAGCAGGCCGGTGCCGAGCTGCCCGGCAAAGCCGAGCATGTCGAGCATGTCGCCCGTGTTGGGGGTGTAGACCTTGCCGGCGAGGCCAAGCCCGACCACGTACATTCCGAGGATCGAGACGAAGAGCAGCAGGGCGCGCACCCACTTGCCTAACAGCAGGTGACCTGCGCCGGGAACCAGCCAGCCAGCCAGAAGCACCAGAGCCGGAAGGCTCGACTTCTCGCCGGGAACACGTTGTGCGATCTGCGGTTGCTGTGTCGGTGATGCCATCGCTGTCGATTCTACCAGCGCACGCTACAGCACCGGTTTCAAATTCGCAGCAACTCGCGCTGCAATGGCCCGGTGACGACGGCGCTGCCTCGATGCTCAGGGCTGCCGGGCCGGGTAATCATGTTCACCTCGCTGCGCACGCCGAATTCGCCGGGGAAGTAGATGCCGGGCTCAACCGAGAAGCAGGTGTTGGGCAGCAGCAGCCGCTCGTCGTGAGTCTCGAGGTTGTCGAGATGCGCTCCGTTGCCATGCAGTGTGACTTCGATATTGTGGCCGGTGCGATGGGTGAACCACTCGCCGAAGCCTGCGGAGCGAATCACATTGCGCGCGGCGTCGTCGGCCTCCCAGCCAGCGATCGGGCGGCCCTCGGCGTAGGCCCGCTGCACGGCGGCGATAGCGGCATCGCGTGCATCGCGGACGGTGTTGAAGATGAGCTGCTCGCGGGCTGAAGGCTCGCGGTTGACGACGCCGGTCCAGGTGATGTCGTACCAGATGGCCGTGGGGTCATTTGCGAGCTTGGCCCAGATGTCGATCAGCACGAAGTCGCCATTGCGGATCGTGCGCGAGCTCGCGCGCGTCGGCTCATAGTGCGAGTCGGCGGAGTTGGGGCCGACGCTGCAGTTGGGGCCATGATCGGTCCAGAGACCGGCGGCCTCCATCTCGGACTTCAGGAACTCGACGACATCGAACTCCGTAATCTCCGCGCCGCTGCGCACGCTGTCGCCGATGTACCCCCATCCGGCCTCGAGCACGGCGTCCAGCCGCCGCTGCGCCTCAAAGTGCGTGGCGATCTGTTGCTCGGTGAGCACGGCCTCAAAGATGCTGACGAGGTCCGCCGAGGTGACCACATTCTTGCCCATCGAGCGGATCAGCTCGACCGTGCCCGCATCGACCATCGCGACATACATGATCGCGTTGCGCGGGGAGTACTGCATGGCGATGTCGGTCGCGTCGTCGAGGAGCGTTTCGAGCTTCTGCTCCAGTTCCTGCCACGACGAATATTCGTCTTTGCTCCCCGGTAACGTGTCGAGTTTGCCGGCCTCGATGCGGTGGACGAGCTTGCGTGGCTCGGCTTCAGAATCGGCGGGAACGAAGTAGTACCACCGCCGGGAGACAAAGCTGTTCTCGTCGAGCCCGAGAACGCGATAGGCGATGGGGTCGCGGTGGTGGTGGTCGTAGAAGAGCCAGCCGTCGATGTGGTGCTCGCGGAGCGCGGATTGAATCGCCTGAAGATCCATGCATTTCATCTTAGCTTTCGCAGCCGTAGCGCATCGTGTGCGAATCGCGCCCGCGGCATCTCTGCGCAAACCTGCCGCACGCATTCAATCGCCAGATGGTTCGGAGGCGTATCCCCTCATCAGGCTCGGATCTCATGGTCGATTGTGTTACCGCGCTAAGGTTTCTCTTGACAGGCGTACTTCCACGCTGCTACAACCTCTCAAATTGCACAATCGTTTGCGCACGTAGAGCAATCGTTTGTGCATGGATTTCAAAGTCAGAACCTCACCGCACCACTTTCGGAGGCACTATGCCGCATGCACACCCACTCTCATCCAGTCCGAGCCCAACCACCTTCGGAGTCTCCGCGCTCTTCGGGTGGCTTCGTTGCTCCGCGCTCTCGGCACTGGTCCTCTTCGCCACGCTGTTCACGGCGAGCTTCGCTCACGCCCAGTTCCGCACCTCCGTCCAGGGCGTTGTCACCGACCCCACGGGTGCCGTCATTCCCGGCGCCACCCTCACCCTCAAGAACAACTCCACCAACGAAACGGTGGTCCGGACCAGCGACAGCACCGGCGTATTTAACTTCAACGCCCTGCCCGCTGACACCTTCACCCTCACGGTCGACCACTCTGGCTTCCAGGAGAAGGTGCTTGCTGACCTGACGTTCATCCCCGAGCAGCCCAACGCGCTTACGGTGCAACTCGCGCTCGCCGGAACTACCCAGGTAGTAACCGTTAACGCCTCTACCGTTTCCGCCATGGACACGGAGACAGCCAATACCGGTGGAACCATCACCGCCAACGATTATGCGCACATGCCCTCGTGGAACCGTGATCCCTTCACGCTGACCCAGTTGGTACCGGGTGTTATCAGCGACGGCGCGCAAGCTCAGGGTGGCGGTGTCTATAATTCTCCAGGCGTTGGAAGTAATGCCCAAGGTTCAACTGCGGGAGGTGCAGCGCCAACTGAAAATGGTCCTCCAGTCTTCGCCAATGGCGGACAGATGGAGAACAATGGCATCACGATCGACGGTATCAGTACATCCAGCGCGGTGTGGGGCGGCAGCACGGTCATCACTCCCGATGAAGATTCCGTCGCCAATGTCAGAGTTGTCAGCAATGGCTATGACGCTGAAGTCGGTCGCTACAGTGGCGCGCAGACCATGGTCACCTCCAAGAGCGGTTCCAATCAAATCCACGGCAGCCTGTTCATCGGGATTCACCGTCCGGGTCTGAACGCCTTCCAGCACACGCTTGTGGAATCTGACATTACCACCTCCCCACAGAGAGATACGGCGCGCTTCAACCAGTACGGCGGCAGTATTGGTGGTCCGATCTGGAAGAACAAGGTCTTTGCCTTCTTCGACTATGAGTCCTCGCCGCAGCATACGACCACTCAGGGAACTGGCTGGTATGACACCACGGCCTTCGATGCTCTGGGACCATCCGGCAGCATCTCTTCCGACTACCTGACCTTCCCGGGAGCGGGTGTTACCTCGACTGGCATTGTCACCACAACATGCGCTGCCGCTGGTCTCGTTGAAGGCGTCAATTGCAAGACCATTGCCGGTCAGGGCTTGAACATCGGTTCTCCGCTTAATCCGGCTCTGTATCCCTTGGGCACGCAGGATCCTACGGCAACGGGCACCTCCGCTAATCCCGGAATCGGCGGTGGTCTCACGAATGTTGCTGACATCGCAGACTTCAATGTGACCAGCCCGTACTCGTCCTACTACAAGAACTACAACGGTCGTCTCGACGCAGATGTCACCAAGAAGGATCACGCTGCCTTCGCCATCTATTGGGTGCCGCAGGGCTCCACGTCCTATAATGGCGGTTCTCGCGCCTATAACCTGTTCCATCACGCTCAGATCAATGACGCCTTTTCCGTGATCTGGAACCACACCTTCACCCCAACCTTCCTCAATGAAGCGCGCGCCAATGCCGCTGGATGGCGTTGGAATGAGATCACAGACAATCCCCAGCAGCCAGTTGGGTTGCCGGACGATCAGGTCAGTACAATTGGTTCGATCAACATCAATCAGTTTGGCTCCTCTTTAGGGAGCATTTATGACCAATGGACCTACGGCTATAAAGATGTTGCGACGAAGGTCGTGGGCGAGCACACCATTAAATTTGGCGGGGATTTCACCAACCTGCATTACCTCAGCGATCCGATTGGACGTCCTGGATACAACTTCTATGACATCTGGGATTTTCTGAATGACGCTCCGGATGTAGAGTATGGAAGCTTCAACACGGCAACAGGTTTTCCTGGCGGAACCCGGCAGGACTACCGTGAGAACCTGTTTGGGGCCTTCATTCAGGATGACTGGAAAGTCCGGCCAAATATAACGCTCCATGCTGGCATACGCTACTCCTACTTCGGAGGGCTCTACACCAAGCAAAATAACCTGAGCGTAGTCCAGATGGGTTCAGGGGCAGACTACTTTACCGGAATCAATGTCAGGGTAGGTGGCAATCTGTGGACGCCGCAAAAAGCTAACTTTGGGCCGCAGCTTGCCTTTGACTGGAGCCCTGCAATCTTTCACGACAAGATGGTAGTGCGTGGCGGGTACGGTCTGAACTACAACCAGGAAGAGCTCGCTATCTCAACCAGCGCGGAGCAAAATCCGCCGGTGCAGGGCTTCTACTATTTCAGCAGCGCCTCTCCAAGCAAAATCAACCCAGATATCCTGTACGGCATCTCGAGCAGCCCAACGTCCTTGACCGGCTTTGCGTCGAATCCTCACACCATCACGACGTACAACTCTAACAATCTACCGACTGCTGGCAACGCAAACCTCTTTGCCTTTGGAAAGGCAAACGGTGGACTTCCGACCCAGTACATCCAGCACTATTCTTTGGATACCGAGTACGATTTCGGTAGCTGGCTCGTGGCCTCCCTGGGATATCAGGGAAGTACGGGACGCCATCTCATGGTTCAGTACCTCGCTAATGCAACAGCACTCGCGAGCGGCCTGCCCTTGAACCCGCTGGTAACGCAAGTGGACTACTACGGAAATGAAGGCGACTCCAATAACAATGCCCTGTTGGCTGAATTGAAGCACCCACTTTCCCACCACTTCTCAGCCGACGCGCAGTTCATGTGGGCCAAGAGCATGGATGACGCTTCCCAGCCCTACGAGGAAGACCCCTACTATCCCGACAACCCCTACTACGCTCGCGGACGCTCAGACTATAACGTCGGTAAATCCTTCAAGGCGTTTGGTCTCTGGCAGCCGGTCATCTTCCATGGCGAACAAGGGTGGCTTGAGAAGGCAGTCGGCGGCTGGTCGCTCAGCGGCATCTTCAATATCCATTCAGGCTTTGGATGGTCGCCTAACTATGGAACACCGCAATCGCTGTATTGCTCCAACTGCGGCTATTACAACCTCCGTCCCACCTATCTCGGCGGCGGTGGAAAATCTACCAGCAACGCAGCCTTCGAGTCCGGCAGCAACTTCGCAGGGATCTCGACAGGTCAAGTTACGCAAACAGCCACTGTCAACGGGAATTCCGGAACGCCTGTTGCTTACTCCAATAAGTACTTCAACGTGCCGAACTTTCAAGCGGCGATGACGGGTACTTTCCCGGGGGTCAATGCCGCACTTCCCCGGCCACCGGGCGCTGAGCGTAACTCCATGAATGGTCCGGGCTACAGGGATTTCGATGCTTCGCTAACCAAGGCGTTTGGTCTGCCGAAGATGCGGGTTCTTGGTGACGACGCGAAGCTGGAGATTCGTGCCGATGCCTTCAACCTGTTCAACATTACGAACCTCAACCCTACGGGCATCTCAACCAACATCACCGCCTCGAACTTCGGGCAGGACACAAACATCCTTGGTTCGCGCACGGTGAGCTTCCAGGCGCGGTTCAGCTTCTAACCTAACCAGCATCAACAACAGCATGGGGGGCGCCAAGGCGCGCCCCATGCCATTTCCGCGTACTCTGGTCTAAGTCCTCTATGCCCAACGAACGAAGGATCAAAGCGGTAAAAGAGATGGGTTCCGGCCGCAGCCTCAAGGAACTTGCCGATCATCTTGGTCTCTCGCAGACCACGGTTTCGCGCGTCATCAACAACTCCGGTGATACCCACCGCATCTCCGCCGCCACGCAAAAGCGCGTCCTCGCCGCGGCCGCCGAGATGAACTACAAGGCAAGTCCGCTGGCCCGCGGCCTACGCAGCCGCCGCTCCCAGACCATCGGCGTCATGGTGCCCGAGATCAGCGGAGGTTACTCCGCCGCCGTCCTCAGCGGTATCGAAGACGTCCTTCTGCTCAGCGGCTTCTTCTACTTCGTCGTCAGCCATCATCACCGCGCCGAGCTGCTCCGCGACTACCCGGCGCTGCTGCTCTCCCGCGCCGTTGAGGGCATCATCGCCGTTGACTCCGCGCTCGACATCGAGCTCCCCATACCGATCGTTGCGGTCTCCGGCCATCTGCGCAGCCCCTCCATCCTGAACATCGAGCTCGACCACGCCCTCGCTGCGCGCTATGCACTCGAACATCTGCAGCGCCTCGGCCACCGCCGCATCGCGTTCATCAAGGGCCAGAGCTTCAGCTCCGACACCGAGATCCGCTGGCAGGCCATCGTCAAGGTTGCTGCTGAACTGGGCATCTCCATCGATCCGCGCCTGGTCGTCGCTCTCGAAGGCGATGCCCCCACGCTCGAGCCCAGTCAAATTGCAACCCGCACGCTGCTCGCCACCGGCGTGCCCTTCACCGCCATCTTCGCCTTCAACGATTTCTCCGCCATGGGCGCCATCGTCGCTCTCCGCGAGGCCGGCATCGACATCCCCGGGCAGGTCTCCGTGCTCGGCTTCGACGACGTCTTCGGCGCCTCCACCAACAACCCACCGCTCACCACCGTCCGTCAGCCACTGCAGGAGATGGGCCGCGCCGCCGCAACTGCTCTTCTCCAGCGCATAAGCAACCCAAAAGGAACCGACACTCCAACCGAGGAGACCAATTCAATCCTGGTTCTGCCCACCTTCGTCGAGCGCAAATCAACTGCGCCGGCCCCATAGAGCATTTCTCCTGTTATCGTGAGCTGGACGAGGCCTGAGGGTGCTGTTTTCCTTGGGGGAAGAACAGCGTCGAGAGCTGCGGATTCGGTGTACACCCACAGGAGAAAGGCTTTAGTTGCTCGATGCCCATTGCCACCCTCACCCTCGAACTCGCGATTGAGCACGCACAGTCGCTCAAGGACCGCCGCCAGGCCGTGCGCTCGCTCAAAGACAAGCTGCGCCACAGCTTCAATATTTCGATCGCGGAGCTGGATGACGCGCTGCTTTGGAACCGCGCCACCCTCGGCGTCGTTGCCATCTCCAGCTCGACCGCTTACCTCAGCGGCCAACTGCGCGAGGTCGAGGCCGCCGCGCGCCGTCTCTGCGTCGGCCTCGGATGCGAGATTCTTGACAGCTATATCGAGTATATCGAGAGCGATATATCGCTCAACGACTAAGTTGGCGCCCCAACAGTGCTACCCTGAAGAGTCAACTATGCCTGAGCAACGAGCCAGAACTTACCACCGTGGTCGCGTCGTCAACACCTTCGCCGAAGAGATCACCGCCATGCTTGAAGGCGAACTCTCCGACCCGCGCATCGCTCCCTGCCACGTCACCGAGGTCGTCCTCGCGCCGGGCGGAAAGAGCTGTCGCGTCTTCATCGCCGTCGTCGGCACACCGAAGGAAGAAGACGACACTCTCGAGGGGCTCATGGCCGCGCGCGGCTTCATCCGCACCGAGATCCGTTACCGTATGAACGTGCGCCACGTTCCCGAAATCACCTTTGCCATCGACCGCTCCGAGAAGATCAACTCCCGCATGGACGAGCTTCTCGGGCGCATGGAGAAGCGCCGCAGTAAACTTGCCGACAAGGTAGCAAAGGAGAAATCTGCGCCCACGGAGCCGACTCACTAGCTCTCGCTCGACACCCTTTGCCCATGAATAATCAGGCCTCGATCTCCGCTCTGCTCGACCTCATCCGCGAGCGCAACAGCTTTGTCATCAGCTCGCATGTCCGTCCTGATGGCGATGCCATCGGCTCCGCGCTCGGCCTTCAGCATCTCCTTGAAGCCATGGGCAAGCGGGCCTCGGTCGTCTTCGTCGATTCGATCCCCCCCCACTTCGATTGCCTTCCCGGCGTCAAACGCATCGCCTCCCGGTTCATCGCTGCGGACGCTGTCATCTTTCTCGAGTGCGACTGCATCGAGCGCAGCAGCATCGATCGTCTCGAATTCGACGCAGCCCGGCCCGCCCTGACCATCAACATCGACCACCATCGCAGCGGTCGCGAGTTCGCCGATTTCAACTGGATCGATCCGGCCGCGGCCGCCGTTGGCACCATGGTCTACGATCTCGCCCTTGCCGCCGGCGTTGCGATCACAACGGCGATGGCCGACTGCCTCTACGCCGCTATCCTCACTGATACCGGGTCCTTCAACTATTCCAGCACCAGCGCTTCCACCTTCGCGATGGCCGAGCGCCTCCTCCAGAGCGGAACCGACGCCAACCGCATCGCCCACGCAATCTACTTCTCCAACCCCGCCAGCAAAGTTCGTCTGCTCGGCATCGCACTCACCAACCTTCAGATTGACGGCGGCGTCTCCTGGAGCCATGTCACCCTGGCAGACATGGAGCGCGTTGGTGCCAGCGTTGAGGACTGCGAGGGCGTTGCCAGTCACCTCATCGGCATCGCCAGCATCGAAGTGGCCGTCTTCCTTCGCGAACTGTCTGGCCAGCCTCAGTTTCGCCTGAGCCTGCGCAGCCGTGGCCAGCTCGACGTGTCCAGAATCGCCGAACACTTCGGCGGCGGCGGCCACCACAATGCCAGCGGTTGCATCATGGATGGCTCACTCGCGGAGGTCACCGAACGCATCGTCAGTCACCTCCGCGCTGCCTGTACCCAACTGCATACCGACGCCCTGGTCAATGCTCCAACCCAGGCTTCGATTCTGTTAGCCTAGGTTTCGCTCCGCGAATGTCCAGGAGGCAACCCGATCGGAGTGGACTGCGAAAGCCGCCGGCCTGCAACGATGCGCGAAGTGTAATCGATCTGTGACACCACCTTGACGGACTCTCCCCAATCCGCGCCGATGCCTCCGGAACTAAACGCCGCTGCGCCATTGACGATACCCTCCAGCGCGCCTCCCAGCGCGTTCGCCTGGATGCGTCATCTGCGCTACACCGATCTTGGCTGCACTGTCTCCGAGTTCGTTGTTCTTCTGCTTTTCGCCGGATACTTCCTCTTCTATGGCCTGATTCCCATCTTCGGCGGCGACCAACTCGGCCTGGTTGGCGCCGATGAGCCGCGCTACGCGCAGATCGCTCGCGAGATGCTCGCCGCGCACTCTGCCGACTGCCACGCGGTCCACGCCCGCATCGTTCCCCGCAGTCTGCGGCCGGCTGATCTTCACGCCTCCTATGTCTGCCTGATGGGGGGCACCGTCACGCCCATTCTCTACGGCAAACCCTGGCTCGAAAAGCCGGCGCTCTACTACTGGCGGGCGATGGGTTTCTACAAGGAACTGGGCGTCTATGACTGGACCGCCCGACTTCCCTCGGGCACCGGATCGCTAGCGCTCATTCTCCTGGCCTTCCTGCATCTCAAACGCTTTCGCCCGGGCGGACACCTGGACGCCGCACTCATCATGGTCTCCGCGATCGCGATGTTCGCTTTTTCCCGCGGTGCCTCCACGGACATGCAGCTCGCCGCTCCGTTCTGCATCGGCATGCTTGGCTGGTACGCCTGGTATGAGACGGGCAAGAAGTTCTGGCTCTTCGATCTCTACTTCTTCGGCGCCGCGGCCACGCTCGCCAAGGGACCTGTAGCCCCATTCCTGGCGCTGGCCATCATCTGTCTCTTCCTCGGTCTGCGCCGCGAGTGGTCCGCCCTCCGCCGCACCATCTGGATTCCCGGCATCCTGCTCTACCTGGCGATGGTTCTCCCCTGGTACATCGCCGTGCAGCGCCGCAATCCCACCTTCTTCAACGAGTTCTTCTGGAAGCACAACCTCGAGCGCTACACCACCAACATCTACCAGCACCATCAGCCCTTCTACTACTACCTGGTCGTGCTCATCCTCGGCCTCATGCCCTGGACCGCCCTGGCGCTGGCGGCCCTGGTCGACGGCCTCGAGACATCGATCGACGAGTGGAAGGTCCGCTTCAAGCCCCAGCGCTACGTCGGCCACGTCCGCGCCGGTGACGCCTTCCCCGAGTTCCTCGTGCTCTGGGCGCTCTTTCCCATCCTCTTCTTCTCGTTCTCCGGATCGAAACTTCCCGGCTACATTCTTCCCTCGATCCCGCCGCTGGCCATCCTCACCGGGGACTACCTCTTCCGCATTCGCCGCGCCGGCCTGCCCAGCTGGCTGCTCTACACCCACGCCGCGCTCACCGGATTCATGACCTTCGTTCTCATCCTCTGTCCGCAGTACATGGTCTATAACCGCATCATTCCAGCGCCCAGGATCTTCGTCTGCGCGGCCGTGCTCGGCACCGCCGCAGCGCTTCTGGTGATCTTCGTCGCCCGCCGCTACGGTGTCCGCCGCATCCGCCTGGTGACGATGGTCCCAATGGTTTGCCTGCTCTACTTCTTGCTGGGGAGGAACGGTCATCTGCTCGACCTGAACTACTCGGCTCGTCCGCTCGCTCGTGAGATCCAGCAGGCGGCTCCCACCGCGTCGGTTGTGGCTGAACTCGATATGCGGCGAGACCTCGTATACGGCCTTGCCTTTTATCGCGATCAGAAAATCGTAAACTATGCCACGGATGGCGTTCCCGACGAGGCGCACCTCCTCGTTATCCCCACACGGGAAGAGCCAAAGCTACAGCAATGGCTGAAGGGCCGATTGACGCAGCCGCTCCTGCTTTATCAGGCGCAAGGCCTGTCTGTTTACAAAGTCTATCCTCGGAGCTAGAACAGTATCCTTGGTGGCGTACATCGAAGCGGTGGCGTACATCGAAGCCACAGGGTTCACGCGGTTTTTCCCCCATGGAAAATGGCGCCTTCATACTTCGTCTGGTTCACCGTGGTAGCAGGAAAACGCTTCAGGAGGTCGAGCCGCCGTTGAACCAATCCCAGTACCTCGAGATCCTCGACCTCCGCCACTTCTCCGCGGCGCAACTCACGCCTCTGTTGCGCGACCAGGCCGACCGCTGGCAGCGCCGCCTTCACTGGGACTACACCCGTGCCTCCGCCATGCTGCTCGACTACCTCGACAGCCGCGTCCTTCCCGGCTTTGTCGCCCTTCGCGCAGGTCACATCCTCGGCTATGCCTTCTGCGTCCTCGAAGGCTCCAAAGCCGTCATCGGCGACGTCTACGCCTTCGCTGAGACCGAATCCACCGTCAACCCCATCTGCGACACCCTGCTCCATCACCTGCTCGAGATGCTCCAGGCCACCCCGGGCATCGACCGCGTCGAGTCGCAACTCCTCATGTTCCCCGCCGGCGCACTCGCTGGGCCCTTTCGTGCGCGCGGCTTCCGCAGCTTCCCACGCTGCTTCATGCTCCGCAACCTCGAAGCTCTCGCGCCGAGCGTGGATTCCGCGCCTCCGTCGCTACCCTCGGGAGCGAACCTGCTCCTGCAGTCCTGGCAGCCGGAGTTCTACGAAGGTGCCGCCGAGCTCATCCACCGCTGCTACGCCAGCCACATGGATGCTGGCATCAACGACCAGTACTGCACGCTTCACGGAGCGCAGCGCTTCCTGCACAACATCATCCGCTTTCCCGGCTGCGGCGTCTTCGATGCCGATACCTCATGGGTGCTGCGCAACGCCGGCACTGCTGCACGCAACGCCGGCACTTCTGCACGCAAAGCCCGAACCTGGGGAATCGTCCCCCCCGCCCTCGGCGTGGAGGCCATCCTGCTCGCCTCCCGCGTGCGCTCCGACGTCGACCACATCACGCAGCTGTGCGTCAGCCCGTTGCTGCAAAGCCACGGCCTGGGCAGGATTCTCCTCGAGCAATGTGCTATCGAGGGTGCAAAGCGTGGCCTGAAGGCTCTCTCCCTCACGGTCACCGAAGCGAACACCACCGCGCTGCATCTCTATGAGCGCAACGGCTTCACCACGCTGCATCGCTTCGAGGCGATGGTCTGGGACTCGAGCTTCATCGCTTGATCGATCGATCGGTTCGAGCGCTTTGGAAAATAGAAAATCAAGTGCAACGGAAAATAGAAAATCAAGTGCAACCGAAGGAGTTCAGAAAAATGGAAATCAAAAGAATTGGCTCGCAACCCTCTGTCCAGGGGCCGTCAGCGTGGTTCACTGGCGCGGTGCGGATCGATCCGCTATTTCAGGCGCCTGATCCGGCACTTGTTCAAGGTGCCAGCGTCACATTCGAGCCGGGGGCACGGACTGCATGGCATACGCATCCGCTCGGCCAGACTCTCATCGTAACGGCCGGCTGTGGCTGGGTTCAGCGCGCGAGCGGACCGATCGAGGAGATCCGGCCGGGGGATGTGGTCTGGTTCTCGCCCGGCGAGAAGCACTGGCATGGAGCAACACCCAACACGGCAATGACGCACATCGCCATTCAGGAAAAGCTTGACGGAAAGGTTGTCGATTGGATGGAACAGGTCACGGATGAGCAGTACCGGAAGTGAGTACGCCGGCCACATCGTCGGCACGCAACGTGACTCGTGGTCTCACCGGGAAAAGTAATTCACGACGGTATCAGGCTTACTGTTACTTTCGGCCCCGCCTCAATCCCAATTCTCGCCGTCCGCGCAGGACAAAATAGTTTCTTCAAAAACAGCCCAAAACTCGCGTGTCAAGCCCCC
>Ga0224555_1001691_pt1 | contig 29262 bp, 24 predicted proteins | sample 714S23034metaG_FD_180687 | JGI IMG/M metagenome (GOLD analysis project Ga0224555, IMG submission 180687) | Peat soil microbial communities from Stordalen Mire, Sweden - 717 S2 30-34 | ecosystem: Environmental > Terrestrial > Soil > Wetlands > Peat | place: Sweden: Norrbotten County, Stordalen...
ATATCGACACCCGTTATGCTTTCAACGACCGGCTGCTGTTCCCCGACGAGTCGACCTTCCAGCGCATCAACATGTATCACTCGGACCACGACAACACGGACGCTTCCAAGAAGGCAATGGAGTATCTCGAAGCCTCGATGTACAAGGACCGGCTCGCCAATGCCGGGCTCTACTTTGCGCAGTTGGTTGACCGGTCGAAGGTGCTGAAGGCGCTGAACACGCCTACGCTGGGCGACTCGCTGCTGAAGCCGGATGGAACCCCGTGGATGGCGGATCTGGGCAAGATGGCGCCCAAGATCAACTGGGACGACCTGACGCAGACAGCAGCCTTGCCGCTGGGAAGCTGGCTCAAGGTCGATCCCTGGGACGACTCGGTGCACATGCTGGACGCCAAGCGCTACGCGCCTATGAACTCACGCGACAAGATGCCGTTCGAGGTGACGCCGATCTTCTACAAGCTGCAACGTTATGAGACGGCCCATGTGGCGCCACCGGCTGCGCCGGCGGCAGGCGCGCCCGCGCCAAGTACGCCAGCCGCAGGGGCGCCAGCCGCGGATGCACCAGCCCCGGAAACACCAGCCGCAAGCACACCGGCTGCGGGCGATCAAACCACTACGCCTCCTGCGCAACCCACTACCGGGGATGCGACCCCACCTCCGGCACAACCCACAACCGCACCGGCGAACCCGCAGTAAAACGTATTAAGATGAGTTCCTGGGCGGCGCAACTCGTGCTCCTCGCCGCTTCCAAGGACTCATCGGGTAGACTCGATAGCATTTCTCAAAGGAGCGAAAACTCACGAGAACCGGATCGACGTTTTCACTATGAGACGAACAATCGAATTCTTCCTTTGTATTCTGCTAGTGTCTCTGGCCTTTAGCGCCTACGGACAAGTTGAGCCTGCAGCCAGGGCGCACGAACCAACTTTAACCGTTGGCGGTTTCGGCTCGGCGTTCCAGCCCGATTACGCCGGAAACGGGATTGCCCAGTCCAGTCCCAACCCGCTGATTGGCATAGGCGCCTACGTGGACTTCCGGGTCAATCGCTGGGTGACGATTGAAAGTGAAGGCCGCTGGCTGCGCTTCAACGAGTACATCGGCATCAATGAGAACAGTTACATGATTGGTGCCAAGGTCCCCATTCGCACCTACGGAGGCTTCACGCCGTACGGCAAGTTCCTGGTCGGAATCGGCAGCGGCAGCTTCCTTAACGGTCACTCCACGGTGCTTGCTTTTGGCGGCGGCGTGGATTACCGGCTCAACAGGCGCTTCACGCTGCGGGCCGCCGACTTCGAGTTTCAGGAGTGGACGCTGACTCCCACACTTCATCCTTATGGCGGCAGCGTAGGCCTCGGCTACAAGCTTTGGTAAAAGGCCGGTTTTGAAAGGGCACGACCGGGGAGCCGGGGTGCCCCCTGGGCCGGACCAGGCCGGACCAAGCCGGGCCGGGCCACCGTGCCGTAAAGCCCAAACAATCAACGCGGCCTTACAGGCTGCGGAAAAACTTCTGTTGGGACATTGTTTTGAAAGGGCACGGCTTCAGCCGTGCCGCAAATGTTGCAAAATGAACGTGGGCTTTAGCCCCTGCAAATCTCCACTGCGCGCCAAGATCGAATTCAGCCCTTTTTCCGCAGCCTGTTTAGCCGCTGAGCGACGGTTTTTCAGGGATTGTGACTTTCGTGTTTTTGCCGGGCTGGTATTGGCCGGCGCGAATCACGTCACAGGCTCTACCAACTCAGGCCGATTATTCCTCACATTCCCCACATCTGGACCGACCTTCCACGCGGTCATGTATTCCGACTCGTAGGGCCTGAGCAAGTCAACGGGAGACCGCGCCGGATCGCCGGGAGTCAACCACCGTTCATAGTCTCGTTCGTGAAGTATGACCGGCATCCGGTTGTGGATGGGTTCCATGAGTTCATTCGGGTCTGTAGTGACAATGGTGTAAGTCTCTAGCGCCTGCCCCGAGACTTTGTCCTTCCACCGTTCCCACAGGCCAGCGAACGCGAACGGTTTGCGGTCTGACAAGCCGATGCCGTAAGGCTGCTTTGTCTTCGCATCGATCTTCTGCCATTCATAAAACCAGTCAGCCGGAACCAGACAGCGCCTCTTCTTCATTGCCTCCCGGTACACGGGACTGCTAGCGATGGTCTCCGCTCTCGCATTGATGGTGCTGAATCCTGCCTTGCCGTCCTTCGACCAGAAGGGAACCAGGCCCCATCGCATGATGGTTAGCTCCCGTTGGCCGGTCTCATCGTCCAGCCTGACCACGGGCTGCATACTCTGCGGAGCTACGTTGAAGGACGGCGCAAAGTAGGAGTCGTCGAAGACATTCATATCGTGCGCCTGCATCCATTCCGCAATGCGCTGCTTGTCAGCCCGTCTGCCGTATCGTCCGCACATAGTCAGACCAGTCTATCGTCCTTCGCTTTTAGCTGGAGTTGTGCCGCAACAGGGGTTTTTCAGCAAGCTGAAAAAGGCTGCTCCGAAGAGCAGCCCTTTTTCTGTTCACTGTTCACTGTGCACTGTCCACTGTCCACTGTTTCTTACGCCGGTGATGGCGAGCCTTCAGGGAAGCCGGGGCCGCTGCGGCTCTCGGGTTTGAGAACCTGCTGCGGGGTGCCTTCGGTATCGCTGGGCGAGGCGAGAATGGAGCGCAGCGGCGGCAGTTCCTTGCCTTCGATCAGCATCCGTACTTCCTCGGCGTCGATGGTCTCGCGCTCCAGTAAAGCGGCGGCGATCCGGTGCATCGGGTCCTTGTTCGCTTCGAGGATGGTGTGCGCGATCTGATAAGCCTCGTCGATCAGGCGGCGTACTTCAAGATCGATCTGCCGCGCCGTCTCCTCGCTGAAGTCGCGATGCTGAGCGATCTCGCGGCCCAGGAAGATTTGCTCTTCCTTCTTGCCGAAGGTCAACGGACCGAGGCGGCTCATGCCGTACTCGCACACCATACGCCGGGCGAGATCGGTGGCGACTTCGATATCGCTGCCTGCGCCCGTCGACATCTGATTGAGGAAGATCTCCTCGGCCACGCGGCCGCCATAGGACATGGCGAGCTTGGCCTCAAGATATTCGCGGGTATAGTTGTGCCGGTCGCCGGGCAGGAAGATGGTGACGCCCAGCGCCATTCCACGCGGAATAATGGTGACCTTGTGGATGGGGTCGGAGTGGTCGCGGAAGAACGAAACCAGCGCGTGCCCGGCTTCGTGATAGGCGGTCACCCGCTTCTCCTCGTCGGTCAGCAGCATGGACTTGCGCTCGGCGCCCATGAGCACCTTGTCCTTGGCCAGCTCGAAGTCGTACATGGTGACCTGCTTGCGATTGACGCGAGCAGCGTTCAGCGCGGCCTCGTTGACCATGTTGGCCAGGTCGGCGCCGCTGAAGCCCGGTGTTCCGCGGGCCAGCACGTTGAGGTTAGTGTCGTCGGAAACAGGGACCTTCTTGACGTGGACGCGGAGAATCTCTTCGCGGCCGCGCACATCGGGCAGGCCCACAACTACGCGGCGGTCGAAACGGCCGGGGCGCAGCAGCGCTGGGTCGAGCACGTCGGGGCGGTTGGTAGCTGCGACAAGAATGACGCCGTCGTTCGATTCAAATCCGTCCATTTCGACGAGCAACTGGTTCAGCGTCTGCTCGCGCTCGTCGTGTCCGCCGCCCAGGCCCGCTCCGCGATGGCGGCCGACGGCGTCGATTTCGTCGATGAAGATGATGCAGGGCGCGTTCTTTTTGCCCTGCTCGAACAGGTCGCGGACGCGGCTTGCACCGACGCCGACAAACATCTCAACAAAGTCCGAGCCGGAGATGGAGAAGAACGGCACGTTGGCTTCGCCGGCTACGGCGCGGGCCAGCAATGTCTTGCCGGTTCCCGGAGGGCCCACAAGCAGCACGCCCTTGGGAATGCGGCCGCCGAGCTTTTGGAACTTTTGCGGCTCGCGCAGGTATTCGATGATCTCCTTCAGCTCTTCCTTGGCCTCATCCACGCCGGCCACATCCTTGAAGGTGATCTTCTTCTGCTGCATGGAGAGCAGGCGCGCGCGGCTCTTGCCGAACGACAGCGCCTTGTTGCCGCCGGACTGCATCTGGCGAAGCATGAAGAACCAGATGGCGCCCAGCAGAACGAAGGGGCCTACGTTGAACAGGAGCGGCAGCAGGATATTGTTCTGCGGCTCCTTGATGGAGAAGTTGATCTTGGCGGCGAGCATCGCCTTCTCAAGATCTTCGTAGTTGCCGGGAATCGTGGTGTGGAACTGATCCTTGGGCGCGCTCTTCAGGTGTCCGCGCAGCTCGTTGCCCTGGATGCTGGCATCCATGACCTGCTGGTTTTGCACCTTGTCAAAGAGGTCGGAGTAGGGAATCTCCGTATCCTTGCTCATATTTGCGCTCTTCTGGACGACCGTCCACAACATCAAGAGGCAGATAAGGATGAAGACCCAAAACATGATTGTCTTAACGCTCGAATTCACCAGTACTCCTCTTTCCCGCCGGGGAGGATGAGGCCGGCAGGACCTCCATCGAACAACGCTTCCTCTCTATAGACGCCGCAGCTCTCTTGAAAGTGTCAGAAAGTACACGACGCCTGCGCGGCAGACACAACTATTCTGCCGCCGGGATCAGCAGTCACCCAAATTGTACTCCGAAGAGGGGCAGAGTTACAGCAATATGAACAGTCTACGCCCTTCGGCCTACTGCGAAAGTTGCAGCAATAGCGGCAGCGTAAGAGACCGGAAAATCGAGCTGTCAGCCGCGTTCGAGACCTCCGCGGGCAGGGGTGGGCCGTCGTCGCTCCAAGAATCTGTCCAAAAACTTGGATTTTCGTGAAGGGTACGGGCTTTAGCCCCTGAGGGACGCGATGTCATTCCATCTCCGACATCTTTTCGGAGTTCCTGGACAGGTGCTAAAGAGGCCGTGCTTCAAATGCGATTCCCGGCTCCGGCTGCAGCTCCACTCCCTGCATCCAGACGATCCGGCCATCCAGTTCGAGCACCGGCCAGAGCGTCCGGATGGTTCCTGTAACTCGCAGACGCTCAAGCACTTCCTTTACTTTACGAGGGCCGTTCGAGTAGCGGAGCGTGACCCGGTCGCCGGGCTTCCAGGTGCGGAGCGTCACCGGTCTCTGGCCGCCAATTCCCTGCCCTCCCACAGGCGAGGCCGACGAGGCGGCTTCGATCCGCAGGCTGAGGCCGAAGGCGGGAGCGCGAATTTCACCGGGAATCGACCCGGTGTACTCGGGGGGTGGCGCGGCCACATCCAGGTCGGTCGCTGGAATCGCGCCGGCCTTCATTCGCAGCTCTCGGTGGCTTCGTTCGGCGCGCAATCCCTGGGCCAGCTCCAGCTTTTGGCCGGCGCGTCCGGCGAGGGCGAGAGTCCGCAGAGCTTCAGTGGCGGCAAAGTCCGGCGCCGCGTCCAGTTGTCCGGCGGCGTAGCGGAGAAGACGGCGCTGCACGGCAGGGGCGAGCGCGGCGAAACGGGTAACGTCGATCGAGAGCGATGGAGTCTGGCTTGCTCCCGCGGCGCGGCCGCCTCCGCGCACAGGAAGGCCAGGCATCAGGATTTGCGGGGCCAGGCGCGCGAGTTCCGCCAGCCACCAGGCCTCCTCGTCGCGGGCCAGTGTGGCCATCCGGGTGAGATGCTCGCGGAGGCGGGGATTCCAGCCCTCAAGCAGAGGCAGCAACTCGTGGCGGATACGATTGCGCGTAAACGTGAGGTGGCGATTGGAGGAGTCCTCGCGCCAGCTTTGGCCGATTGCATTCAGGTAGGCCTCAATTTCGGCGCGGGTGGTGGCCAGCAGGGGGCGGATGATGGCGCCCTCCGGACCTTCAAGTCTTGGAGCAATTCCCGACAGACCCTCAGTCCATGCGCCACGGAGAAACTTGGCGAGCACCGTCTCGGCCTGATCGTCGAGGGTGTGGGCTGTGGCCACGGCATCGACGAGGCCTTCTGCCATCAGTTGCCGGAACCAGGCGTAGCGCAGGCGCCGCGCGGCCTCTTCAATCGACTCAGCGGGCTTGCCTGTTGCGGGATTGGCCTGCGCTTCGGCAGCCACGTCGACGCGGCTCTCGTGAAACGGGAGGCCGAGCCCGGCGGCAAGTTCTCGCGCAAAGGCGAGGTCGGCGTCGGCCTCTTCGCCGCGCAGGCCGTGGTGGAGATGGGCGGCGTGCAGAACCAGGCCGAGTTCGGCGGCGCGCGCGGCAAGAACACGCAGCAGGGCCACCGAGTCTGCGCCACCGGAGAGGCCAACGGCCAGACGCAGGCCCGGCTTGAGCAGAGAGGTGTCGATGGACAGTCCGGGCGTTTTGGGAGAGGACATGCGCACGAGAGGATCATAGCGCGGCGGACGAGCCATCAGCTTTCACCCTTCAGCTATCAGCCTGGGCGTGCTCCTGCGGACCACCTCGGGCTTCAGAAAGGTCGGCGTCTGCGAACCCGTTGCCCGGAAAGCCGAGGAACGAGAGCTGAAAGCTGATAGCTGAGGGCTGAAAGCTGGTAGCTCGCCGATGTATACTCCACGAATTATGCAGGTATTCGTAATTCTTCCCGCTGCCGGACTGGGGACCCGGATGTCCGGGCTCCAGCCTAAGCAGTTTCTGGCGCTCGCAGGCGTACCGATTCTCATCCACTCGCTGCGCGCCTTTGCCGCGGTCGAGCGGGTGACAGCGATTTATGTGGCCGTGCGCAAAACAGATATGGAGCGCGTAGAGGCTCAGATCGCCGAATACGGCTTCAAAGATCGCGTGCATGTTGTTGAAGGCGGCGACAACCGCCAGGAGTCGGTCTCCCACGCGCTGACCGCGCTGCCCGCCGAGCCCGACGACATCGTGCTGGTGCACGACGCAGTGCGCCCGCTGATTGACGCGGCCACGATCGACCGCACCATTGACGCAGTCGCGCAGTTCGGAGCGGCCATTGTTGGCCTGCCGGCTGTTGACACCATCAAGCAGGTGGAGCGAACCGCGCACGGCGCTCTGATTACTTCCACCATCCCCCGCGAGTACGTGGTGCTGGCGCAGACGCCGCAGGGATTCCGCTATGGACTGCTGCAAAGCGCCTTCGCCGAGGCCACCGCGGATGGCTTTATAGGTACCGATGAAGCTTCCGTTGTCGAGCGAGCCGGAAATCCCGTCGCCGTAGTTCACGGTTCTCAGGTTAATCTGAAGATTACGCAGCCTGGCGATCTGGAGTTGGCCGAGTTCTACCTGCGCCAGCGCGGGCGATAGCTACGGGTCCAGAGTAAAGTCACGGAGACCCACAGAAACCATGGATACACGCATCGGATTTGGTTACGACTCGCACCTGTTCAAGCCGGGTGTGCCTCTGCGCATCGGCGGCCTTAAGCTGGATCACCCCGAGGGCCTCGCCGGCCACTCTGACGGCGACGTGCTGCTGCACGCCATTACCGACGCGCTTCTGGGAGCTGTCGCTGCGGGCGATATCGGCAGCTTCTTCCCGCCCGGCGATCCGCGCTGGAAAGACGCCGACTCGGCCATCTTCCTGAACCTGGCCATGGAAGAGCTGCAAAACGCCGGCTACCGGGTCGTGAACATCGACACCACGCTGATTCTGACCGCGCCGAAGATAGGCCCAGTCGCCGGGGAGATGCGCGCCCGCGTTGCCGACCTGCTTGGCGTCGACATTGATCAGGTGAGCATTAAGGCCAAGACTCCCGAGGGGCTGAACCTGGACCACACGGCGCAGTGCCATGCCATAGCGATGGTGGAGCGAGTGGCGGAGCCCGATGACTTGAAGAGCATGAGCGCGGTAATCGAAAGCCAGCGCCAGCTCGAAGACGTGGTGGAAGACCTGTTGAGTTCGGTGCACGGGGTGCCGAAGAAACGCGTCGCGCCGGTCTACGACACGGAAGACATTACGTAAGCGGTTATCAATAGTGGGTATAGGACCAGGCCGACCCAGGCCCGGTCCTATACTCATGGTGCGATTTTTCCGCTTTGCTCCAGTTTTCCATTGCGGTTTGACGGGTTTGGCTTTACCTTTGCTCCCAGATTCCATCCCACTCCGGAGCGTTCCGAATGTTCAATCTAGCGCTGATCTTGCAGGATGGGCCCAATCCAGCAGCCCTCCACCACTTGGTCCTGGCCATGATGGCAATCCTTCCGCTCATCATTCTGGTTTGCCTCGCTATCGTCATTATTCCCTTCTGGTTCATCTGCAAGAAGGCGGGGTTCTCGCCCTGGCTCTCGCTTTTGAACGTGATTCCGCTGGGCAACCTGGTTCTGATTTACGTGCTTGCTTTCTCCGATTGGAAGGTGATGCCGGCGCCGCAGGCATACTGGCAGCCGCAGCCGCCCTATCCGCCGCAGCCGCCGACGTCCCCGCCGCAGAGCTGAGACGGCCAAAACGGGCGGATGCGATAGCATCGTGACAGGAAAGCAATCTACACGATGCCCGATTCGACTCCTGCGAAAACTCCTCGCGTGCGCTTTGCGCCCTCGCCGACCGGATTCCTCCACGTCGGCAGCGCCCGCACCTTTATCCTCAACTGGCTCTACGCCCGCCACAATCATGGGACCATGGTGCTGCGCCTGGACGACACCGATGTCGAGCGCAACACCGAGGCCAGCGTCCAGTCCATCTTTGAGGGACTGCGCTGGCTGGGTCTCTCCTGGGACGAAGAGTACAAGCAATCGGAGCGGCTGGACCTGCACCGTCAGAAAGCCGAAGATCTCTTCGCCAAGGGCCTTGCCTATCGCGACTTCACTCCCGCGCACTCGGGCGATGATGAAAAGTCGTCCGCGCAGGGCGCCTGGCTGTCGAACCCCGGCATGCGCGAGCTCTCCCGCGAAGAGAGCGACCGCCGCGCTGCCACGGGCGAGCCGTTCGCCCTTAGATACCGCGTGCCCCGCGGCCAGGGCCGGACTTTGCGCTTTGTTGACAGCGTCTACGGCGCGCAGTCCAAGTTGGCCGACGAGGTGGAAGACTTCGCCCTGCTGCGTTCAGATGGCATGCCGACCTACCATCTCGCCTCGTGCGTAGACGACGCCGATCTCCGCATCAGCCACATCGTCCGCGGCCAGGATCACCTGACCAACACTTTCAAGCATCTGCTTATCTTCGAGGCTCTCGAATCAGAGCCGCCGCAGTTCGCGCATCTTCCCCTGCTCGTAGCTCCCGACGGCGCCAAACTCTCCAAGCGCAAGCATGGACCGGTCGTCAGCGTCACCACCTATCGCGATGCCGGTTTTCTGCCCCAGGCTTTCGTCAACTTTCTGTGCCTGCTCGGCTGGTCGCCCAAAGACGATCGTGAATTCCTCTCCCTCGACGAGCTCACTGCCGCATTCACGCTGGAAGGCGTCAACCGCGCCAATGCCGTTATCAACTTTACGGAAGAAGATCCCTTCGATCCCAAGGCGGTCTGGCTGAACGCTGAGCATATCCGCGCCCTGCCTGTCGACGAGCTCAGCCGCTCGATCAAACCCTTTTTGGAGCAGGCCGGCTTTCATCCCTTGCCGGAAAAGCTGCTCGCCGTCACCCCGCTCATCCGCGAGCGTATCAAGCTGCTGCGCGATGCCGTCTCTGCTGCCGACTTCTTCTTCTTGGAAGAGCTGGCGCCCTACGACCCCGCCGAGCTGATCCCCAAGAACGGTGACGCAGCTCTCGCTTGCCGTGTTTTGCAGCACGCGCAGGCGGTTCTGGCCACAACCACTTTCGATCACGATTCGCTCGACCAGGCGCTTCGAGCCGCAGCCTTGCACCTGGGTTTGAAGGCCGGTCAGGCCTTCCAGCCCATCCGGGTCGCCGTATGCGGACGCAAGAACGCGCCGCCGCTGTTTGAAACCATGGTTGTTCTCGGCCGCGAGCTTTGTCTCGCCCGCATCCGCAAGGCCGAAGAAAACCTTCAATCGCTCATCTGATTCACTCGGTTGACCCGAGCCGCCAGGTGGAATAAGGAACTGGCGGGGGGCCCAAGTCTGACCACCCCCAAAAGTGGGTGCCCCAGGTCCGGATTTTCGGACCTGGGAGCCTCTTCCAAAATCACATTCAGGCCGCAAAGCGTCAGGGCACGACTTCAGTCGTGCCGCTCAGCCGCTCCTAACTCGTGGGCTTTAGCCCCTGCGTGCTTTTGCTTCTTCAAGTACGCCGTTCCAAACGGATACTCGTCTGGCCTGTTCGCCAAACCCGCTTTCACCGGATTGTTTTCAATGTACTCACGATGCTGTTGAAAGCTCTTGTCGTCAACAATCTGCACATCCGAGTACCCACGCGGCCAAACCTCGCCGCGAAATCCAAGCTCCTTGTTGGCGCGAAAGAAAAAGCTGCCTTTGATCAATTGCATCGCCTTTTCAAGAGTCATCTCGCCCGGAACGGTCATCAGGATGTGGACATGATTGGGCGTAATGACGAAGTCGTGAACGGTCATTTTTCCGGAGCGCATGTAGGTTCGAAGAACTTCGATAATGAGCGCCGCCATGCGATCCGTCTGGAAGAGTGATTTACCGCCTGCAGTTCGCGTGGTTACAAAGAATGTGCGCGGATAGAATGAGGCGCTTGCTGGATCCGAAGGCCGGGAAGGTATCGACATCGCAGGGGCTAAAGCCCTCCATTTTTTGGGGTCGCTGGCGGCACGACTGAAGTCGTGCCCTGACGCTCCTAGCTTACTCGAAGTCTTTCATAGCCTAGTGTGCTGGCTGGCGTGTGGCCCAGGTCTGACTATCTAACGAGTGCGGATTGAGATTCGGGCCACTTGCCCCTGATTCAGCACAGCCCTCCAGTGGGATAATGAATACCAGCCATGACCAACTCAAGTCCGGAAAGCCCGGCCGCTCCAAGTCACGCTCCCACTCCCTCCAACTTTCTCCGCGATCAAATCGAAGAGGATGTGCGCACCAAAAAGTACGGCGATGCGATCGTCCAGACCCGCTTTCCCCCCGAGCCCAACGGCTATCTCCACATCGGCCACGCAAAGGCCATCTGCATCGACTTTGGCCTCGCCGACGAGTTCGGCGGCAAGACCAACCTGCGCTTCGACGACACCAATCCCGAGAAGGAAGAGCAGGAGTACGTCGACTCCATCAAGGCGGACGTGCGCTGGCTTGGATTCGACTGGGAGCGGCTCTGCTACGCATCCGACTACTTCGGCCAGCTCTATGAGTGGGCCTTGAAGCTCGTGAAGGAAGGCAAGGCCTATGTCGATGACCTCTCCGCCGACGAGATTCGCCAACACCGCGGCACCCTCACCGAGCCAGGCAAAGACAGCCCCTACCGCAACCGGACGATTAAAGAAAATGTAGACCTTTTTGTCCGCATGAAGAACGGCGAATTCCCCGACGGAAGCCGTGTGCTGCGCGCCAAGATCGACATGGCCTCGCCCAACCTGAACATGCGCGATCCTGTGATGTATCGCATTCTGCACGCCGCCCACCACCGCACCGGCGACGAGTGGTGCATCTATCCGATGTACGACTACGCCCACGGCCAGTCGGACTCGATCGAGCACGTCACCCACTCCATGTGCACGCTCGAGTTCACCGACCACCAGCCGCTCTACCGCTGGTATATCGAACAGCTCGGCATCTTCCCTTCGCAGCAGATTGAATTCGACCGCCTCAACATCACCTACACCATGCTCTCCAAACGTAAGCTGTTGCAGCTTGTAAGTGAAAAGCGCGTGAGCGCCTGGGACGATCCCCGCATGCCCACGCTTTGCGGCCTTCGCCGCCGCGGCTTCACTCCCCAAGCCATTCGCACCTTCGTTGCCCAGGCCGGCGTCTCGCGCACCAATGGGATAACGGACATTGAAATGCTCGAGCACTTCCAGCGCGACGACCTCAACCGCCGCGCCTCCCGCGCCATGGCCGTCCTGCGCCCCCTCAAGCTGGTCATCGACAACTACCCCGCCGGCCAGCATGAGTTCGTCGAGGTCGCCAACAACCCCGAAAACCCCGCTGCAGGCACCCGCCAAGTGCCCTTCTCCGGCGAGATTTATATCGATCAGGACGACTTCCGCGAAGTTCCTCCGCCCAAGTACTATCGGCTGTCTCCGGGCAAGGAAGTCCGTCTGCGCAATGCCTACTTTGTCACCGCCCAGAGCGTGGTGAAAGACGCTGCCGGCAACCTCGTCGAGGTGCATTGCACTTACGATCCGGCCAGCCGCGGCGGCAACTCTCCTGACGGCCGCAAGGTCAAGTCCACCATGCATTGGGTCTCGGCTGCCCACGCCATCTCCGCCGAAATCCGTCTCTACGGCAACCTCTTCGCCAAGCCCGATCCATACGACCTCAAAGAAGATCAGGACGTCCTCGACAATCTCAACCCCAACTCGCTTGAGATCCTGACCGGCGCCAAGCTAGAGCCCTCTCTAGCCAACGCCAAGCTTGAAGACCGTTTCCAGTTCGAGCGCGTCGGCTACTTCTGCCTCGATCCGGACTCGACGTCAGGCAACCTGGTCTTCAACCGCACCCTCGCGCTCAAAGACTCCTGGGCCAAGATCGAGAAGAAGGCAGGGGCATAAAGCCCACGGGTGCAATATAAGGCTCACGGGTGCAATACAGAGGGAGCAGGGGCCTTCAGGCCCCTGAATGCTGCACCCAAATCAAGCTGGCTTTAGCCACGGGCTCTTTGTTTTTGCTGCTCAGATACTTGAGCAATACTTGACAATGCTTAACATTGGAATATATTGACAAGTATGCGCACCGCGAAGACCGTCTCGATTACGCTTCCCCCCGATCTGCTCGTGAAGGCGCAGAAAACAGCCGAGCGCGAAGATCGAACCATCAGCGAACTTTTCCGGGAGGCGCTGCGCCGCTACATCACAGCCGATCCGGAGTGGGATGCACTGCTGCGCCGCACTCAAGCCACAGGCAAGACGCTGGGCATCGCCACAGAGGCGGATGTTGAGCGCCTGTCGGATGAGTTCCGGCAGGAGCGGCTTCAATCCGCGGCCCGATAATGCGCGTCGTTGCGGATACCAATGTTTTAATCTCTGCTTTGATGCAGGACCAAGGATACTTGGCCTTGAGGAACGATTGGAAATGAACGGCGAATGCAGTCGATGCAAGCAGCCATTGACGGTAGATAACGCCTCCAATTCCGTTGCCAGAACCGGTATCGGCCGTTGTCGTTCGTGTGAGAACGAACACACCAAAGGCAGATCGCGGACATTGGGCGGAAGATATACGCTTGGTCGATCTCAAGCCAAATTCAACAACCACAAATGGGAATTGAGCTTCCAGCAATATGCCGCAATCGTGGCATCCGGAAGATGCTTCTACTGCGGCAATCCACTTCCGACAGCGGCAGCTGGACTGGACCGCAAAGAGAATGAGGACTACACCCGGGATACTGTATTTCCATGCTGCGGAAAGCAGCCGAGGGCCGCAGGCCCAAGAGGCTGTAACGAAACGAAAAGCCACGAGATTGCACCCATTCTCCTGTTCGTTCGTCGATGGTATGAAAGATCCGGAAAACTCCCGACGGAACAAGATTTTGTGGATAGTGTTCGACAGTTCGAAGCTGATCGAGACAAAGCGTTCGAAATCATCCGCAAATTGGAATCGGGAGAAGTCAAGAAATTAAAGCGAGCTAAATCAGTCGCCGAGTGGCTAGCCACGTTGAGTCCGGGTTAGACTTCTCCCAAAAAATAAGATCTATGCCTATCGCAACGCACCCTACGGAATCAGAAACGCCCCGGGAATTCCCTCATCTAGCGTCGCCAGCACCGCTCCATTGGCGATCGCGAGTTGCAGCAGATGACCGTCCGTGGTCTGCTTTGGGAATTTTACCCATGAGGGGAGCGAAGAAATATCGTTGCCATCCTGCAGGAATGTGAGCTGCAGTTTGCCGTCTCCCTTCAGGCCGAGCAGCAGAGTTCGCGCCTGCTGGACGGTAAACCCGTAGTCAGGCGTTTGTGCGATGACCCTCGCGAATCCCAGTTCCGTAATCGAACAGGTCAGCCAATGCGCACGCGCCTGAGAATTGATCCAGGCATTCACGCGATCATGAAATCGATGGTGGAAGATTCCGAGCGCGACAAGAGCATTCACGTCGAGAACATATTTCATGGAAAATCCGAGAGTAGTTCCCTAACCATTTCGCTGGTCAGAACCGGCGCATCGGGTCCTGCGTAAAGCACGGGGAAGCCAGTCACCGGGTCCTTGATGATCCTAGCCTTGAAGGCGCGCTTCTTCCGCGGCGTCAGCACAATACGCCCTGCTTCAATTTCCGCATCGAGCGCATCGCCGGCGCGAATGCCGAGCCTGCGTCTCACCGGTCCGGGAATCACGATTTGGCCTTTTGTGGAAACCTTGGTCTGCATGGTAAGACAATCTTACCTCAAAATCGATTTCTTTTGAGAACGGAGGCGGCTGTTCCCTGCTATTGTCCAATCACATCAATCGCCACCGGAATCGTCTTTGGCGGCAGGCACTCGTTTTTGTCGCAGGCCTGATAGCGAAGCTTCGCCTCCACCAGGTGATTGCCGGATGCCGCGACGATGCGCGTCTCAATGGTGAATTCGCCCGTGTAGACGCTGAGCTTGGTCGCGGGATCAAGGGGAAGTGAGAAGTCACTGCCGACGGGGTAGCTGGCATCGAGCAAGCGCACCCCAAATCCCTCCGGGATAGAGAAATTGGTCGGAATCAGTTCCTCTTGCCTTGGCGTATGGGAGTTGATATGCAGGCCCTGGGCGATACGGAAATGCAGCGTGACGGGGCTCGCTTTTCCGGCGGGAACGGTGACCTGTTCGGGGAAAAGAAAGAGGACGGCGTCGGCCTTGGCGACGGAGCGGCTCTGCGCACTGAATGTCTGGCTGTGAGCTGACAGCGCGGCGAGGACGATGACCCCACCCAGACAACCGATCTTCGTAATTGACTTAGTCATTGCCTGTGTTCCCGGACTGATTGAAGCCTGTACATTCCCAGGTCTCAGAATCGAGACCTGGGGCACCCGCTCGAACTACTGACTTGCGCATGCAAGCCAAAAGACGCCTTTATTCTCCCAGCGCCTTCTTGATATTGGACTCAATGTCGCTCTCGGAGGTGAGTCCCATTTGCGCGGCGACCACGGTTCCCTTGCGGTCGACGAAGAAGGATGTCGGCATGGCGTCGAGACCGCCGTATGCCTGGCTGAGGCTGTCGCCATCGATCAGAATTGGATAGGGTACCTTCTCTTCCGAGACAAACTTGGCGATGGCGGCTTTGTCCTTGGCCCAGCCTGCCTTGTCGTCCTTGTTCAGGTCATCGCCTTCTGTCGAGATGCCGAGGATTTCGAAGCCTTGACTCGCGTATTTGTTGCGCAGCTCGATGAGCCAGGGGGTTTCGATCTTGCAGGGACCGCACCAGGTGGCCCAGAAGTTGATGAGCACGGCCTTGCCCTTGTAGCTATCGAGCGAGACCTTGCGGCCGCTTAGATCTTCAAGGGTAAAGGCGGGCGCGGTCTTGTCCATGAACGGCGACAGGTATTTCGGCATGCCGCCGTTGGCATCGGGCACAAGCTCTCCCTTGGCGGCCGAGGCCAGCAGCTTTTCGGCGGCTTGCTGGCGATACTCCCAGTTGGCCCAGCCCGCCCAGCCAAAGATGGCCAGAATGAAAAGAACGGCGAAGAGAACGACGGTGTTGCGCTTCAAGAAAATTGACCTCTGCCTCTCCATTGTACGAGGCAAAATAGTGGTGAGTGAACACGGGACAGCAAACAGGAGTGAATTACTCCGCCCGTCTTCCCTGATCCCTGTTCCCTATTCCCTGCCTTTAAACTGTTAACATCAAAAGCCGATGAGCCAACCTGAATCGAACAATCGTGAAGCGGGAGCGCTGCAGCCGGCGGCCCTGGTCAGAACCGAGGCCGCGGCGCTGGAAGCACTGGCCACGCGCCTGGAAGGGCCGATGGCTGAACCCTTTGCGCGCGCCGTCGAACTGATCTTGAACTGCGGTCAGGGAAACGGCCGCGTGGTAGTCACCGGCATGGGCAAGAGCGGCATCATCGCGCAGAAGATCGCGGCGACGCTCAGCTCGACCGGGAGCCCGGCGCTGTTTCTGCATCCGGCCGAGGCGGTGCACGGTGACCTGGGCATGCTGATGCCCGGCGACGTCGTTGTGGCGCTCTCGGTGAGCGGCGAGACGGAAGAGATTCTGCGCCTGCTGGCGACCCTGAAACGAAAAGGCGACGCGCTGGTGAGCTTTTCGTGCAATTTGAATTCGACGCTGGCGCAGGCCAGCGACGTGGCTCTCGATTGCAGCGTGGAGCGCGAGGCCTGCGGGCTGAATCTGGCGCCGACCGCGAGCACCACGGCCATGCTGGCGCTGGGCGATGCACTGGCCATTGCGGTCAGCCTGCGCAAAGGCTTCCGCGCGGAGGATTTTGCCGAACTGCATCCGGGCGGCAAGCTGGGCAAGCGGTTGGCCAAGGTGCGCGATCTGATGCACGCAGGCGATGAGATTCCGGTGGTGGCGCCCTCGACGCCGATGACCGATGTGATTTTCGAGATGTCATCGAAGAAGCTGGGGATGACGACGGTGCAGGTGGAGGGGCGGCTGCGCGGGGTGATCAGCGACGGCGATCTGCGCCGGCTGCTGGAGCGCGAGGGCGGCGCGGCGCTGGGACGAAATGCGGGCGAAGCCATGAATGCGCGGCCGCGGACGATTCATGCGGATGAATTGGCTGCAAAGGCGCTGGCAATTCTGGAAGAGAGGAAGATTACTTCGCTGGTTGTGGTGGGGGCGGAAGACAAGGTCGAGGGCGTGTTGCATCTGCATGATCTTTGGGGTGTGGAACTGATTTAGGAACAGGGAATAGTACGGTTCGAGGAGGATCAATGCCCATCGAATTCAAGAAGAAAATCGACTATAAGAAGGATCTCAACAGCCGCCAACAAGAGGCCTACAACTTTCAAAAAGTCTCCGCAGTGTTGGCCGATTTCGGCTTTGTAACCATTCGCCTGAGTAACGATTGGAACGGAGCCGATTTCATTGTGCAAGACCGTAACGGCAAAACCTTCCACAAGGTGCAGCTCAAAAGTCGGTTGACCTTCGACAAAAAATACGAAGATCAGGACCTGTACATCTGCTTCAGGGATGGCGAACACGGTCCCTGGTATATGTACAATCACGCCGACTTGCTAAAGAAGGTCCTCCCTCAAATAGGGGGAACAAAGACCTTGCTTGTTGGCAAGCCATACCACTATCCAGTTCTTTCAAAAGGCATGAAGGAACTGCTGAAACCATATCTCATTCCAGAGTAGGCATTCGCCCTCCGCGTGCGATCTTCACGGCAATATACGGCCGCAAACCCGATTTGCGGTATGATTCTCATCAAGGAGCCTGTCGCATGACGACCCGCATCGTTCGCGTAGGGAACACGCTCTCCGTCGAAATTCCCGAGGACTTGGTCGTACAGGCCTCATTGCCTGTGGGCGAGCCGGTGGAGTGGGTTTCAAACGGGAACGGCACGATCTCGCTCGTTTCACCCAATAGCGTGGAACACAGGCACATTCGCGCCGGCCTGGCCGAGTTGGACGCCGGAAAGAAAATCTCGAATGAGCGCGTAACGGAATGGCTTGATAGTTGGGGCGCTGAAAACGAGTTGCCCGCGCCCAAGTGAAGATTCAGTGGTCTTCCACAGCGGTCGGCGACTTGGAATCAATCCGCGAATACATCGCTAATGACAGCCCCAGGGCAGCGCGCAAAGTGTCAGAGAAAATCAAGGGAGCGGTCAAACGTCTCAGCGATTTTCCGTTTTCCGGGAGGGCTGGGCGTGTACCGGAAACGCGGGAGCTGGTCATTCCCGGCACATCCTATGTTGCAGCCTACATAATTCAGGGCGACGAGGTGCAGATTGCCGCCGTGCTCCATGGACGGCAAGATTGGCCGGAGTCTTTTGAGCCTCGGACTGAGAACGACGCGTAAGGGAGACTCTTCGGACCGCGCCCCCGAACATTTAGAATGAATCCAGTCGATAAATTGTCTTGCGTCCGCCATGGCGGGCGGGAAAGTACGCTCTCATCGCTATGCATCGCTGGTCGAAACTGTTTATTCCCACTCTTCGCGAGGCCCCGGCGGATGCCGAAGTGGCCAGCCACCGCTTTCTCGTCCGGTCCGGCTACATCCGGCAGCTTGGCGCGGGCATCTACAACTACCTCTTTCTCGGGCAACGGTCACTGAACAAGATCATCGGTATCGTGCGCGAGGAGATGGACCAGATTGCGCAGGAGTTTTATCTCCCCGGTATACTGCCGCGGGAGCCTTGGGAGCAGAGCGGGCGCTGGGCGGGCATGGGCGACAACATGTTTCGCCTCAAGGACCGCAAGGGCGCGGACCTCTGCCTGGGCATGACGCATGAAGAGATCATGACCACGATTGCGCGCAACGAGCTGCGCAGCTACAAGCAGTTGCCGCAGATCTGGTACCAGATCCAGTCCAAGTTTCGCGATGAGCCGCGGCCCAAGTCGGGCCTGCTGCGTGTGCGGCAGTTCACCATGAAGGACAGCTATTCGTTCGATATCGACAAGGCTGGCCTCGACAAAAGCTTCGACCTGCACGATGCGGTTTACCGCAAGATTTTCACGCGCTGCGGGCTGAAGTTTGTGGCCGTCGAAGCGGACTCGGGATCGATGGGCGGATCGCAGTCGCAGGAGTTCATGGTCTATACCGATGCGGGCGAGGACCTGATTGCAAGCTGCCCGGTGTGCGGGTACGCCGCCAATCTTGAAAAAGCAACCTCGCGGCTCGATCCAGTTGTTGAGATGGAGACGACCGGCGATGGCACGCCGGAGTTGGTTTCGACGCCGGGTTGCGCGGCGATCTCCGACGTAGCCGAGTTCTTCAAGATTTCGCCGGCATCGGATATCAAGTGCGTGGCGTACATGGCGCGCAAGGTCGGCGCTAAAGGTGAGCCCGACACATGGCACGGCGTGGCGGCCTTTCTGCGCGGCGACCACCAGGTGAATGAGACCAAGCTGCTCGGTGCGACCAAGGGCGTGGAACTGCGCACCATGCAGACCGATGAGCTGACGCAATACTTCAGCGGACCGGCTGGCTTTCTTGGACCGGTCGGACTGAAGCCCGACGCCAAGCCGCTGGAAGACGGCCTGACGGTGGTGGTCGACAAATCTCTTGAAGGCCGAAAGAACCTGGTTGCAGGCGCGAACAAGCTGGACTACCACCTGCGCAACGTTGTGCCGGGCCGCGATTTCTCGTGGACCCTCGCCGCCGATATCCGCAGCGTGAACGAGGGCGAAAGCTGTCCGGTCGATGGGTGCGCGGGCAAGCTCGTTGTTGGCAAAGCAGTCGAGATCGGCCACATCTTCAAGCTCGGCTACAAATACTCCGAGAGCATGGGCGCGAAGGTGCTGGACCCGAACGGCAAGGAAGTAACACCGATCATGGGCAGCTACGGCATCGGGATCGAGCGCATTCTTACCGCGGCCATCGAGCAGTCGAACGACAAAAACGGATTCTGGCTGCCGGCCTCGATTGCGCCTTTCACCGTGGTGGTGACGGTGACAAACATCGGCGATGCTCTGCTGAAGGAGACCGGCGAAGCGCTTGCTGCGGAGCTTGAAGCAGCTGGGCTCGACGTGCTGCTGGATGACAGAGACGAGCGCGCCGGCGTCAAATTCAAGGATGCGGACCTGGTGGGCATTCCTTACCGCATCAACGTGGGCAAGAAGGCCGCCGAGGGTCTGGTGGAACTGGTGACGCGGGCCACGGCAACCAGCGTGGACGTCAAGTTGAATGAAGCGGTGGCGCTGGTGAAAGAGCGTGTCCAGGAAGATGCGCTGCTGACAGCGGTTGGAGAGTAAGAAACAGCTTCTAGCTTCTAGCTTTTAGCTTCTAGCTTTGAAAGGCCCGGCTGACAATAGCAGCATTGGTCTACGAATAATGCCTGCCCTGGCAGGTCAGAGCTAGAAGCTAGAGGCTAGCGGCTAGAAGCTACAAAGGAGCAGCGATGGCGTTGAAGATCAGGTTCGCAATGCCCAAGGGGAAGCATCCGGTGCCAACGTTGGTTCTGCTCATTGCGCTTGGGACGTTTGCGGTTTGCGGGTTCCTGTTCCTTATCTTCAGCGGCTACTACTACTTCAAATACCAGGGCATTGTGGATGCGCGGCTGAAAGAGCCGCTGTTTGCGAATACCGCCAAAATTTTTGCCGCGCCGCGCGAGGTTCGTCCTGGGCAGAAGTTTTCCGTTCACCTTATCGCCGATGAACTGCGCGAGGCCGGCTACTCGGGCGACGGCGCATCGCAGACCTCTGAACTGGGAACGTTCAGCGAAGGCGTGCAGACCATCAGTGTGCGGCCGGGCCCGCAGTCGTTTCACGCAGAGGATGCCGCGACCATTCACATCGGCGGCGGCGCGGTCAGTTCGATCAGCGACGATCATGGCCAGCCGTTGTCCAGCTATGAACTGGAGCCGCTGCTTATCACCGGGCTCAGTGAAGACGCCAACCGCACCAAGCGCCGCCTGCTTACCTACGACGAGATCCCCAAGAACCTGGTGGACGCGGTAGTCGCTATCGAGGACCGGCGCTTCTTCGAGCATGGCGGCGTGGACTACATCCGCATGATGGGTGCGATGCTCAACGACATCAAGCCGGGCCACCGCTGGACCGAGGGCGGCTCAACGCTGACCATGCAATTGGCGCGCGGATTCTTTCTGACGCCGGAACGGCGCATCAAGCGCAAGCTGATCGAGATCCTGATCACCTTCCAACTGGAGCACCGCTTCACCAAGCAGCAGATTTTCGCGATGTACGCCAACGAGATCAACCTCGGACAGCGGGGCAGCTTTTCAATTGACGGGTTCGGCGAGGCGGCGCAAGCCTATTTCGGCAAGGACGCGCGCCAGCTCAGCCTCTCGGAATGCGCGCTGCTGGCGGGCATCATCCAGAGCCCCAACCGCTTGAATCCCTTTCGCCATGCGGACCGGGTCATGGAACGCCGCGCCTTGGTGCTGGATGCGATGGTTGAAACCGGAGCCATCACAAAGGAGCAGGCCGAGGCCGCCAAAGCCGAGCCGCTGCACCTGGTTCAGGCCAGCATGGACGAAGGCGAAGCTCCCTACTTCGTGGACCTGGTGCGCGATCAGTTGACGCAAAAGCTGGGCGATCGCGACTTTAATCGCGAAGGGCTGCGCATCTACACTTCTCTCGATCCGGACTTGCAGCGCATAGCCACGGTCGCCGTCAATTCGACCATCCACGTGGTGGATGAACAAGTGGACAAGAAGCACGCGCGCGACAAAAAGCTGGGCCAGAGCTACCCTTACCCCCAGGTCGCGCTGGTGGCGCTCGATCCGCATACCGGCCAGGTGCTGGCGCTGGTAGGCGGTCGCAACTACGGCGATTCGCAGTTCAACCATGCGGTGCGGGAGCGGCCCACAGGCTCCATCTTTAAGCCGTTTGTTTACGCCGCGGCTTTTAACACGGCGGTGCAAGGCACAATGCTGCCGGGACAGAATAAACTTTTCTCGCAGGTGACCATGCTCAACGATCAGCAGACCACCTACGACGTAGGCGGCCAGGAGTACACGCCGCGCAACATGGAGGGCGTATACCACGACCAGGTAACGGCGCGCTACGCACTTCAAAAATCTTTGAACAACGCAACCATCGGCCTTGCCGCCATGGTGGGCTTCGATCAAGTAGCGGCTCTGGCACGCGAAGCAGGCATCAGGAACGCGCGCGGTACTCCGTCGGTGGCCATTGGCTCCTACGATGCAATGCCGCTCGACATGGCCGGCGCATACACCGTGTTCGCCAACAACGGAGTGCATCTTGACCCATGGATGCTGGCCAGCGTGCGGACTCCTACAGGCGACGTCATCAGCGATTACGCCCCCACATCGAGGCAGGTCCTGGATCCGCGCGTCGCCTATCTCACCACTGACATGTTGAAGAACGTGATCAACCACGGCACCGGCGAAAAGGTTCGCGCACTGGGATTCACTTCTCCCGCCGCGGGCAAAACCGGCACCAGCCACGACGCTTGGTTCGCCGGCTTCACCAGCAACCTGCTCTGCATTGTGTGGGTGGGCAACGACGACTACACCGACTTGAAGATTGAAGGCGCAGATGCCGCCGCACCCATCTGGGCGGAGTTCATGAAGAAGGCCGTGCTGTTGCCGCAGTACTCCGACACCAACGAGTTCACGGCGCCGGATGGCGTCCAGATTGTGCAGATCGACAAGGTGAGCAACCTGCTGAGCGACGAAACCTGCCCGGACAGCTACGACGCGGCGTTTCTCGATGGCACCGCGCCGATTGTCACGTGCGACCATCCGGCCGATCGGCGCAATTTTCTTCAAAAAATCTTCGGACTGGGCAAGAGCGAGAAGTGAGTCAAGCGTAAATCATCCGTCAATTTCCGTGCCGTCGGGCATGGGCTGGCAGCACTCGCACCAGAAGGTTACGCGTACATCTGGGCCCTGGATGCGGCGCCGGACCGGCTCGCCGCAGCGGCGGCATGGCTCGCCGTTTCGCCCGTAAACCCACAGGCTGGCGCCGGGATCGGACTCGTGCGTGGTGCGGCGTTTGCGGCCTCCATAGGTGACGATCGTGTCTCCGGAATTCTCCAGCACATTGGCGGCAACGAGTTTTTGCGCGGCGGCAATCGCGCCCAGCACTTGCTCCTCGCTGAGCGCGGCGACTTTGCAAAATGGATTGATGCCGGTGACAAAACAAATCTCCGACTTGAAGACGTTGCCCACGCCGGCCAGCACTTCCTGGTGCAGCAGCACGTCGGCGATCTCTTCGCTGGCGTGCGCCTGCACGCGGCGCGCGGCTGCGGCTGCGTTGAAGACCGGGCTGAGGACGTCGATCTCCGGATTCGGAATTCTGCGGTCGCGCGCGAGCGACTGTGCGGTGTGCATCTCGGCCACCGGCACGCGAAAGCCAACGGCAATGTAGTCGCTGTTCTCAAGTACGATTCTCATATTGGTGCGCGGCTGCTGCCAGCGCTCGCCGTGCCGGTAGATGTGCCAACTACCGCTCATGAGCATATGAGTAGCAAGCGTTCCGCCGCCGGAGAAATGAATCAGCAGCCATTTGCCGCGGGCCTCGACGCGCTCCACAAGCTGGCCGGGAATCGGCGAGTCGTCGTTGAAGCGGGTGAGCAATGGATAGGTGGAGCGGAAAACCGTGACCGGCTTGCCGGCCAAGGCACGGCCCAGCGCGCGCGCAGTGCGAAAGATGGTGTCGCCTTCAGGCAGCGGGTTCCCTCAATGCGAACTTTTTTCTTTAGATTGTACGCTTCTGACCGCCCGGCTGGACTATGGTTTGGCCGATCATCCTACTTGGTCTATTTCGGTCCCCTTTTCCGGGCCATCGTCTCTAAGGCTTCTCTGTTCGAAGGTTCGAGCTGCTTGGACCATGGAGAGATTCGCGAGAGGATCACGGGTTTATGGCTTCGACATAGACCGAATCTTCTGCCCGTTCGCAAAGATCGAGAGGGGAGGGATCGCTGATACGGGTTTCACCGGCCTTGACCACTTGCGGATTTGCAAATCCTTGAGATTCGAGCAGGCGGGAAAGAGATTTCCCATCGTACATCCACAAGTGATACGACGGCCTCACAAAAAGGAATATCAAGCGTGCCCCCAATGTCCTTGGACGTTGCGAGGTCAATAGCGTCGATTGGATGAAAGCATCGGCGTCTTTCGTCTCAAGATACTGGTGAACCTTCAACTCAATATCGGGAACCGCAAGCCTTATTACGCCACCATGGCGGAGTACTCGCTTGGCTTCCCTCAGAAACGAGAGCGCATCTTGCTGATCAAGATGTTCAAGCATATGGGAACTGTAAAGAACATCGGCCGAGGCGTCCGGAACCGGAAGTCGCTTCGTGGCATTGCCGTATTCGATTGGATTCTCGCGGGCGAATCGAATAAAAGCCATCTGTGGCTCGGAGAGTAATCTAAATGTCTGAAGGATGCCCGCGAGCATTGGCGCCGAAGCTAACCGCAAGCTTGGGGAATTGTCGAAATTCCTCCAGCCCATCACCGGCGTCTTACCACAGCCGACATTAATTCGCAAAGCATCTGTCATAGGCATCCTTGAACGCAAGCTTCCTGAAGTCGGCAATCATCGCCGGCCAGGGCCGGCCACTCAGAGCCGGTGCAGACTCCGGACAACTGAAGAGAAGATTGGTGAAGCATACCCGCATTTACCGGGCTATCTCGCGTTCATTGTAACTTGCCGGGCTGCGGCCTCGGCGCCTGTTGCTCAATCGGCAGTAGAATGCGGCGCAGGTGCATGCCGAGCGGTCCGGGATGGAAACCTGCATCCATGAGGAAGCGGGCCATGAGATGCGCGGCCACCGGCTGGCCGTTGATGGTGGTGATGAGCACGCCTTGATGGCTGCTGAGGCGCATCTTTTCCTGACCGCGTGAGCAGAGAAAATGGGCAAGGCCCGCGGCGGTCTGCGAGCGCTCCGGCTCTTCGGCGGGAAGAAAGACGAGCATGTTCGGATTGCCGCGGCGAAGCCACGCGACCAACTGGCCATTGCGCAAAATTACCTCGGCGTAGGCCGCACGGGTGAGGATACGCGGCGCGGATTCCGCGTCTTCATCGGCCACGGGAAGGTCGGGCCAGCGCAGAACGGAGCCGTAGGGATTGGCGGGGTCTGTGGCGGCTAGTTGCACGAACTCCGGCTTCTCTTCAGGCGGTGCGGTGCGCAACTGGCGGAGCAGGTCGATGGCGGCGGGAAGCGCAAACTGCGTGGCGCCAAGGCCAGCGACAAAATAGCCGCGGCGAATGCGGCCGCTCTCTTCCAGGGCTTTCAGCACATCGTAGACGGCGCTAAAGCCGCCGGGGACATTTTCCGCAGCTACCGACTCGCGCATCAGGACGCCGTAGCGGTTGAGCAGTTGCAGGGCCAGAGCGTGGCTGGCCTCGGTGGCTGTGGGCATGACTTCCCTTCCCTGCGACGAACGCAGCGGCAGCAGCGACCATCGGCCTTGAGCGGTGGGTGGCGTTGTCCTGCGGGAACGGAAAACCGTACCGGTTTGCAGGCGGCGGGGGGCGCGAGCGCTTTCAGGGCGGGCAATGTAGGCGCGGAGGGCGTGAAGCGAATCGTTGGTGACGAGGCCGCGCCAGACAAGGCTCCAAAGCGCTTCGATAGTCTCGCCGGGATAGCCTCCGCCGGCGGCCTGATGCAGCGAGTCGAAGAAACTGGCGCCGGTAGACTCGAGAACCGCGAGAAGCTTTTCTTCGCGCTCTGTCAACGGCTCCGCAAGCGGGCGGTGTTGCGCGAGGAGGGGCAACTTGTCGGCGAGAAAGAGCGCGATGCGGCCGTCGCGCTCGCCGATGGGCTCGACTCCGGCCCAGGCCACTTCGCCGGCGGCAATGAGTGTGTCCAGACCCGCGGGCGCGTAGTCGGCGATGCGCGCAGGGAGGATGGAAGACTCGACGAGCGACGCGGGCAGAGGCGCGCCTTGCAAGCTTTCAATGGCATCGAGGAGCGCATCGAGATTGGCGTGGGTGCGCCGCGGCGCAAGCAGGCCTTGCCAGTGCGTGAGGAAGCGGGCCAGCGTGTGCTGCTCGACGGGCTCGACTTCGCGGCGCAGCTTGGCGAGCGATTTGCGGCGAATCTGGCGCAGGATTTCCGCGTCGCACCACTCGCGATGCAGACCGCCGGGACGGAAGCCGCCTTCGAGGACGCGGCCTTCAGCGGCAAGCTGCCGTAACGCGTTTTCAACGGCGGTGGCGTCAAGAGCAAACCGGTCCGCGGGCTCGCGCAGCGTAAAGGGGCCGTGGGTGCGGGCGTAACGGCGGATGAGTTCGAGAACGGGATGGACTACCGGCTCAAGCAACGCCGCGGCGAGGCCGGGCGGGAGCGGAATTCCGAGGCCGTCGCGGTAGCGGGCTGCATCTTCGGCAGCTATGAGGCGGCGTTCACCGGCGATGCGCAGCTCGAGCAGGCGGCGGGAACGAACCAGGCGATCGACATGCTGCAAAAGATCCGGAGAGACTACGCGGCGGGCGAGTTCCTCGCGGGAGAGATCGCCGAGGCGCAGGCAGAGATCGTGAATGCCATCGGCGGAACGGGCGCGATGGGCTTCGGCGAGGCACTGCGCGGCTTCTTCTACGTCCGCGATTGCATCGGCGTCGAGCAACTCGCGCAGATCGGCCTCACCAAGCAGTTCGCGCAACTGATCCTGATCGATGGTGAGAGCCTGCGCGCGGCGTTCGGCCAGCGGCGCGTCGCCGTCATAGAGGAAATTGGCCACGTAGCTGAACAGGAGCGAGGCGGCAAAGGGCGAAGGCTTGCGGGTCTCAACGACGTGGACGCGCAACTGGCGCTGCTCAATTGCGCGCAGGGTTTCAATCAGCGCGGGCATGTCGAAGACGTCGCGCAGACATTCACGATAGGCTTCGAGCAGCAGCGGAAACGAGGGATAGCGCGATGCCACGCTGAGCAGATCGTACGAACGCTTGCGCAATTGCCACAGCGGCGAACGGGCGTCGGCGCGGCGGCGCGGCAGCAGAAGCGCGCGCCCAGCGGCCTCGCGAAAACGCCCGGCAAACAGCGCCGTTGAACCCAACTGGCGCAGAACCAGTTGCATGACCTCGGCCGATTCGACGAGGAACCAGTCGGGATCGGGCGGCTCGTCGGTGTCGGGAAAACGCAGGACGAAGCCGTCGTCGCCCCACAGCGTTTCAACTTCAGGGCCGCCGGCTGCGCGGATACGGGCGCTGACCGCCATTGCCCAGGGAATGTGGATGCGGCTGCCGAAGGGCGTGAGCACGCAGACACGCCAATCGCCCAGCTCGTCGCGGCAGCGCTCGATGACAACGGTTCGGTCGTCGGGGACGGAGCCGGTGGCGGCCTCCTGGTCGGCGAGAAACTGGAGCAGATTCTCCGCCGCGCCGGGATCGAGATCGTGATCGTTGACCAGGCGAGTGAGTGCGGCGGGTTTGGGCAGCGCGCGCAGTTCGCGGACCAGCGCGCCGATGCGGCGGCCAAATTCGAGCGGGCGGCCGGGGCCGTCGCCTTTCCAGAAAGGCATTTTTCCGGGCTCGCCGGGAGCCGGAGTAACCAGTACGCGATCGTGCGTGATTTCAACGATGCGCCAGGTGGATGCGCCCAGGATGAACGTCTCGCCGGGATGACTTTCGAAGACCATCTCTTCGTCGAGTTCGCCAACGCGGACAGACTTGCCTTCGCTGTAGGCGAGAAAGACGCCGTAGAGCCCGCGGTCGGGGATGGTGCCGGCGTTGAGAATGGCGAGGCGGGCTGCGCCATCGCGGGCGGTAACAACGTTGCGGATGCGGTCCCAGGTCAGGCGCGGGCGTAGCTCGGCGAATTCGTCGGAGGGGTAGCGGCCGCTGAGCAGGTCGAGAACGCCTTCGAAGGCTAAACGCGTGAGGCCGCCGAAGGGAGCGGCGCGACGCACCAGGTCGAAGAGCGCGTCTACGCTGACTTCCGGCTTTAATGTTTCTTCCTGCCTTTGTGTAGACTCCCATCCGGCAAAATCAAGTTCCGCGGTAAGGTTCTTTGCTCGCCTGGCACTCTTGAGCACCTTGGCCTTACGCGCAGGAGTGGCGGCGCTGGGCGGGTGCGCCACGATCGCCACCAATTGCTGCGCAAGCACATCGAGTGGATTGCGCGGAAAGCGGGTGGACTCGATGTGGCCCTCGTGCATGGCGCGGGTAACGGTGGCGCAGGCGACCAGGTCGGCGCGGTACTTGGGGAAGAGAATGCCTTCACTGACCGCGTCCACGTGATGGCCGGCGCGGCCGATGCGCTGCATCCCGCTGGCTACCGAGGGAGGCGCTTCGATCTGGATGACGAGATCGACAGCACCCATGTCGATGCCGAGTTCAAGCGTGGACGTGGCGCAGAGGGCGCGAATCTGGCCGGCCTTCAACTGCTCTTCGATGATGGAGCGCTGCGGCGCGGCGAGCGAGCCATGGTGTGCGCGGGCGATGGGCTCACCGGCGAGTTCATTCAGCGCGCCGGCCAGCCGCTCGGCAACCTGGCGGCTATTGACAAAGAGAATCGTGGAGTTGCGCTCGCGAATGATTTCAAGCAGGCGGGGATGAATCGCATTCCAGATAGAAACACGGCGAGGCATCTGCGAGGCCGGGCCGGAAGGAATTTCTTCCTGCTCGCCAAGGCGGGCCATGTCTTCGACGGGAACTTCGATGCGGAGCTTGAGCTGCTTGGGGGCGCTGGCGTTGACGATGGTGACAGGGCGGTAGCGCAAGGGAGCGGCGTCGAGGGCGTCGGTGGACCAGGCGGATTCCGAGGGCGTTCCCTCGGGGGCTAAACAGGCTGCGGAAAAATCCGCCCGGTCGGTAGGCTGGGGATTTATCCCCGGCATAAAACCAACAGAATCAGTAGGGGCTTTAGCCTCTGAGGTATGCTTTTCGCGATTCCTAGCCTGAATCAAGCCTTTTTCCGCAGCATGTAAAGCCCCATCGTTTTGTTGTCCGCCTTCGGCACTGCTAAAGTCGTACCCTTCCCAACGACCGCGGTCCTCCGAGATCTCTGAGGCTCTCGCGGTAACGGGGACCTCTACGCCGCCGAGGAAGCGCGCAACTTCTTCCAGCGGGCGTTGCGTTGCGGAGAGCCCGATGCGCTGCAAGGGGCGCTTCGTCAGCGCCTGCAAACGCTCGAGAGACAGAGCCAGATGCGCGCCGCGCTTGGTGGGGACCAGGGCGTGAATCTCATCGATGATGACCGTATCGACGGTGCGCAGGGCGTCGGCGGCCTGCGAGGTGAGCAGCAGGTAGAGCGACTCCGGCGTGGTGATGAGAATCTCGGCCGGATGGCGGGCGAAGCGCGCGCGCTCCCGCTGCGGCGTGTCGCCAGTGCGGACGCTGATGGCGGGCTCGCTGAATTCGACGCCCATGCGCCGGGCCATGTTGGCCATGCCGGCAAGCGGTGAGCGCAGGTTGCGCTCCACGTCAACGGCGAGAGCCTTGAGCGGCGAAACGTAAACGATGCGGCAACCCGTTGTATGCGGGTGCCCCGCCCTCGCGACGTCGTTGTTCTTGTCGCTAGGGTGGGCCGGCTGAAGCATCAGGCGGTCGAGGCACCAGAGAAAAGCGGCGAGAGTTTTGCCGGTGCCGGTGGGAGCAAGGATAAGAGCATTCTCTCCGCGCGCAATGACCGGCCAGCCCATGCGCTGCGGAGCGGTGGGGGCGTCAAAGACGGCACGAAACCACTGAGCGGTAACCGGATGAAAACAGGCAAAGGGGTCGTCAATCGGGACTGCGGCGTCGACCTGAGCCGCGGCTTGGGAGGGATCGGGATTGTGCCGGTTCGGGCTCGGGCGGTCGGGAGACATCGTGTTTCTCAGAATAGCGCGGAAAGGCGGC
>Ga0224555_1001692_pt1 | contig 29261 bp, 23 predicted proteins | sample 714S23034metaG_FD_180687 | JGI IMG/M metagenome (GOLD analysis project Ga0224555, IMG submission 180687) | Peat soil microbial communities from Stordalen Mire, Sweden - 717 S2 30-34 | ecosystem: Environmental > Terrestrial > Soil > Wetlands > Peat | place: Sweden: Norrbotten County, Stordalen...
GGGGAAACAGAAGCGTCTGGTTGACCGTGTCAGGAATGAAGTTCTGGCCCATGGCTAGAACTTAAAACAGAACCTGCTGCCCACGCTGTAGGCTCCGTCACCAATCTATGCCCGACACACACCTAGCAGCGAGGGACAGAGTTGGCAACGGGTACGGGGAAATCCCCGTGCCCGTTTTGCTGCGCAGGCTAGCCGGATCATGACCAACGTAATAAGCAAGTAGCACGAAAGTGCAATAGGCGGTAACCAGGCAAGGCACGATCATGGGTGCAGGTTACCCCTTCCCCAAGAGGTCGCAGGAGTGTCCGCGAGGCCGCACGATGGAATCGCAGAGGGACAAATCCGCTGACCTCACCGCGTCGCGCACGCGTTGCAAAGGCTGTTTTCAGAGCCCAACCGCATTGGCCGGCTCACCGCGATCGCACCTCATTCAATGGAACAGATTAGGCACGGGCACGGCTGCCCGCGCAGAGAGACCTGCGCTCCGGCTCCGTGCGCGCTTTGCGCATTCATGGCGGGAAAAATCCGGCAACGCTCAAGTTTGCGTTAGCGCTGCCGATGGCGCTGCCAGTGAGCCATGCGAAGCATGGGCCCACAGTCTTCAAGTTCAACCCAACGAGCAACCGAGCGCCGAAGGATTCGGCGACGACGCTGCATGAAAGGAGGGATTTGCAAATGAAACGGTTTGGAGTTCCGTTTTTACGCAGGTTCCTAAGGAATCAAAAGGGCCAGTCAGTAATTCTGGTGATGATCACAGCATCCACGATGATGGCTCTTGCCGCAGCTTCGGTTGAGACGGGGCATGTGTATTACGCGTACGAACAGCTTGTGGCGTCGACGAATTCGGCGGCGCTGGCCGGCGCGGAAGCCATGCCGAATACTACACAAGCGTCAACCAACGTGACCACTTACAGCGCGCAGTCAAACGGCATGAACGCGACCCCCATGCTGAAGAATGTGACCGCGACACCGGCATTCCTTTGCCTGAGCACCGTATCAAACTCGCTGAACGTGGCTTGCCAGACTGCCTCGGGCGGCACCGGCGGCTATAACGCAATGTCGGTGACGCAGACCGCAACGATTCCCTTGTGGTTCGGCGGGCTGTTCGGCATGAAGCAGATGAACGTGTCGTACACGGCGAAGGCGGCCATGGCGGGCGGGCAAAACTCACCGTGGAACATTGCCGTCGTCCTGGATGCGACGCCATCGATGGGCTACCAGGACAACGGCATGCAATGCAACGGGACGCAGCTTAGCTGCGCAAAAGAGGGCATTCAGGCGCTACTGAGCGACTTGTATCCCTGCGGGCTGGGCCAAACCTGCACGAACGCCGGAGCCACGCCGTTCGATAGCGTAAGCCTGTTCGTATTCCCTGCGGTGACGAGTGGGACAGTTTACAAAGACTACACTTGTTCGGCAGGCAGCCCGACACCCGTGGCCTACACGTTTCCCAATCCGCCATCGAACACGACATTGCCTTCAGCCGATACCTACCAGGTGGTGACGTGGGCGAACGATTACATGACCAGCGACGCTGCATCGAGCTTGAATACGAGCTCGCATATGGTCATCGCGGCAGGCGGGGGCGGCTGCAGCGGCCTTTCGACGCGCTATGAGTGGACCTACTATCCACAGATCATCTATGCGGCGCAGGCGGCGCTGCAAACGGAGCAGACGAACAACCCCAATTCGCAGAATGCGATGATCATTCTCGGTGACGGCGACCTGAATGCGTGCGCATCGAACGCCTACACCACGGGGGGCGCGTGCAACACCAGTCCGATAAGCCTGATTGCCAGCGAAGGCACGCTGAACGGAACGGGAACAGCGACGTCGAATCCCACGGGGTACAAGTCTTACGCCTACCCGTCAGCACTGGGCGAGTGCGGGCAAGCGGTGCTGGCGGCGCAGGCCGCGGCGGCGGCGGGAACGACCGTTTATACGATCGGGTACGGTTCGCCAGTAACGGGGAGCTGCAACAGGGACCACACTTACAGCGCTTCAGTGACGACAAACGGAGGAACCTGGGGTCCGGGCAAGCAAGGCTGCGATGCTTTGAAAGCAATGGCCTCGGCAGGAGTGAACTTCTACTCCGACGACGGCGATGGTTGCCAGGCGACGGCGCCGAGCAACCAGGCGCTGACGAAACTGACGGCGATCTTCCGCGCGATTACAGACACTATGAGCTCGCCGCGGCTGATTCCCAACGGCACTACATAAAATGTGGGCTTGACTTTACCCAGAGAATCCGGTAACAACGTCTGAGAAAACCGGGTAACGACGCGACTCGGCTGAACGAAGGGAGTCCCCCCGTGCGCATTTCCTGGACGATTGTACTGGTATCGTGTGTTCTCATCCTTTCCGGCTGCTCTGGAGTGCCGGGAACAACGCCAACCCAAACGGCGGCCGGCTCCGTTCCGGGAGCGCCACTGCAGGGCAAGGTGCACGGCGGACAACAGCCGGTTGTAGGGGCGCACGTCTACCTCTACGCGGCCAACACGACCGGCTACGGCAATGCGGCGATTTCACTGCTGGAAAGCGCCGGCGGCACCAGCGTTGACGGCAACGGCAACTACTATTACGCGACGCAATCCGGGGGCACCTTCAGCATCACCGGCGATTTCACGTGCCCGAACTCGGGATCGCAGGTATACCTGTACGCGGTGGGCGGCGATCCGGGATTGGGGCAAGGTGCGAATTCGGCCATTGGCATGATGGCAGCCCTGGGGACGTGCGGCTCGCTTTCGTCCGCGCCCTATGTGGTGATCAACGAGGTTTCGACGATTGCGACAGCGTACGCGATCGCCGGATTTGCGACGGACGCGACGCACGTATCGAGCTCGAGCAGCTCGCTGGCGACGGCGACGGATATCCCGAACGCATTCGCAACGGTGACCAATCTTGAATCGCTGGGCCGGGGCGTGGCGCTCACCTCGACACCCAACGGCAACGGGGTGGTGCCGCAAAGCGAGATCGACACACTGGCGGACATTCTGGGGGCATGCGTGAACTCGGCGGGGCCGTCGTCGACACCATGCGCCATGTTGTTCAGCAACGCGATGAACGGGAATACACAGCCGGTGGAGACGGCGACGGCGGCGATCAACATCGCACACAACCTGGGGTCGAACGTCTCGACACTGTTTGGGTTGATTGGGACGAACTGGGCGTTCCAGCCGGCTTTGGGCTCGGCGCCCAACGACTTCACCATCGCGATCACTTATACGGGAGGCGGGCTGGACGGCACAGGAGTTGCCCCGGGGGGAGTTGCCATCGACGCCGCAGGCAATGTGTGGGTACCAAACTACGCCTCCAGCAGTTTGAGCGAATTCAATTCCAATGGTGTGCCGAAAACAGGTTCGCCATACAGCGCGGCCGGCCTGGACAATCCGACAAGCGTGGCCATTGACACTTACGGGAGTGCGTGGGTCGCAAACTACAACGGAGACGACATCAGCGAATTCAATGCCGGGGGCCAGCAGATCTCCGGTCCTCCCGGATTCCGCGGCGGCGGGCTAAACGCTCCATACGGCATCGCAATCGACAGCACGGGCAATGCATGGGCAGCGAATAATGGCGGCAACAGCCTGAGCGAATTCGAATCCAACGCATCGGGAGGATTGGCGCTCTCAGGGGGCAGCGGCTACGGCAGCGATGTCCTGGCAGGGCCAGCCGGCATTGCCGCCGACACCGCCGGCCATGTGTGGACGGCGAACTATCTCGGTGGCAGTAGCCTTGCCGAAGCTGTGCCGAGCAGCCTGCCGGGCCAGCCCCCTACGGTGACTCTATTCACAGGCGCGGGGCTGAGCGCCCCTTACGGCGTGGCGATTGACGGATCGGGCGATGTGTGGGCGACAAACCGGGGCGGCTCCAGTCTCAGCGAATTCACCTCAAGCGGGACGCCCATCACTGGCAAGAGTGGCTACAGCGGCGGAGGCCTTGACAATCCTTACGGAATCGCCATCGACGGCGCAGGCAACGCGTGGGCCGCGAATAACGGCGGCGCCAGCGATAGCGTAAGTGAAATCAGTTCGGCCGGAACCGCGATCAGCGGCGCCAGCGGATACGTAAACCTTGGGATGTTCGCACCGTACGGGATCGCTATCGACGGATCGGGCAATGTCTGGGTGGCGAGCGACGACAACGTTGGCCCCTTGACGGAGCTTGTGGGAGCAGCGACGCCGGTGGTGACGCCACTGGCCGCAGGCTCGACGTACAAACAACTCGGAATCCGGCCGTAAGCGAAGTTGCGGTGGACCGCGGCGACCCGGCGCGCAACGAGCTGGGAACACAATTCCCTGAAACGCAAGGGTGGCCCCCGCAGGATTACTCAAACTGCTCGGGGATAATCAAGAGCACTTCAACTTTGGCGGACTGGCTGTTCTGCATGGCGGGGCGGAACTGCCACTTTTCGAGCGCCGCGATCACGAACTGGGCCTGAGGAAAGGCTTGCGGGAAGACGATACTGAGCGTTTCGAAGTGGCCGGATTGATTCACGAAGCCATGAACCATGAGCGCGTCAGCATCGACGGAGCCGGGATCGAGATTGGGCCGCACGATGTCATAAGGCCAGGGCGCATCAAGGTGGTTCGATGCGCCGCCTCCGGAAGCATCGACGGCGCGGGGAAGAGAGTATTGCAACACCCAGCTATGCGACAAGCCGACGTGCAGGTAAACGGTGTAGGCGATTCTTCCATTCCAAACGCCGGCAATTTCGGGGAACTGATCATCAAGCGAGTTTCCGACGATGATGGCGCTGAAATGGCCATCTTTGGGGACGGTAATGGCGGTCGTCGAAAGTTGATCGGTTGCAAGGCTGTCCGGGCCATTGCCGTTTCCGGTTTCGGGGCCCTGCGGTTTGTTGGCGGGAGCAGCTAAGCCTGGCCCGGAAACCTTGAACGCCATACCTTGATCGGCGCCGGAGCCTTGATTGTTTGGATTGCCAGCTGGACCCTGGCTTGATCCGCCCTGGCCTGGTTTGGCAGAGGAGTTGTCCTTACCGGGCGACGAAGCGTCCTTCCCCTGGCCGGCCAGGGTTCCCGGCCCACTGACCACCACACTTTCATTCACCGGCGGCAGAGTGGCAATGCCCTCCTTCATGCGGAGGTTGGACAGAGACAGAATTGAGGCCGGCGTGGGTTGCGCCGCGGATTGCGAGGAGGTGACCGGCGGCAACTGCACCTGTTGCGGAACATGCACGGCGACGGGGGAAGTGGTGCTCGCGGTGACGATCGGCCTGGGCGTGGGATGAAAGCTGGAAGCGATATTGACGTCGGCCAAGGTGAGCTCTTCATTGGGACGTTCGACCGAGGGCTTGACGTCGGAGGACGTGGGCTTCTGCGGCGATGGGGGAACGACCTTCTTGACCGGGACATTGCTTGGCGACCAGATGACGACCTGAGGCACGGGAATCTGATCGGGGAGAGTGACAGGACGTTCAATGTCGGGCTGGATGAGCGTCTGCGGGCCCGGCGAGGCTTGCGCGACCTCGCGGAGAGCAGGCTCGCTCGGCGACGGCTTGCCTTCGGAAGCGGGTACGTGAGCGCCGTGAGCGGCGGCAGGATACGGGATGCGCGGCGGAGCCACGTGCGCATCGTCAGGCATATTCAGATCAAGCTCCCGTACGCGAAAGTGCTCCGTGGACACGCGGGCGAACGGAGGCATGTAGGCGATGCTGAACCACGCCACAGCGATTGCCAAGGTGTGAAGAACGATGGAAGCCGCAATCGAGGTCGGCCGGGGGCCGAGATCAGACGGCTCGGTGAAGAGACTAACCGTGTAAGAAGAGCTCATCAACGGTTGGATCCCCCCTTAGAGATTCTGCGTAGAGACGACGACTTTTGGAACGTGCACTCGAGGGAATTTGTCCGGGGAACTTCCCAAGTTGGCACATGAAATCCATGGAGGCTATAACACGGAAGATGCAAACGCGACCTCCGATTGCCGAGTGAATTCACGGTAAACTTATCGTGGAACAGCCCCCAGAACGCGAGTACGACGTGACGGCGGGCGGATCCATTGCGGGAGTGCATTGCTGCCCTTTTCAGAATCGCTTATCGAGAGGCTTTCCCCCATAGCACTTTTGATACCTCATCGATAGATAGCGGCGATTCTGATGCGATTTGTGAGGCTTTCAGGGACTACACTGAAACCGCACTGCGCGCCGAACTCGATCAATATGAATGGAGTGGGCGCAATGTGCAGGCATTTTCGGAAGCGGGAATCGATTTCGGAATCCATTCTTAGCTGCAGGGTCGAGGAATGGAAGAGATGGGCCCATGAATTCCGGAAGGGGCAACGAAGGGGACACTCGCGGCGGGGCTGGCAGGCGAAGCGGGTGAGGCAGGCAAAGAAGGGCGGAGTTGGCGAGAGCCGGCTCCATCGGTGCAGGAATGAATCGAAGACTGATGACGATCCTTCTGGTCGCAGCGGTGATTGCGGGCGGCTGCACCTGGGTGGTTTATCGCCTTGTGAGCGCGAGGATATCGACGTCGAAGCCGGTGTCGACGACACGGGTGGTCGCGGCAGCCAAAGACATTCCGTTGGGCGCGGTGCTGACGACGGCGGATCTGACGACGATGACGTTGGGGGGCACACCACCCAAGGGCGCGATCCTGAAACAGGAAGACGCGGTTGGCCGTGGGGTGATTACGCAGATCTCCCAGGGTGAGCCGATTCTGGACAGCCAGTTAGCGGGTCTTGGCTCAGGCGGCGGATTGGCGCCTACGATTCCCCAGGGCATGCGGGCATGCGCGGTGCGAGTCGATGAAGTTGTGGGTGTCGCGGGTTTCGTAACTCCAGGGATGCGAGTGGACGTATTGGCCTCAGGCAATCCTCCGGGCGACGGCGCTTCGCAAGGCGTGGTGACGGAGACGATTCTGCAGAACATCCAGGTTCTTTCGGCGGGCACCGACATTCAGAGAGATGCCGAAGGCAAGCCGCAACAGGTGCAGGTGGTAAACCTGCTGGTAACACCTGACCAGGCCGAGTTGCTGAGCCTGGCGGCCAATTCGTTGAAGATTCAATTGGTGCTGCGCAACCCGCTGGATACGCAGGTCGTAAAAGTTCCAGCGACGGCCATGAGCAACCTTTTTGCCAGCCAGGCTCCGCCAACGGCGACACATGAGCGAGCCGCGAGGGGCCCTGAGAAGCACGCAGCAAAACCGTATTCGATAGTCGTGATGAACGGCAACAAAACCACAGACGAGAAGTTTGCGTCACCTGAGGGGCAGCATTGAGATCGAAGGCACGGGTCACCATCGTATCTTCGAGCGCGCTGGCCTTGGCATTGCTTGCCGGGCAGGCGGTGCGGGCTCAGAGCGTGCCGGCTCAGACCGCACCCGCTGCGCAGCCGCCAGCGGCAGAAACCACATATGCGGACTCAACGAACGAGCTCTCGGTAACGGTGGGAAAATCGGTGCTCGTGGACTGCGCGCAACCAATCCAGCGCGTCGCGGTCGGGGTTGGCGACATTGCGGAAGCCACTGCGATCAGCCCCACTGAAATCATGGTCGACGGCAAGGCAGCCGGCGAAACGAGCCTGATCATCTGGGACATTCACGGCGGACGCCAGTTCTTCAACGTGACGGTGCGGGCTCAGGCGACAGTAACGGGCGACAGTCTTGACGCCATCCGGCGCGAGCTGAGGGCGGAGCTGCCCGGCCAGACGATCCGGGTGAGCTACAGCAACAACAACATTTTTCTGCGGGGAACGGTGAGCGACCTGGTGAGCTCATCGCGCGCGGTGCAGATTGCGTCGTCGGCGGGGAAAGTCGTGAACCTGCTGGACGTGGATGTGCCGAAGGCCGATCCGCAGATTCTGATCAAAGTACGCTTCGCCAGCGTGGATCGCAACCGGGCGCGGCAGCTTGGCATCAACCTGTTCAACCTTGGCCTGGGAAATGCCGTGGGCGGAGTGACGACAACGCAGTTTTCGCCGCCATCGATCTTGGGCGGCAGCACCGGTAGCGCTGGCAGCGCAGGAGTCACCGGAGTTGCGGGGAGTGCGACGTTTTCCAATGAGTTCAACCTGCTTGCCTACTTCCCCGGCCTGGGAGTGGGCGCGGACATCTCGGCGCTTGAGACCAAGGGAATCGTGCAGGTGCTGGCGGAGCCGAACGTGTTGGCGACCAATGGCAAGGAAGCCAGCTTCCTGGCAGGCGGAGAGTTTCCCTATCCGGTAGCGCAGGGCTCAACAGGCGGTTTGTCGACGGTGACCATCGAGTTCAAAGAGTATGGCATCCGGATCAACTTTATCCCGACGATCACGCCGCGGGGAACGATCCACTTGCAAGTGGCGCCGGAAGTGAGCTCGCTGGACTACACGAACGAGGTGAACATCTCAGGATTCTTGGTGCCGGGAATCACGTCGCGCAGGGTGAATACGGAAGTGGAGCTGGCCGACGGTGAGAGCTTTATGATCGGCGGCCTGCTGGACAAGAGCACTTCGGATAACTTCTCAAAGATTCCGTTCCTGGGCGACATTCCAATTATCGGCAAATTGTTCCAATCGGAGCAGAGGACCAAGAACGATTCCGAGCTGATCGTGATTGTGACGCCGGAGATCGTGTCGCCGTTTGCCGCGAACGCAGCGCTGCCAACGCCGAATTATCCTGTACCGTTCATTCCGCCGAATTCGAACATAGCAATGCATCAACCGGATGCGAAGACGCCGGAGAATACGCCGCCACCCGCTCCAGCATCGATACCGGTGGAGACGCTGGTTGAAAGCATGAAGCCGGAGAAGCCGCTGGTCATCGAAAACGGGGCGGGTGGATTCGGCACCGGCGGAGCGGCCATCAACTCGGGCGGTAGCGGGAGCAGCGCCGGGGCAGCACCGCCGCAGCAATAGAGATTGCGGCGCTGCACGCCCGTATATGTCGATAGACCTTAGAGAACTCTGAGGCGGGTGGATGAATCCCTTGCAAAGGATTGCGAAGGCTGTGGGGGAGTTTCTTTCGCCGCCCGCGCAGGCGGGGCCGCAGGGACCGCTGCAGGTTACGAACGTGACTCGCGGGACAGTGCTGGCCACGCAGCTTGAAGCCGCCCACACGGGACCTACACGCAGAAAAGGATTGCTGGGCCGCGACGGCCTCAAGCGCGGCGAAGGACTGTGGATCGCTCCCTGCGAATCCGTACACACGTTCTTCATGCGATTCCCCATCGATCTTGTCTATCTGGACCGCGATCACCGGATCAAGAAGGCGCGCAGCGCGGTTGGGCCGTGGCGCCTATCCGCGTGCCTGTCGGCGCACAGCATTCTGGAGCTCCCCGCCGGAACGATTCGCGAGACGCAGAGCGAACGCGGAGACACGCTGGAGATTGCGGCGGCGGAAGAAGAGCAGTGAGTCCGCGAGTCTGCACCGGTCCCTTCCTTCCCTCGTTCCAATGTCAATCCCCCAACGCCGCACTCTGCTCCGCAACCCTCTGAAAACATGCCGCAAAGAATTCCGCGAACTTTGCCGATCATTTCCGCTTCCCGGCGCATACTCGTTTTATGAGCTTCAGTTCAGGCCTTCTTCGCGGCGGGTACATGTGCACTCATTGCGTTGTCGAAAGTATCGGAGGTCATGCCCGAGCCTCAATCTGTCAGGCATGTGCCCGGTTCAATCTGTCAGGTATGTGCCCGGTCCGTACCCCTATCATTCCGCACCCCCCATGCCCTTTTGTGAAACTGTGAAACTGTGAAACTGTGGACCGCGCAGAATCAACAACTTACAGCCACAATTTCACAGTTTCACAGAAACTGTGAACCCGTTTGGCTGCGAAAGAAGCAAAGTGAATGGAAATGCAAATCACTCGAAAGGAAACTGAGAGCTGATAGCTGACACCTGACACCTGAAACCTGACATCTGCGATTTAGACTGAACTTCAGCACAGCCATGAAGGACGCAATCCACGTTTCGAAAGAGAACTACCTCAAGGCCATTCTTGAGGCCGAGGCCGAAGGCCGTCAGGTGATTCCAGCCATGCTTGCGCATTGGCTTGAAGTTTCCGCGCCGGCCGTCACCATGGCGCTCAAGCGGCTCAAGCGCGACGGCTGCGTGAAAGTGGGCGACGACGGCATCGTTCGCCTCACTGCTGCAGGGCGCGAAATGGCTTACCGCACGGCGCTGCGTCACCATCTCATCGAACGCATGTTGAGCGAGGTCTTCGGAATGGAGTGGCATGAGATTCACGAGGAGGCGGAGCGGCTGGAGCACGCAGTTTCGCCGGCCTTCGAGGCCAAGCTTAAGGAGAAGCTCGGCAAGGGCGGCGCCTGCCCGCACGGCAATGCGGTCCTGCCGGTCAATCCCACCGAACGCAAGCGTCGCGGCGAGATGCAACTCTCCCAGGCCGCCGCCGGCAAGCGCTACACCGTCATCAGCCTCCACGAGCGCGATCCCAAGTTGCTCGAGTTCCTCCACGCCGCCGGCATCGGGCCCGGCAAGAGCCTGCGCGTCCTGAACCAGAATTACGACCAAACCGTTTTAATTGACCTACCTACGGGGAACGCTATCCTCGGCCGCCCGGCTGCGGAAGCGGTTTGGTTGCGTCCGGAACGGTCATCGTAATTAAATCTAAAAGAAATTATTAACCACGCTTAATAAACTGTGGCATACTGAGGTTGAGGGACGTTCGTGGTCTCTCATCCCCGGAAATTGATGTCCACAGAAGTCGTAACCCGAACCGTGCTTACCGAACCCTCCTTGCCGGAGGTTCACTCCAGCGTGCGCATCTCCCGCTCGCCGTACTACTGGCGCCGGCTGCTGGGCTTTTTGGGTCCGGGATTCCTCATCTCCGTGGGCTACATGGATCCCGGCAACTGGGCTACCGACATCGCCGGAGGCTCCCGCTTCGGTTACACGCTGCTGTTCGTCATCATGCTCTCGAACCTGATGGCGATCCTGCTTCAGAGCCTCTCGCTCAAGCTGGGCGTGGCCACGGAGCGCGATCTGGCGCAGCTTTGCCGCGAGAACTATGGCCGCGCAGCAAGCTTCACGCTCTGGATCATGGCCGAAGTGGCCATTGCGGCGTGCGACCTCGCCGAAGTCATCGGATCGGCCATCGCACTCGAGCTGCTCTTCCACATTCCGCTCTTTTATGGCGTGCTCATCACCGGGCTTGATGTCCTGGTGATCCTCATGTTGCAGCGCTGGGGATTCCGTTACGTTGAGGCGTTGGTGATCGCGCTGATCGGCACCATGATCGTGCTCTTCGGCGCGCAGATGTTTCTTTCGCGGCCGGATTATTGGCCGGTCCTGCGCAATCTTGTTGTGCCCTCGCCGTCGATCGTCACCAACCCCGCCATGCTCTATATCGCCATCGGTATTCTGGGCGCCACGGTCATGCCGCACAATCTTTACCTGCACTCGTCGATCGTGCAGAGCCGCCGCTACAAGCGCACGCCGGAGGGCAAGCGCGAGGCAGTGCACATGGCGAACGTCGATTCGGCCCTGGCGCTCACCATCGCCCTGTTCGTCAACGCGGCCATCCTCATCGTCGCTGCCGCTGTCTTCTTCCGCAGCGGTCACTTCGAGGTTGCTGCCATTCAGGACGCCTACAAGTTGCTGAGCCCGCTGCTCGGCGTGACCGGAGCGAGCACGCTGTTTGCCATCGCTCTTCTGGCCAGCGGCCAGAACTCGTCGATTACCGGAACCCTGGCCGGCCAGGTAGTGATGGAAGGCTTCATTCACATCCGCCTTTCACCCTGGTTGCGCCGGCTGATCACGCGTTCGCTGGCCATCATTCCCACCATCATCGTGGTCGCCTTCATGGGTGAGCAGGGAACCGAAAAGCTCCTCATCCTGAGCCAGGTGATTCTCTCTTTCCAGTTGAGCTTCGCCGTGGTTCCGCTGGTGATATTCACCGGCGACCGCAGGAAGATGGGCGAGTTTACCAATGGCCGTTGGCTGCAGGGACTGGCGTGGCTCACTGCGGCAGTGATTGCGGCGCTGAATGTGTGGCTGCTGGTCGAGACGGCGATGGGACGCTGATTTTCCGAAGACTTCCCCGATCTTTCTGGAGGTTAAAACGAAACACCGAAAAGCAAGCCGGCACTTTCTCCCCTTTTGGCTGTTGTTAACTTTGGTTAACTGCGGCTGGCTGGCTGCGCAAAGCGGCACTTCCAGCGCCATCACTGGCACAGTGCTCGACGCCTCCGGCGCCGCGCTCCCGAACGCTGCAGTCATCGCCACCGAGGTCGACACCAAGGCCACGCGCACCGTGCAAGCCGACTCCAATGGCCGTTTTCTCTTCTCGCAGGTCAATCCCGGGACGTATACCGTCACAGTGCGAGCCACCGGCTTTGCGGAGCAGACCTCACAGCCCATCGCCGTCGAAGTCAGCCGCACGGCTGCGCTGAACTTCAAGCTCGCCGTGTCTTCCGCTTCGCAGACGGTCGAAGTCACCGCACAGCAAACGTTGCTCACCCTCGAAAATCCCAACACCACCACCACTATCGAGTCAAAAACGATTGCCAACCTGCCCAATGCCGGCTCGGACCTCACCTTCATCGTCCAATTCTCCCCTGGAGCGCTGATGAACACGGCCGGCTCCTCCAACGACTCCAAGGCCCCGGGCGGCTACGGCAACGTCGAGTTCAACGGGCTGCCGGCGACCTCGAACGGCTACATCCTCGATGGCTACGACTCGAACGACCCCTGGCTGGGCCTGAATATCGGTCTCTCGACGAATCTGGTCATCGGACTCGACGCGGTTGATCAGGCGACGGTGAACACCAACTCTTACTCCGTCGATCAGGGCCGCTACGGCGCCTCGCAGGTCAATTACTTCACCAAATCGGGATCCAATAAGTTTCACGGCGACGTCTACGAACTGTGGGACGGCTCGCTCTTCAGCGCGGAAGACTACTTCCTCCACGCCAATGACACGCCCGGCAACATTACTCCCAAGCCGCGCTCGAATGTGAACCACTTCGGCTTCAGCGTGGGCGGACCCATCCGAGAGGATAGGCTCTTCTTCTTTACTAGCTACGAGGGGGTCCGCATCGCGCTTCCCATCGTGGTGACTCAGGTCGTCGTGCCATCGCCCGCCTACCAGCAGTACGTGCTCAACCAACTCCTCGTAGGAGGAACGGATCCCATCACCGGAACCATGCTCCCCGCCGAGCCTGCCGAGGTGCCCTTCTACAAGTCGATGTTTGGCCTCTATGGCAACACAGCCGGAACCGCCGTCCAAGTCAGCTCCTGTCCGCTCGATGCCAGCGGCGCGGTGATCCAGGGCAGTCAGAACAGCGGCAACCTTTTCAACGGCTTCGGCTGTGCCAACCAGCGCCAGGAGTCGCTTCAGAATAGCGACCACGAAAACCTCGAGGTGTTCAAGATCGACGAAACCATCAACGCCGCCAACACCGTCTGGTACCGCTTCCAGCAGGACACCGGTCTCCAGGCCGCCTGGACCGATCCCATCAACGTCATCTTCAACTCCTACTCTCCGCAGCCCCAGCGCACGCTGGTCGTCGGCTACACCCACATTTTCCGGCCCGATCTCGTCAACCAGTTCAATCCCGGCGCAAGCTGGTACGGCAGCATCTTTGCGCCCAACAACTTCGCCCAGTCCCTGCAAACTTTTCCAATCTTGCTCGCAGCGGGCAGCAATCAAGCTCCCTTTACCACCATCGGCGGCAACAACAACATCTATCCCCAGGGCCGCAATGTCACGCAATGGCAGATCAACGACAACCTCGACTGGATCCGCGGCAAGCAGGAGTACCGCTTCGGCATCAACACTCGCCGCGTCGACGTGAGCGACTACGATCTCGGCGTGGGCAGCGTGCCTACGGCCGTCTATAACGATCTAGCCGAGTTCACCTACGGAGCGGCCTACACAGAGAGCTGGACCTTTCCCATTTCGTTCAAAGAGCGGGTAGCCGTGGGCAATCTCGACCTTTACGCGATGGATACGTACAAGCCAACGCCCAAAGCCACTTTCATCGTCGGCGTAAGAGCGACCTGGAACACCGATCCCGTCAACCAGCAACATCTTTTCGCGCGCCCCGCCGGCTCGTTTCTCGATCTCTCGCATGGAGTCAACCAGCCGCTCGATCAGGCCATTCAAACCGGAGTGCGGGCTCTGTTTCCCTCCACGCCTGTCCTCGTCTGGCAGCCGCGCGTTTCTCTTGCTTACCAAGTCACACCGCAAACCGTGATCCACGTTGGCTTCGGTGTCTTCAACGACATCATTCCCGCCCAGATCGCCGATCTCGCCGCCACCAACGCTCCCTACGCGCCCACCTTCGTCGGCGGCATCGGTGGCCAGGTGGGCGGAATCGCGATTGCGCCTGGAGTCGCCAACAGTGCGGCCGACGCAGCCTCCGCTGCCAACCATCAGTTTCAGTCGCTCTTCAGCGCCGGTGGTCCGCCCTGCGCCGGAATCGCCCCCGGCGCACCGACCTGCCCTCTCGCCGTCAACCTTAATACCTTCCCCACCGGTACGCTCAAAACGCCGTACTACTACCAGTACAACCTCGGCATCGAACAGAAACTAAGCGCGCACGGCGCTGTTCGCATCGGTTATGTCGGCACGCGCGGCCTGCACGAGCCGTTTCAAGTCGGCCTCAACGGCTATCAGAATGTTTGCGCCGGCTGCTTCGCGCCCTACCCCTTCGCGCAGCCTCTCGACCAGCGCTTTGGCAGCGTCAATGAATTCCGCACCGACGCCGGCAGCAACTACTCCGGCCTGCAAGCCAGCGTTTCCGAACAGCTCCACTCCCTCACGCTGAGCGCAAACTACACGCTGAGTCATTGCCTCGACGAGGTCTCCAACGGCGGCCTGCTCCCCTTTTCTACGCAGGGCATTCTCACCCCGCTGCCCGGCGAGCTAAGAAGCCAATACAGCAACTGCGACTACGATGTGCGCCAGAACCTCTCCGCCTACGGCATCTACCAGATTCCGTTTGCGTCTAAACATCTTCTGTTGCGCGCTCTTTTCCGCAACTGGTCATTTTCTGAGACGGCCTTCCTGCACTCCGGCCTCCCATTCTCCGTCCTCAGCCAGCCTTACACGGCCAACGGCAACGGCGTCTTTCAGTTCGCCGGCCCGCAGTATGCCCGCCGCGTTGCCGGGCAGCCGCTCTATCAAAAAACCCCTGTCTCCGGCGTTACCGTTGCAGGAACGCGGCAATGGCTCAATCCCAACGCCTTCGTGTCTGTTGTCGATCCCACTACTGGCGACTGCACTGGCGTCCCCTCCGGTACCCCCGACACGCCCGCCCAATGCCAGTTCGGCAACTCCGGCCGCAATACCGTGCGCGGCCCGCACTTCACTAACTCCGACATCTACCTTTCGCGCAGATTTCCCATCTGGGAACAGATATCAATGCGCTTCGACGTGCAGATGTTCAACGCCTTCAACCATCCAAACTTCGCATTGCCCAGCAATGTGCAAGCCGGTGTCCCCGGTACATACATTCCCCCCAAATTCGGAACCCTAGAAGGCGCCATCTCGCCCCCGACTGGCCTCTTAGGTGTCGGCCTGGGCGGAGACAGCTCACCGCGCATGATCGCGTTTGAAGGTAGGATCGAATTCTGACGGCCGCGGGCAAAGGGGGCTTTCAAACAGACGACTTCCGGACCGCGCGAGAATGCTCTTTTGGAGACTCGTACCGCTTTGGGCTGCCCTGTGACCTATCACACAGAGTGGTTATTGCGGGCCTTTCTGGAGCGTGTTCAAATTGGCAGTACTTCTTTCGGCTTGGTCTCTCAGATCAAAGGATTGGGACCTGCTTGATGGGCGATGTAGTTCAAATCGAGGCAAGTGAAGCGGCCACGTCTGCCGGCCCGCAAACTCAAGCAGGCGTGCCAGATCGGGTCTATAAGGTGGTGCCTCCTGCTGGGGGTGCGAGCCATGAGGATCTCTACGGCTTCCGCACGGCCATGAATGAGCCCGCGCCTGTCGAGCAAACCGAAGCGGACCCGAAAGCAGCCAAATCCAAGCGGGCAATTGCCGTCCTGCCGATCCTTTTCATTCTGGTGCTTGCAGCGCTGGCCCTCCTCGTCATCCCCAAAATTACCAAATCAAAGGCGCCTCCTCTTTACGTCGATATGGGAACCCGCAGGTTCGATTCGGCTGGGCTGGGAGCCCGGCTCGTCGCACGGTGGGAAGGAGCCACGGCCTACCAGCTCTACATCGATCCGGTCGATCCACAACAGGCCGCCGGCTTTCAAGCCGTGACAGTGAACCCGCCTCACCCGGTTTCACTCGTCATCCGGCTGCTTGATTCCACTGGCGCCGTTGCGTGCCAAAAGGAAGTCGTGCTCCCGACTCCCGCGCCACTTCCAGGCTCTCCAGACCCTTCGCAGGCACTGCTGCCGATGCAGACAACCAGCGGAGACACGGTGCAGAATATTGCCGGCGCCGACGGGCAAATCGCAGAGGTCACCGTTACAGGCGGCCTCCCCTGTTCGCTGAAGCAGTATCAGAGCCTTGCGACGTGGGAGTTTCTCACCAACTTTCCCACGCTCGACGAACAGGATGACTGGCTGAAACACCAAAAACTCGATGATCTCGCAAAGGGCCGAAAATCCAGTTCCGCTGCCGGCGGTTTGGGGTTTTCCCCGAGGATCCAGCACCTGCCCGCCGCGATCGACGACGATGACGTGATCGTTGGCGACAATCCTTTGCGGGGAACCGTCGATACCCAGGGCGGCCACGTTTTTCTGATCGGAGTCGCCGGGTTAAGGAATCGTACGGCTGAATGGCAGGTGTTTCCCGCCGCCGTCCATTTCCGCTGCGAGAAGAACGGCACCTGCATCCTGACCCGCGTCAATTCGCGAACCACCCTGCAGGCGCGGTTGATCAGGTAGAGGGCCGTAAGCGACTTACCTTTTGTTCACCATCCAAGGCGCGCGCCGCATAACTCTCTAGTACCATGGATGCGATGCACGTCCTGTCCGCAGCCGAGATGCAGGCCTGCGATCGCGCCACCACGGAGCGGTTTGGAATTCCGCCGATTCAATTGATGCGGACTGCCTCTTCGGCCGTGGCGGCGTTCGCGCGCCTTGAGTTCAGGCATGCGCGGCGCGTGACGGTGCTGTGCGGCAAGGGCAACAACGGCGGCGATGGCATGATGGCAGCGCGGCTGCTTGCCGATGCTGGTCTCGAAGTGACCACCCTGTTGTTCGGCGCTCCTGAACAACTGACGGGCGATGCCGCCATCGCATATCGAGAGTTGACGAGTCCGAAGCGCGGGCGGATCCATGTGGTGACGAGTGCCAAATCGCTGGCCGATCATGACGATGCGCTCAACACCGACCTGATTGTGGACGCGGTGCTGGGTACAGGGTTCAAGCCGCCGCTGAAAGGCCTGGCGCTCGATGCGCTCAAGTGGATGCAACGCGGGCGAGCGCCAAATCTGACACCGATTCTCGCACCCATTCTCGCTATTGACTTGCCCTCCGGCTGGGCCGCCGATGAGACGGGCGCAACATTCGCGGGGCCTGTCTTTCCCGCCGACGCAGTCATCACCTTCACAGCACCCAAGCCGGCGCATGTGTTTGGACAATTGACCAGGAGCTGGGATCAACCGGTTGTCGTCGCGCCGATTGGCTCACCGGACGCGGCGATCGTTTCCGCGCTCAACCTCGATTGGGCCGGTTCGTCGCTGGCTCTGGCGCAGGCTCCGCGCGCGGCTACGGCTAATAAAGGCAGCTTCGGTCATGCGCTGGTTGTGGGCGGCTCGTTCGGGACTGCCGGAGGCAAGGCTGGCGCGCCGGCGATGACCGCTCTTGCCGCGATGCGGGCCGGTGCGGGGCTGGTGACAGCGGCGGTTCCGGCGCCGGCGCTGCCGGTAATCGCATCGTTCGCTCCGGAACTCATGACCTGGCCGCTGGCAGCGACGAGCAAAGGCCAGATCGCGGCGAAGAATCTTGAGAAAAAGCAGATCGCCGAGTTGACCGCCGGAAAATCCGTCCTCGCCATCGGGCCGGGACTGGGCCAGGGCGCGGAAACAGCCAAATTCGTCGCAGGACTTCTTGGCGCGACAAAGATGTCCGCGGTCGTCGACGCGGACGCGTTAAATATTCTTGCTGCGAAGCCGGCGTTGATCAAGAAACTGGCCAAAGGGCGCACGCTGGTATTGACGCCCCATCCGGGAGAGATGGCGCGGCTATTGGGAGTTACTGTCGCCAAGGTTCAGGCGAATAGGCTGGAAACGGCGCGCAACTTTTCGCAGCGCATGGGCGTAACGCTTGTGCTCAAGGGCGCGCGGACGCTCATCGCACATCCCGATGGCCGCGTCGCTGTGAACACTTCCGGCAATCCGGGGATGGCCAAAGGCGGCAGCGGCGACCTGCTCACTGGGCTGATTGCGGGCCTGTTGGCGCAATTCCCTCACGATCCGGCGAGAGCCGTAGAGGCCGCGGTTTATCTGCACGGGCTGGCCGCCGATCTGGCCGTGCGTGAAGGCGATGAACACACGCTGCTGCCCACTGATTCCCTTGCACAACTGGCGCGGGCGTTTCAATCCCGCGCGCATGATTTTGATGCGGACGGCAAAAACGGGTATGTTTGGTTGCAGGGGCATTGCATGCAGCATTCTGAAGGCGCATCGAGCGGCCCTGCTTGAGGTTCAGCGATGACTGAAGCCGCAGCTCTGGCTGAAGGCAGAACGTACGAATTCACCACGCAAAGCGGCGCGGACACTGTGGCAGTGGGCCGCAAGCTCGCCGGTTTGCTCAAGCCTCCACAGTTCCTGCTGTTGCGCGGCGAACTGGGCACGGGCAAGACGACGCTGGTGAAAGGCATTGCGCAGGCCCTGGACGCGGCCGAACCCGACGAGGTTACCAGTCCCACCTTCACGCTGATCCATGAATTCGACGGCTCGCGTGAGGGTAAGCCGGTCAAGCTCTATCACCTGGATGTTTATCGGCTGGAGAGCGAGCGCCAACTGGAGACCCTTGGCCTGGACGATCTGCTCACGCCGGATGCGCTGGTCGTGGTGGAGTGGGGCGAGAAATTCAAGAGCATTCGTAAACGCGCCACGGGAGAGATCGTCATCGCCCCGGAGGGCGGCGACGCGCGGAAGATTACGGTGACGCTGAAGGAGTAGAAGGTCAGCGTGTCAGCAGGCCAGCCGCGGGCGGCGTCTGTTTGGGTGTCAACTCTTCAACGCGTCGTGCCCTTTTCTTTCCCTCGCATGGCCTGATACAAGTTCCTCAGGGAAGCCATGAATCGCATTCCATTCGCAGAGGTCCAGGCAGCGCTGGCGAGCGTCCTGCGCAAGCTCGGATTCGCTAACGATCGCGCCGAAACCTGCGCACGGCTGTTTGCCGAGACTACTCGCGACGGCGTGTACACGCACGGCATCAACCGCTTTGCACGCTTCGTCGTCACGATTCGTAACGGCCGAGTGATTCCGGCTGCCGTGCCTCAAGTGACAAGGCGATTAGGCGCGCTGGAGCGTTGGGATGGCCACCGCGGCCCGGGCAACCTGGCTGCGCTGGCCGCGATGGAGCGGGCAATCGCTCTCGGGCACGAGCACGGCGTGGGATGCGTTGCGCTGGGCAATACCATCACTGGATGCGCGGGGGAACTTACGGCTGGCAAGCCGCGGAGGCAGGGCTGATCGGCATCTGCTGGACCAACACCATGCCCAACTTGCCGCCATGGGGCGGCGCGGAGCGCGTGATCGGGAACAATCCGCTGATCATTGCCGTACCGCGCGCAGGCGGCCCTGTTGTGCTCGACATGGCGATGTCGCAGTTCTCTTATGGCGCTCTTGAGAGCTACCGGAAGCGCGGCGAAATGCTTCCAGTGGATGGCGGCTTTGACGCGAGTGGCAACCTGACGCGCGACCCCGGAGCTATTGAGGAATCGTGGCGGCCGCTGCCGGCCGGGTACTGGAAGGGGTCGGGACTTGCCGTTGTGCTGGACATGATCGCTGCCATGATGACGCTTGGCCACGCGACCTGCCAGATCTCCTCGGACCCAGGGCTTGAGACCGGAATCTCGCAGATGTTTCTCGCGCTCAACCCCGCGGCATTTGGGCCTGCGCCAGAGGCCGATAAAATTGCCGACGCGGTTGTTGCGTCCTTGCACAACTGCCTGCCGGCGAAGCCAGGCGGCAAAGTTCGCTACCCTGGCGAACAGACGCTGCACATTCGAGAGGAAAACACGCGGCTGGGCCTGCCGGTCGAGCCGGCAGTGTGGGCAGAGATTCTGGCGATGTAGTCGTCCGGCCGGAGAGAGCGCAGACCGCCTCAGTACCCCATGATGTTGTAGCCGCAATCGACGTAGATCGTCTCGCCGGTGACGGCGCTGGCCAGGTCGCTTGCAAGGTAGAGCGCCGTGCCGCCGACTTCGAGCTGATCGACGTTTCGGTGCAGGGGAGCGCGCTCGCTGTGGGATTTGAGCATGTCGCCCAGGGCGCCCACGCCGCGCGCAGCCAGCGTTTTAATGGGGCCGGCGGAGATGGCGTTGACCCGAATGTTCTTTGCGCCGAGCTCAAAAGCGAGATAGCGCACCGCCGATTCAAGCGAGGCCTTCGCCAACGCCATGACGTTGTAGTGGGGCACGACTTTCTCGGCGGCGTAATACGTAAGAGTGATAATGCTGCCGCCTTCGGTCATTAGCGGCACGGCGCCGCGGCTGACGGCGATCAGTGAGTAGACGCTCACGTCGTGTGCGATGCGAAAGCCCTCGCGGCTGGTGTTGATGAACTCGCCCTTCAGTTCCTCGGCGGGCGCGTAAGCGATGGCGTGTACGAGGATGTCGATTTTGCCGTACTTCTCCTTGAGCGCGGCGAAAAGGGACTGGATCTCCTGGTCGTTGGAAACATCGCATTGAAAGCCGCTGGCGCCGGAGAGATCGTTGATGAGGTCTTCGGCCTCGGCTTTCATGCGCTCGTTCTGGTAGCAGATGGCCAGAGTTGCGCCGGCCTCGTGGAGTTTCTGAGCGATGCCCCATGCGATGGAGCGCTTATTGGCCAGCCCGAAGACCACGGCTGTCTTGCCCGCCAAATTAATCATGCTGTGTTAGAGCCTCCGAACTTCTTATCCAAAAAGGGAAACGGCGGAGCCGCCGCCATTCAGAATACCAGAGCAATTTTCGCCTACAGCGGTTCCGCAGTTACTGTGTCCCGAAGCCTTGAGCGCCAAGTGGATTCTTTCTCAAGAAAAATCCACCCTGCACCCGAGTTGGAAACGGCTACATCAACTGAGGAACCGCCCTAGATGCGAAGCATGGTTCAGCCGCCGAGCGTGGTTTACCCACCAAGATCGATCAACTCGACATGTCCCACTGGACGCCCGAGGAACCTCGAGCCCAGGCGCTCAAACTTCTCCACAGAGTCAGTAGCGAAGCAGCGAACTTCGGTTTCTGGAGCAGCACCCGGCGCGGCCGGAACGGTGCTGCCGTTGAGCAGCTGAACGGCAGCCTGCGCCACCGCCTCCGCCGAATCGATGACCTTTGCGCCCGGGCGTACCGCTCCTTCAAAGAGCGGCCGCAACAGCGGGTAGTGCGTGCAACCCAGCACCAGCGTGTCTGGATTCATGCTGCGAGATTCAGCCTCGGCGCGAAGCTCATTCAGATAAATCTCAATCACCTCGCCAGTAACGGGGTGATCGGTCCATCCTTCCTCGACCAGCGGCACCAGCAGCGGGCAGCCTTTCTCAATGGCGCGTAGACCGTGAGCGGTACATGCAGCCGCGTAAGCGTGGCTCTGCACCGTGGCTTCGGTGGCGATGACGAGCACGTCGCCGGTGCGTGATGCGGCGCGCGCGGCAGCAGCACCGGGCTCGATGACGCCGAGCACAGGAACAGAAACGGCATCCTGAATAGCGTCGAGCGCCAGCGCGCTAGCGGTGTTGCAGGCGATCACGAGGAATTGGGCGCCTTGCTCGTTCACAAGAAACTGCGCGCTCTGCGCGGCGTAACGGGCGATGGTCCGCCGCGATTTTGAGCCGTAGGGCAGGCGCGCCGTATCGCCGAGGAAGGCGAAGCGGGCACGAGGAAATCGCTCGACGAGCGCGCGCAGGACCGTCAATCCGCCGAAGCCGGAATCGAAAACGCCGATGGTTGGTGCCATGTGTTCCACAGTAGCCTCCATGAGCAGGGATGCGTCCCGCTGCGCCGCCTCACGAGGCGGCGCTGGCTTGGGGCGCCTGGCGCACGAAAACCCAAAGATAGAAGACCGAAACAGCCAGCAGGATCAGTGGCGCGGGGAGCACTCCGAAGGCCAGCGACGGGCCCGAGTAGTGGGTGAATTGAAAGAAGCCGATCCAGAAGACGTCGCCTGTGAAGACGATGGCGGCGAGGTTGAGCAGAAGAGCAGACCACGCGAGGCCCCCGCCTTCCCTCCATAAGGTGGCGCAGGCGGGAACGGTCAGCAGCAAAAGCCGTGCGTCGTAGCACCGGTGATAAACGGCCAGCATCGACAGGGGCGCTATTGCAGCCATTGCAAACCAGGCCAGCCGGGTCGAGTAGGGCGACCGGAGAGTCTTGCGCAGGCCAACGAGCAGCAGAGTGCCGCAAATCACGTAGACCACCGGGTTGTAGAAGTGCGGGTTGTCCCAGATGCGGCTCACGATGGTCTGCAGGCTGACGATCGAGTTCACGCCGTAGGCGCCGCCGGTGGAAGGGCCCGGATCGTCCAGCCCGCCGCGCGCCATGATCGCTACCTGGTTCGAATGCAGTTCCTGGATCCAGTTCGGCGCAACGCGCGACACCCAGAGCGCCGCGCTCACACCCAGCACGGCGACCATCACGAGAGTTTGCAGCCCGCGCTTGCGCAGGGTGCTGCCGGCCAGAAGGCAATAGAGCCAGACCAATCCCGCGTCATGCGGTTTGAAGGCGAGAGCGATGGCCATGCAGATCGCACCAACGAGTACGAATCGATCCTTGAGAAAACACCAGGTGCCGATGAGGGTGAGACCGATAACAAGTCCTGCCGTGTTGCCCAGGGCCAGGAGCATTTCGCTGTTGACGAGGAAAAGAAAGATCATGGCCCCGGCAAATCGCGGTGCGATCCCGGCGCTTGCATTCCACATGAGGAAAGCCCCGAGCACAAAGCATCCCGCCGTGAGAATCATCCAAATCGTTCCGGCCAGCTTCCACGGTAAAACCGCGAGGGGCGCGACTAGGAGAAACGTAGTCGGGAAATTGGGGGTTACGTGGGCCGTCTCGTGCAGCCAGTGCGCCTCGCCGGCACTGGATGACCGATTCCCTGTCTCCTCCTGATAGATGGCATTCAGGTTGCTTTCAAGGTAGGGATCGTGGTGCTCGATGAGGCAGCGCGAAGCGCTATAGAACTCTTTGAAGTCAATCAGCCCCAGGAAATTGAAATACGCAACTCCAACTCCGGCCAAAACGAAGAAAACACTGCCGAGCAAAATCAACAGAAGACCGTCGAGGCGTGCTTTGGTCATTACCGGTCTCTCCGATGCAGGTTACGGTACTGTGTGAATTATCTCTGCCGGGGCAGGATGCGGCAAACGCTCCGCGCCGCGTTAAGGCATTTTCACAGTTACTATGCGGCGTCTTGGATTCGTTGCGCGGCTCTTTCATGAGGAAAGGGACCCTTGAGCGAACAGGCTTCGACTTCGAGCAACTGTGAAAATGCTAGGGGTGGGTCCCACCGGCGTCAGCCGCGTAACCTGCGGTCAGATAGGTGCGGGTCAGATCGGCGTGGCCGGCGAGAGTGGCACGCTGTTGTCCGTCCACCAGAAACCGTACCTCGGCGATGTTCGGCAGATTGGCGTTGAGCGTGGAGCAGATCGAGAGCACAGTGAGCGACTCAGTCTCCAGGCCGGAAGGATGGCCGGCCACAAACGCCCCGGTCAGGTTGACGACCGCAAGCTCGGAGCCGTCGGGCGCCGCACTGCCTTTCGAATCCGCGATAGGAATAAGAAAAACTTGCTCGATAGAGCTCGCCCCGCCGGGCGCGGGGTGCGCGGCATCGGGAGCCGCATATAGGTCGAGCAACTTCCCAAGGATGGCGCGCGCACGGGCCTCGGGATTCTGCGGTAAGGGCAGCGAGAGAATCCGTGGCTGCACGGTGTTATTAGCATCATTGGCCACCATCAGCGTGGCTTGCTCTGCCGGAGCCACCTGGGGCGCCTGCGTGGGAGCAGAATCCTCGCCGCGGAGCAGGCGATCGTGAGCGCGGCGCAATTGGTTCCACAGCAGTACGCCCATGATGACGGAGGCGGCAAGCAAGAAAATGAAGAGCACGGTCTGGTGGCGAGGGATCACTGCTGACTTGCCTCCCGCGCTTGCGATCGCCACTCGACCAGGGCCGCGGCCAGCGCATCCACCACGCGCGCCTGGTAGTCCGGATCGTCAAGGCTGGCTGGCCCCTGCGCATCCGTCGATCGCTCCGGCGCGACCTCAATGGCCACCGCAGGACAGCTCATGCTGTCGATTCCGGGCAGTGCAGTCCGTCCCAGAGTGACATGCACGGTGGCGTGGGACAGTGCCGAGTTGACCACTCCGGCAAAGGAAAGGCTGCGCATGATCCACGCTGCCTGTGCGGTCTTCCAGGGCAGAAAGCGCGCGTCCTGGACCGGAGCCAGCGAAGAGACGAAGAGGTGCACTCCGGAACCGCTTTCTGCTGCGTGCAGGCTAATGCAGGCTTGTGCGTTAGCGTGGTTGGCAATCTGGGCGCGGGAATCGGGCTCCAACGTGGCGTCGGATTCGCGCGTGGTCACGACCCCGAAGCCGCGAGCCATGAGGAGTGAGCGTAACCTGATGCCGAGGGCCAATGTGTACGCCTTCTCAGCCTCGCTGCCGAGGCGTCCGCCGGCGTCGTCGCCGCCATGAGCCGCGTCGAGCACGACCACAAAGCGCGGAGCGGCAGGCGGGGCTTGCCCGTAGATTGGGCCAGATGCCGTAATCGCAAGGAGGGCGCCCATCGCCCGAAACCATCCGCGGCGATTGTGACTTCCAATCGCTATTTGGCCGGCAGTACACGGGGCGAAATAGGCGGCCCGCAGCTTGAGAGAAAATGACGCGCCCGAGTCCGACGGTTCCTGCCGCATGACCTCAATCCAACGCATAGATGGCCAGGCCGCTCAGCAGCTTGGGAAAAAAGTCGGTCGACTTTTGCGGCATCACCTCGCCGGCGAAGGCGACTTCCTTCAACTGCTCCATGGTCACGGGTTTGGTGAGGAAGGCGACATCAGCCTCGCCGCTTCGTACCTGCTCCACCGCTTCCTGGGCATCGCGCAGATAGCGCAGGTTGGTCTGCTCGCGCACTTTTTCGGCGTCCAGGCCCATCAGGCGCTCGAAAATAACGGAGTGCAATTGGGTCAGGTCGAGCTGCCGCTGGCGCTCGGGCAGGTCGGCCAGGGCAGCGGCCATGGCATCCGGCTTGGCGCGCAGCAGGAATGCGCCGGAGCAGGTGACGGCGACGAACGCCGTTCCCTTCTCGCGCGTCAACTCATCCATGAATGAAGAGGCATCAAAGGGCGCCAGCGGTTGAACGGTGAAGTACGCCTCGGCCGCCTTGAAGAATGCCGTGGCGAAGAAACCGTTGAGACCGTGAACGACGCGGTGCGTGGGCAGAATCACGAGTTCATCCGAGTCCATGTTGACGAAGGTCATCATAGCGGCGGCCTCGGGGAATTCGGGCTGCGGCAACTGCTGCGTGCTGGAAGCGCTCTTAGCATGCGCTCCGCCCTTGTGTTCTTTGGAGTATTTTAGTGCGGTTTCATAGCGGTGATGGCCGTCGGCGATGATCAGCTTCTTGTCGCCCATCGCGGTTAACAGCAGGCGGATTGCCGCCGGATTATTTACGCGCCAGAGCCGGTGCAGGACGCCGTATTCGTCGGTTATTTCGGCGTCGGCGACGCCGTGGCCCTCGTAGAGATTCTTTTCTACGCTTCCTGCGGGGTCGGAGTAGAGCATGAAGATCTGGCCGAAGTGCGCACGCGTGGCTTTCAATAGGTTGAGCCGGTCGCTCTTGGGCTTCGACAGCGTCTGTTCGTGTCGGAAGACCACCTGGTCGCCGTAGTCCTGGAGTTTGCCCAGGGCTATGAATCCACGCCGTTCCTTTTCGACTTCGGTGCCGGGTATCTTAAACCGCTGCGCGTACGAAAAGACGCACGGCTCATTTTCCTGGAGCAACACACCCTGTTCGCGCCAGGCTCGAAAATCGTGTGCCGCTCGCGTATAGACGTTTTCACCCTGCTCTGCGTCAAATAACTCAGGCAGTCCCAGGATGATCCGGACAAGGTTAAAGGGGCTGCGCTGGTAGTACGCCTGTTGCATGGCTGGCGTGATCTTGTCGTATGGCTGCGTGACCACGTCTTCCAGGCGAACCGCCGAGGGATTGTAGCGCCAGGCGCGAAAAGGATAAATACGAGCCATGAGAAAGGTCTTGCTCCCCCGTTGATACGGCGGAATTTGAGCCCCACTTACGCCGCGATGCCTGCTGGAGATCGAGGGGTAGGCCCAATCTCGATTGTATCGCAGCGCTTGACGTGTACAGCTTGCGTGAATTCTGGTCTGCGATGCCGCTGTGACAATCTGCTGACAGCAGAGGCGCGCCGATAGTGGTAATATCGCCTTCAACTCTCCGTGGTGCCTCATGAGGACGCTTCCCCAGCACGCGATTCCAAACGGGGTGGGCAGCCTCGCCTTACGTTGCCGTTGCGTTTGCTTGAGTGCGTTGGCCGCAGTCCTTTGCCTAGCGCAGGCGTGGGCACAGGAAGATCAACTGAATAAGGTCCATGTCCAGCCGCCGTCGGCCTCCTCGGCGCCAGCGAGCGAGCCAAAGGGGACTGAGGCGGCTCCCGAAACCGGAACAGCGTCGCTCCGCATCCATCCCGGCTCATTCATCCGCATGAATGTGGACATGGTGCTGGTTCCGGTCACGGTCGCCGACCCCTTGAACCGGCTGGTGACAGGTTTGGAAAAAGAAGACTTCCAAGTCTACGAAAACAACGGCGAAGAAAGGATCGCCAGTTTCGCCTCCGAGGACGCCCCGGTTTCCATCGGAATCATCTTTGATCTCTCCGGCTCCATGACGTCCAAGTTGGTCCGCGCCCGCGAAGCGATTCTACAGTTCATCAAGACCGCAAATCCGCAGGACGAATTCTTTGTCATAGGCTTCAACGACCGGCCGGAGTTGATTGAGGACTTCACCAGCTCCGTTGAGGACATTCAGGCGCGGCTGGCGACGGTTCACGCGGGCCACCGCACCGCGTTGCTGGATGCGATCTACTACGGCATCGCCAAGATGAAGGACGCACATCACGAGCGGAAGGCCTTGCTGGTGGTTTCCGACGGCGGCGACAACCGCTCCCGCTTCACCGAGGGCGAGGTCCGGGCCGCCGTGCGCGAAGCCGACGTGGAGATCTACTCGATCGGCATCTTCGATCCCTACGCGCCCACCCCTGAAGAGCGCACGGGCCCGCACCTTCTCGACGACATCAGTTCCGCGACCGGCGGGCGGCTCTTTCGCGTCGACGACGTTGACGAGATGAGCGACATCGCCGAAAAGATCTCCACTGAGCTACGCAACCAGTATGTGATTGGCTACAAGCCCAAAGATCTGACCCGCGATGGCAAGTGGCGTAAAGTGAAAGTGAAGGTGAACCCACCTCCGGGCCTTCCTCCACTTACGGTCTATGCTCGCACCGGCTACTATGCGCCACTGCAATAACGCGATTCTGGCCGCCTTTTTTGTCGCCGCAGGGCTTGCTTTGTCCGCGCAGCAGGCGCCTGCGCCGCAAGCCGGAGCGCAGACAACTCAAGCGTCGCAGCCGCCCACTGTCGATACCGATCCGGTCCGCTCGCCAGACGTCGTGACTCCGGCCCCCTCCTCGGGTCCGATGAAAAAAGAGGGCGAGGGTTACCTGTTCCACACCGACGTGGAAGAAGTGGTGCTCAACGCCACCGTGCTCAACGGCACCAGCCTGGTCGAGAACCTCACCAAGGATGATTTCGCGGTCTACGAAGACGGAGTGAAGCAGACGCTGATTAGCTTTCAGCACACCGATCTGCCGGTTTCCATGGGGCTGGTCGTCGACAACTCCGGGTCGATGTACCGCAAGCGGCCCTCGGTGAACAAGTCCGCACTCGACCTCGTCGAGGCCTCGAACCCGCAGGACGAAGCCTTTGTGGTGAACTTCTCTGATGAAGCATTTATCGATTGCGACTTCACATCGAGTATTAACAAGCTGCACGACGGTCTGTCGCACATCGATTCCCGCGGCGGCACCGCCCTGTACGACGCGGTGGCGGCCTCGGCGGACAAGCTGGTTGCCGATGCCAAACGGCCCAAGCAGGTTCTCATCCTGATCACTGACGGCGAGGACAACGCCTCAAGCCTCAACCTGGAGCAGACCATCCATCGCGTGCAGCAGCTCTCCGGACCGGTGATTTACTCGATCGGACTGCTCTTTGGCGACGAGATGAGCCGCGCCGAGGTGCGCCACGCGCGGCGCGCGCTGGAGATGCTTTCCCAGGAAACGGGCGGCATGGCGTTTTTCCCCAAATCCATCGACCAGATCGATCAGATCGCAGCCGAGGTGGCGCGCGATATCCGCAGCCAGTACACGCTGGGCTATCACTCGACGAAGCCGACGTCGGTGCCGGGCTTCAGGCGTGTGGAAGTGACAGCCGAGTCCAAGGGATCGGGCAAGCTCACGGTCCGCACCCGCACCGGCTATTTCCCGGTAGTGCGCACAGCAAAGCAGACAGCGGCAATGGAGAAGTAGAACGTCGAAGAAATAGAGGCCCGAAGAAATAGAGGATCGACATGCCTGACGAAGCGGAGCTGAAGGCTGGGCTGGAGCAACTGGCGCACCTGAAAGCCATGGGCGAGAAGGCTTACGACGATATGTACGAGGCGCACTCGTCGAGCAGCGCGACGGCTTGCTACAGCGACGCCAAGGAGTGCTATTACGACGCCATCGGGCTGGCCAACCGGCTCGGCCTCAAGGAAGAATCCGAGGCGCTCAGCGCGCGGCTGGCGCACATCAAGGCCGTCTTCCGCGGCCAGTTCACATAGCGGCATTGGGTGATCTGCAAGGATCATTGCGTTGTTTTTGTTGCGAATTCTCTTGGGACCCGGATTCGAGAATCGCCCTGTCGGTTGCAGTTCGACGGCCGTTAATGCATTTCAGCGTGCGCATATCGTCATCCAATGGTTTCGCTGGCCGGCCCCAATGCTCCGCGGGATAAGCTAATAGCTAAAAGCTAGGAGTCTGTCGGGCATAGCGTTTTGCTAAGGCCAATTCAGCGGTTTGCATGGCTGGTGTTCGAACAGGGGCGCGCAGGCAGTAATCCCGTTGGTAGTTTATAGCAAGCTTTCTGTGCAG
>Ga0224555_1001696_pt1 | contig 29229 bp, 21 predicted proteins | sample 714S23034metaG_FD_180687 | JGI IMG/M metagenome (GOLD analysis project Ga0224555, IMG submission 180687) | Peat soil microbial communities from Stordalen Mire, Sweden - 717 S2 30-34 | ecosystem: Environmental > Terrestrial > Soil > Wetlands > Peat | place: Sweden: Norrbotten County, Stordalen...
CCCAACCGGGTCTGCGAAAAAGGTAAAACCCAGCAAATAATGACGTCGGCTACGCCCCACGAATCGGATCTGCGGCCGGAAACGCGGCGTTGCGACGGGTGTCGAGATCTTCGCTAATGATTCGGGCGGTTTCGATGTCATCATCCGGCCATTGCAATCCAACGAAAAGCCCGTTATGCTGCCCGCCCTGCCAGTCTTGGAACTGGCCATGATGCTGATTGTACAAAAATTCGGGGGAACGTCGGTCGCCAATCCGGAGCGCATTCAAAATGTCGCGGCGCGGGTGGCGCGTTATCGGGCCAAAGGCAACCAGGTGGTCGTGGTCGTCTCCGCCATGAGCGGGGTGACGGATAATTTGATCAGAATGGCCAAGCAACTCATGCCGCTGCCCAATGAACGGGAAATGGACATGCTCCTGGCCACCGGGGAACAAACCACCATCGCCTTGACCGCCATCGCGCTGCAAGCCCTGGACGTGCCCGCCGTCTCTTTGACGGGCGCGCAGGCCGGCATCGTCACCGACGGCGTCCATACCAAGGCGAAAATCAAAAATATCACGCCCCGTCAGGTCCGCTCCCTGCTCAACGAGGGCAAGGTGGTCATCGTGGCCGGATTCCAGGGACAGACGCTTGAGGGGCAGATCACGACTTTGGGACGGGGCGGTTCGGATTTGACGGCCATCGCCCTGGCCGCCGCCCTCAAGGCGGACCTTTGCCAGATTTATACCGACGTGGACGGCGTTTATACGGCGGACCCGCGCCTCGTGCCGGGCGCGCGCAAATTGGCGGAGATTTCCTACGACGAAATGCTGGAATTGGCTGGCTTGGGCGCCAAGGTGATGCAATCGCGCTCGGTCGAATTCGCCAAGAAATTCGGCGTGCCCTTCGAGGTCCGCTCCAGTCTCAATGACAACCCAGGAACCCTTGTGAAAGAAGAAACTCTCAGTATGGAAGGCGTCGTCATCCGCGGCGTCTCGCTTGATGAAAACCAGGCCAAGATCACGCTGGTGCAGGTGCCCGACCAACCCGGCGTGGCGGCGCGGATTTTCAAAGCCATCGCCGATGCCAACATCAATGTGGACATGATCGTGCAAAACATCAGCCTCACCCCCAACGCGCCCTGCACGGACCTCTCTTTCACGGTGGACAAGCCGGATTTGTTGAAGGCGGCCAATATCATTGACGGCATGAAGCAGACCATCGGCGCGCGGGAGGTCATCGCGGACGAGAAGATCGGCAAACTGTCCATCGTGGGCGTGGGCATGAGGAGTCATCCCGGCGTGGCGGCGAAGATGTTCGAGACGCTGGCCGGAGCCGGGGTCAACATCCAGATGATTTCCACCAGCGAGATCAAGATTTCCGTGGTGGTGGACCTGGCCAAAGGCAAGGAGGCCATGCGCCTGGTGCATAAGGCGTTTTTGGAGAATCCGGCTTGAAGTCTGGAGGTTCAGCGGCATCGCCCTGGCGCGCGCATCAGGAACCGCCAAGTGATGGGCGCATTCCACTTTTTTGGGTTGTCTTTCCTAATCTTAATCTTAATCTTGCTCCTAATCCGCGCGCTGGAGGGGGGACGGGATTGAGATTAGGAGTAAGATTAAGAGGGGAACCCAAAAGTGATCAGGCGCCTCATTTCCCATTGTTTTTTTGAGGGTGATTTTGTAGGCTTCTTCCCAATGAAATCTATTATTCTGCCGAACGGTTTGACGCTGCGAACCGCCGACTGCATTAAAAGGGCGGGGGTTCCGGTCACTAAAAAGGCGGTCGTGAAGGCGATCCGCGACGGAATGTTGTATCCGAACTGCATCCCCCGCCATTACGGCCCGGCGACGCATCGGGAGGTTTGCCGTTGGGCTGGGGTGGATCCGACCGCGCAATCCTGATTTCTTCCGCCGCCAGGTTGCGTCGGCTATGGGTTCCCCTTTCCGACAACATAAGCCCCAATGACGGACGCCCCCACAACGCCCGGCGAAGGCCAACCCCAGGACGGGCGTTACCCCCGTCAAATCAAATACATCATCGGCAACGAAGCGTGCGAACGATTCAGCTATTACGGGATGCTGGGGATTCTGGAACTTTACCTGGCCAACCGCATGAAAATGGGCGGGGAGACCGCGACCACTATCCAGCACCTCTTTGGGACGGCGGTCTATTTCCTGCCGCTGGCGGGCGGCTGGCTGGCGGATCGCTGGCTGGGGCGCTACTGGACCATTCTGACCATCTCCCTGTTCTACTGCCTGGGGCACGGCGTGCTGGCGTTTTCCGAAGGCAGCCGGACGGGGCTGTACGCGGGCCTGGCGCTCATCGCCATTGGCGCGGGCGGCATCAAACCGTGCGTCTCGGCCTTCGTCGGCGACCAGTTCAAACCCAGTCAACACCATCTTTTGACGAACATCTACGGCTGGTTCTACTGGGCGATTAATTTGGGGGCGGCAGCCGCCTTTTTCATCATTCCCTTGATTCACGTGCATTGGGGATACGCCTGGGCCTTCGGCGTGCCCGGGCTGGCGATGGGTGTGGCTACGTTCGTCTTTTGGCTGGGCCGCCGGCAGTACGTCCGCCAGCCCACCGCGCGGGAATCCAAGCGCGCGCCGGCGGAGGTCAAGGCCGACAGAAAATCTCTACTGCGCATCGCCCTGGTGTTTCTGCCGGTGCCGATGTTTTGGGCGCTCTACAACCAGACCAATTCGACCTGGGTGCTGCAAGGCGCGAAGATGACGCCCTTTTACTACCTCAACGGCGAAACCATGCAGGTGGCCGGCGCGGTCTTGGTGATGATGTGGACGCCGGCTTTGACGCTGGCGCTGTATCCGATGGCCGGACGGCTGGGCTGGCGTCCAACCGCCTTGCGGCGCATGACGGCCGGGATGTTCTTCGCGGCCATGTCCTTTGTGATATGCGGCTTGGTGCAGGCGCGCATGGATCAGGGCCAAACGATGAGCATCCTGTGGCAACTGGCGGCCTACGTGGTGTTGGAAGTGGGCGAAGTCTTGTTGTCGGCCACCGGCCTGGAATTTGCCTTCGAGCAGGCGCCGGCCCGGCTCAAGAGCGTGGTGATGAGTTTATGGATGATGACCATCGCCATCGGCCATTTCATGGTCGCCGTCTTCACCCAGTTGAACCGGCGCTTTGTCCATGCCGCGGGCGCTTCGCAGTTTTATTTTTTCGCGGCCATGATGATCGCGGTGACGGCGGTTTTCGCCTACTGCGCCGCGCGCTACCGCCCCGCGTCCGCGGGCGGCCCGGCCCGATGAACACGCCGCCGGTCATCCACCCGCTGTCCAGCGCCGAGACGCGGGATTTGGCGCGGGCCAAATCGCTCCTGGAACGACCGGGCCTGGCCATGCGCCTGGCTAATTTCGTCGGTTCGCCCCTGGAGAAAGGTTTCGCCCTGCTGCCGAAGAAATGGAACAAGGCCATCAATAAGGCGGCGCAGGCCGCGTTGCTCAAGGCGCTGGACGCGGCCGTCGCCACGCTTGGCCGCCGCCAGGGACCCGGCGCGCGTGAATCTTTTCACAAGATGCTGGCCGGAACCTCCGGCGCGATTGGCGGCGTGTTTGGCCTGGCTGCCTTGCCGGTCGAGTTGCCCATCTCCACCGTCATCATGCTGCGTTCGATCGCGGAGGTGGCGCGCGGCGAGGGCCACGATTTGTCAAGCATCGAAACCAAGCTGGCCTGCGTGGAAGTCTTCGCGCTCGGCGGCAGGGAAGCGGGGGTGGAGGAGGCGCCAAGCGCCTATTGGGCCACGCGCGCGGCCATGAGCCAGACGCTCTCGGAAGCGGCCTCGTACCTGGCGCGCAAGGGCGCCGTGCGCGAAAGCGCCCCGGCCATCGCGCGGTTCGTCTCCCAAATCGCCGCCCGTTTTGGGGCGCTTGTTTCCGAGGAAGCCGCCGCCAAGGCCGTGCCGGTTCTGGGCGCGGCGGGCGGCGGGATCATCAACGTCCTGTTCATTTCCCATTTTCAGGACATGGCGCGCGGGCATTTCATTGTCAAACGATTGGAAGCCGGGCACGGCCGGGAGCAAATCCGCGCCGCCTACGAACAATTGGCATTGCCCCAACTTTGAACTCGGATCGGCTTGATGTCGCGGGCCGTCGCGTTACCATGCCGCCCGCATGAGCAAGCCCAATCGCATTTCCTTCGCCTTTATTGCGCTGGTCCTGGCGTTGGCCGGATGGCTGCACATGGGCGCGCTGCTGCTCTCAGGGTGCTCCCAAATCCCCGCCTAAAGCACCCGTTTTCAATTCCGGGGCACGCGAGGGCGCGTGTGCTCCCCCGGACCGCGCCATTCCATCATTAGGCGAGGATTTGGGTCCCAATCTCCGTGATTGACTCCCCAAGGCCGCCAGCATTACACTATCACCCATGAGAACAAGTTTAGCAGATTTAACGACAGGCCAGCTTCACCGAATCCTGGCCCTCAAGGAGCAAATCGAAGCGCTGCAAACCGAGATTAGTTCAATTGCTGGTGGTGGCGGTGAAATTCCAATCCCATCCCCCGGTGAACCCGCTATTCCGGCCAAGCGCAAATATCACATGACCGCCGCCCATAAGCGTAAGCTGATCAAGGCTCTGGCCAAGGCAAGGAAGATACGCTTGGCAAAGTTGAAAGGCGCCAAGGCCGCGCCCAAAGCAAAAAAGAAGGATCGGCGCAGCAGTCCAGCGACCAGGGCCAAACTGGCAGCGGCGGCCAGGGCGAGATGGGCGAAGGTCAGGGCTGAGGGGAAGAAGGGGTTGTAAAGATCGGGTTATACCCCATAGCAAGAGACCGCCCTGTCGCGTAGTGTCACTCCAGAAAGTGATGGTGAATTCATTGCCATCAAATCGAAAGATACATTATGCATCTCTTATTGTTGCCGGTTCTTGCCAGTGCTATTTGGATTGGCGGCGGGTCGGTCGGCCTCGTTCTCGTCGTGGTCATTTTGGTTCTGTTGCTCCGTTAATGATGCCGCGCTGACAGCCACGGTCCGCCAACTGTCGAGGCGGTTGCCGGGCTGTCAAACCTTTATCTATTCATTCACCTATGATTGCCCTCATTTTTATTTTTGCTCTTCTGAGTTGCCAATGGGCGGTTGCCCAAACCAACTTTTTCCCCCTTTTGCGCTGCCAGGACCGCATGTACACCAACGCCACCCTGGATATGATAACACCTGCCACCGTTGACGTTTCTTGGGACGGCGGCGGGGCAAGAATGTCCATCACTAACCTTCCCCGCAAACTCCAAGCCCGCTACCACTACAATAAGGAAAAAGCCCAAAAATATCTTGCTCTGCAAGCCGTCGAAAAGACCGCGCACCAAGAACGCGACAATCAGGAAACCGCCGCTTTGGACGCAGCCCAAAACACCCTTGGGCCGGCCCAAAATATCCGCATCGTCAAAACCCTCCTTTTCCCCAACAGCCTCCAAATTGAGGCCGACGGCATTCTCTCCGAAGGCTACATCCCCAACCTCCCGCCCGAAATCCTGGTTTTTATCCAGAAGCTTGGCCAGGCCCAGGCCGACGCCGCCAATCTCAAACAGCGCGCGCAGCAAGGCCGCTATGATGCGAATCGTGCTACTGGTATGGCTGAGGCTGAGGGCATGGTCTATGACTCCAATTACGAGGGACAAAATATTCAAGCTAACGTTGAGCGAAACGACGCCCGTGAGGATGAACTCAAATCAACCGATGCCGACGCTGTGCTGCACAAACTCCAAGCCCAAGTCAAGGACCGCACCACCATCATCGCGCGCCCCACCGGCAAAATGATCACGGCCCATATCCGTCAATGGCAGTTCCAGGCGATGGCCAGCACTGAGGTTACCGATAGATAGCATGGGCGCCGTAAAAAACGAAGTATTGCCAGCGACTGGAATCGAACCAGTGACCTCGGGCTTATGAGTCCCACGCTCTAACCAACTGAGCTACGCTGGCGCGCGGCTCTATATTTGGCGGACTTGGCCCCCCATGTCAAACTGGGATTTTCCTGCGCCCCGTTTATCTTGCGCGGAGGCGGGGCTGCCCGCAACATGCAGTCGTGCATCGCAGGGTCAATCATCCTGGTTTTTTCTTCCTGCTGGCGGGAATCATCGTGTTGTGGGCTGCCATGGACGCGGCCTCCGCCGCGAGTCCGATTCCGTCGGCGCCATCCTATGTCGTGCGCGGTTGGCACACCGACGACGGGCTGCCTCAAAACGCGGTCACGGCTCTGGTGCAAACGCGGGACGGTTACATCTGGGTGGGCACTTACAGCGGTTTGGCGCGCTTTGACGGGGTGCGTTTCACGGTGTTCAACGGCGGCAACATGCCCCCGCTGCGCAGCGGACGCGTCACCAGCCTGCTGGAGGATTCCAACGGGACGCTGTGGATTGGAAGTGAAACGGGCGAATTGACGACTTATGGCCCCGGCGGACAATTCCGGACCGTGGATGTTGGTCTTGCCTGGGGCCGGCGCATCATCATGGCCATTGTTCACGACCAGGACGGCGCCATCTGGCTGGCGGACGCTGAAGGGACTTTGATGCGATTGAAAGATGGCCTGCGGCTGGAACCTCAGCCAGGAAGCGCGGCCCACATGGCCCGTCTGACTGGGGACCGGCAAGGCCATATTTGGGTCATCCACAACGGCGCCGCTTCGACCCTGGAGCGGGGGCGGTTGATTCCGCAGTTTCACCGGGACATGGCGGACACCTGCGTGCAGAGCATTTGTCCCGGAAGCCAAGGCGGCGCGTGGGTGGCCAGCCAGGGAACCCTGCGCAAGATCAATGGCACGGTCACCAATGACATTGGCGCGGCCCCTTGGGCCATGAAGCCCCTGACCGCCATGCTGGAGACCAAGCGCGGATGGCTGGCCGCCGGCACCCCGGACCAAGGTGTTTTCCTGGTCGCGCCGGGCGGCTCCTTTTTGAATTTTTGCCGCACCAACAACTTGCCTGCCGACTGGATTTCCTGCCTGTGCGAGGACCGGGAGGGAAACCTCTGGATTGGCACCGGCGGCAACGGACTGTTTATGATTCATCCCGGCAACATGCTGGCCGTCAACCCTCCCGACCAATGGCAGGGGCGTCCGGTTCTGTGTGTGACGCCGGCTGACAACGGTGCGCTATGGGTCGGCACCGAAGGGGCGGGCCTCTACCGCCTGCAAAACGGCCAATGGTCGCACTTTGGCGTTGAATCCGGCATCTCCAACTTGTTCGTCTGGTCGGTCTGCGAAGATGCCGCCCGCCATCTGTGGATTGGAACCTGGAGCGGCGGATTGTTGAACTGGCAGGGCGGCCGATTTGAGTCCGTTCTGGGTGCGACGGCGACCATGCAAGTGACTGCGCTCTTGAGTGGCGCCGCCGATCAACTGTGGGCGGGGACGGGCGCCGGATTGCTGCGCTGGCAGGGCGGCAAAACCGCCTGGTTGACGCAATGCGGCGCGACGCCGTTGTCCGATGTCCGGTGCGTGGTCAAGGACAGCCGGGGCGCAATCTGGTTCGGCATGCTCGGCGGAGGCTTGGGATGCCTGGACAAGGCGGGCCTTCGCCTGTTTCACAAACAAGACGGCCTGAGCAGCGATTTTGTCCAGACCTTGCTGCCGGACAAGGATGGAAGCCTCTGGATCGGCACTTGCAACGGCGGTCTGAACCGGCTCACACAAGGCCGCTTCAGCGCCGTGGGCGCCGCCCAAGGTTTGGCCGACAATACGATATGCTGGATGGAAGACGACGATCTGGGACACTTCTGGATCAGCTCCCATGCGGGCATTATGCGGATCGCAAAAAGCGAATTGAACCTGTGCATGGATGGAAAAAGACCCTCGGTCCACTGCCTTTGCTTTACCAAGGGAGACGGCTTGCCCACCATGGAGTTTTCCGGCGGATTGCAGCCTGCCGGGTGCAAAACCCCCGACGGCCGGTTGTGGTTTGCCTCCAACAAGGGCCTCGCCGTGGTGGATCCGGGGGATTTGAACCTCAATGTCCTGGCTCCCCCCGTAGTGATCGAAGCGGTGGAGGTGGACGGACGCCCCGCGCCCGGCTTTGTCAACCATTTGTCGAATCGTCCCTTGCGCATCCCGCCCGGACGCCATCGCCTGGAGTTCCTCTACACGGGCCTGAGTTTTACCGCGCCGGAAAGCGTGCGGTTCCGCTACCGGCTGGAGGGGCTGGATAGTGAATGGACCGACGCGGGGGCCAAGCGCAACGCGATGTTCGATTACGTTCCTCCAGGCCAATATGTCTTCCACGTCCTGGCCTGCAATAATGTCGGCGTCTGGAATGATGAAGGAGCCACCGCGGCCTTTGTGCTGTTGCCCCATTTTTGGCAGACATGGTGGTGCCGCGCGTCCGTGGCGGCGCTGGCCCTTGGCATGGTCGGCACGGGAGTCTGGCGGGAAACCCGCCGCCGGATGCGCCGCAAGATGGAGGCCTTGGAACGTGAGAAGGCGGTCGAACATGAACGCTCCCGCATCGCGCGCGATATTCACGACGAATTAGGCAGCCATCTGACCCGCATCACCATGCTCAGCGAACCCGCCCCCCACCCGCCGGACGCGTCCAATCCAGGCGCCGCGGGCATGCGGCAGATTTACGACATTGCCAGGGAACTGACCCGCACCATGGATGAAATTGTCTGGGCCGTCAACCCGCACCACGACACTCCGGAAGGTCTGGTCAACTACCTGGAACAATTTGCGCTGGAGTTCCTTGGAGCGGCGGCCATCCGCTGCCGCCTGGACCTGCCCATGCAATTGCCCGCCTGGCCCTTGATGGCGGAAACGCGCCACAACCTGTTCCTGGCGCTCAAGGAAGCGTTGCACAATGTTGTCAAACACGCCGGCGCGAGCGAAGTTCGCATCGCCCTCACCCTGGCTCCCCGCGCCATGACCCTCTCCGTCGAGGACAACGGGCGCGGCTTCGATCCCGCGGACTCCAACTTGACCGGCAACGGATTGGAGAACATGCGGCGGCGGCTGGAACATATCGGCGGCCGCTGCGAAATTGGCGGCGCGCGCGGCCAGGGAGTCCGGGTCGTTTTTGTCGTCCCGATGCGCAAGGTTCCCGCGGGAGCGCCGCCGGACTATCGTAGGAATTAACGACTACCCATGCGCCCAAGAATGGCCAAACATTGCCCCGGCATGATTGCTGTCTCCATCATTGAGGACGACCCCTCGGTGCGCAAGATCCTGGCGGGCTGGATTGCCGACGCCCGCGATTTCCGCTGCGCCGGCGTCCACGCCAACGCCGCCCAGGCCCTGGCCGGCCTGCCGGTGGAGAAGCCGGACGTCGCGCTGGTGGATATCAACCTGCCCGATAAGAGCGGCATCGAATGCGTCTGGCATTTGAAGCCGCTGCTGCCCAAGACGCAATTTCTCATGTTGACGGTGTACGAGGACGCGGAACACATTTTCAAGGCGCTGGAAGCCGGCGCCACGGGCTACCTGCTCAAGCGCACGCCGCGCGAAGAAGTTCTGGCCTCGGTGCGGCAGGTGCATGAAGGCGGCTCGCCCATGACCAGCTACATCGCGCGCAAAGTCGTGTCCGTCTTCCAGCTTTCCCGCCGGCCGGACCTGGAGACCGTCGAGGCGCTTTCTCCACGCGAGCGGGAAGTCATCGAACTGCTGGCGCGCGGCTATTCCTACAAGGAAATCGCCGACAAGTTGGGTATTGCCATGCCCACCGTCAACACCCACATTCACCGCATCTACGAAAAGCTGCACGTTCAATCCCGCGGCCAGGCGGTGGCCCGGTACATCCGCATGAACGAGCCGCCGGCGCCCCCGTCCCCGCCAGAGCCGGAATAATCCGTCAATGGTTTTGATGACATGACAGTTTTTTTGGGGGTTGTTAGTTTCCTCACGTGAACACAGCAAACAACAGTTGTAATATGCAACATATCAGTTGGAAAACCCGTCCTTTTTCTCGGTTTGTTATGAAAACCCATTTCATCATCAGAATGTTCGTCTTGTCCACCGCCCTTGTTGCCGCCGCCCATCTGGCGCGGGGGGCGCAATACTATTGGACTAATGGCGTCAACACCAACATCAATTGGTCCTATGGTCAGAATTGGTCGCCCAACGGGCCGCCGAGCTTCGCGGACGACGTCATCTTTACCAGCAGCGACGCCTTCCCCACGCCAGGCCTCACGACTGTCGGCGGCGGACCCAATGCCATCAATTTCGCCAATTTCAACAACGTGGTGGACGCCGGTTTCGGCGGCTCGATTGGATCACTGACCTATAGCAACGCTGGAAGCGCCTTCAACAACACATACCTGACCAACGGGGTGACTTTGAACGTCACCAACCTCGGCGGCTTTGTCTCCGGCAGCACGCTCTACGATTTTGGAAGTTCCACCGTGACGAACACCATAGCCGGCACCAATGCCACCTTGAATGTCAGCAATGCCAGCGGCCTCTTCTTCGTTGGTTTTGGTTCCGCCAGCGGCTCGCCAGTATCAACGCTGGATTTGTCCGCGTTGCAGACCTTCAACGCCACCGTCAGCCGGTTCATGGTGGCCGTGGCGTTTACGAATACCACCACGATAAGCCATCCCGGCGGCATCCTCTACCTGGCGGCGACCAACTCGATCACGGCCGGATACCAAACCAGCGCCATTGACACCAGCGGCACCGCCACGGGTGTCGGTGCGCTCATCGTAGGCGACTCAACCGCCCAGAACGGCGCCGCCGGCATTCTCTATCTTGGCCAATCCAACTATATCGCCGCCGATACCATCTGCGTCGCCCGGCAGAAAAACCCGGGCCGGATTCAATTCAATCCCGCTTTTCCCAACCCCATCGCCAATATTGGCGGCTTTGCCGGCAGCAGGGTTGCGACCTGGATCATCGGCGACGGAGTGCAAAACGCCGGGACGGCGGGTCCTAATGGGAACATTGATTTCTCGCTCGGCACCGCCAACGCGCAGGTCAGCACGCTCTATGTCGGCCGCGCGGGAGCCAGCACCAGCGGCGGCGGCGCGGCGACGGGCACGTTGAGCCTCGGCAGCGGGACAGTCAATGTGAACAACGCCTACCTGGGCTACCAGCCAACCGCCAACACGTCGAAAACCGGGACAGGAACCCTCAACATTAATTCGAGCAGTGGCACGCTGGTGGTGAACGGCAATTTGTACATGGCCAATTGCGCCACTGCCGGCAAAGCCACTGGCACGCTCAACGTGACCAACGGCTCTGTCCTGGTCAACAACATCGTGGCTGGCGCCGGCAACTGCACGATCAGCCTTTTCGGCGGCAAGCTCATTATTACCAATGCCGCGGGCACTACCACCGCCGGATTGAACAACCTCAATCTCTCCAATGCCGTCCTTCAAGTGTCGGCCGCCAACGGCGTGGCGCCCATCGTGGCCACCAACGTGACGGCGGATTACTCGGCCACGGATACGACGACCATCAACGTCACCGCCCTGCCCACCATCACCAGTTACCCCACCTTGATTACCCTGATCCAATCCCCCAATCCAATCTCCCTGCAGAACGGCAGCTTCAGTGTTGCTCTGGGCAGCCTGCCGGCGGGTTACCAGGGACAGATCATCCAGGGCGGCGCCAACGGCAATCTGGTGCAATTGAAAGTCAACAGCGGCCCCCAGGCGGTCTCTGTCTGGACCGGGGCCGACATCCTCCCCAACCACAATACGAACTGGACTGACATCACCAATTGGGCCTCCGACACCGCGCCCGGCAACAGTGCTTTAGTGATCTTCAATTCCAGCGCGGCCCAGGCCTCTTCGGCGCTCTCGCCTTTTGGCGGCGGCCCCGGCGCGATTCAACCCTCCAAACTCAACAACATCGTCAACGGCAATTTTACCGTCATAACGATGGTTTACACCAACATGGGCGGCAGTTATGAAAACACCTCCATCGCCGCCAATGACGTCTTGACCCTGGACAGCGGCTTCCTGACGGTCGGCAGCCCGACGGTGGATTTCGGGAATACGACCGGAAATGCCACCATATCCGGCGCTGCCGGCACACTCAATGTCCCCAATACAGCCGGCAGCTTTTACGTGGGCCTGGGCAGCGCCACGCCCGGTTTTACTCCGCAGAGCAGGCTCGATATGTCCGGCTTGGGAACTTTCCTCTCCTCCAATGCCAACCTGCTCATTGGAGTTGGCGGTTACAGCGTCGGCAGCTACACCGTCCCGCAACCTTCCGGCGTCGTTTATTTGGCCGAAACCAACGTCATTTATGCCGTCTCCTCGCAGCCCGACGCCTTGGATTCATCCCCGGTGGCCTTGGAAGTCGGCGATGCCGATACGCTGGCGGGCCAGCCGTCCACCCTCTACCTGGGCTCCAGTAACGCCATTTATGCCGACAACATCGCCACCGCCCGGCAATTGGCCAGTGGCGGGATATTTTTCAATCCTGCCTTCACCAATGCCAATCCGACCGTTTCCATTCAAGGGTTCAGCGCCGGCCGCGTGGCCAACTGGATCGTTGGCGATGGCGCGGCCAACGCCACCTCGGAGCTGGCTTCTTCGGGCACGAACGATTTCACCGGCGGCACCATCAACGCCCTGGCCAACACCCTTTGCGTCGGCAACAACTCTTCCGGCCAGTATGCCGGCGGACTGGTATCGGGAACACTCAGCTTCAATGCCGGGACCATCAACGTCAATAACTTGAACGTCAGCTACAACGGCGCCGCTTCCGACGGCAACGTCTATGACGCCAGCGCGGGAACGGTCAACGTGGGCGGCGCGGGCCTGCTGGTGGTGAACGCCAATCTCAACCTCGCTTACGTCGGCGGGAATCAGGCCTACGGGACAACGCCTTCCGGCACTCTCAACATTACCAATGGCGGATCGGTCTGGGCCAACGCCATCGTCCCCGGCGCCAATGGCGGCGCCAGCGTCATCAGCATCAGCGGCGGGACTCTGCTTGTCAGCAACACGGCGGGAACACCCTCCACGCCGTTGACCAGCCTGGACGTCACCAACGCCGCCATTGACTTGGCCGTGCCTTACGCTTACGCCGCGGTCGAGATCAACGCCAGCGCCCTTGAGGCGGGCGGCGCGACCAACACCATCAACATCTTTTCGCTGCCGCCGTTGGCCTCTTATCCGGTCACCTTCACGCTGATTCAATCCGCCGGCGCCATGTCCCAGTTCAATTTCGGCCTTGGCTCTCTGCCCGCCGGTTACACCGGCAGCGTTTCTGAAAGCGGCGATCAAACCGCCGTGTTGCTCACCATCAGCAGCGGGCCGGTTGCCCTCCGGCCCTATGTGCTATGGGACGGGAAGGACAGCGCCGCCGACATGAATTGGTCCGACCGCCTGAATTGGCAAAACCCCGGCACGCCGGTGCTCAACGACAATGTCCTGTTCAACGATACCGACTCGGCGTTCGCGTCTCCTTTCAACGCAGTGGGGGCCGGTTCAGGCGGCGTGGCAAACTCCATTTACGTCAACAATGTGGTTGATACGAACCTCGCGGTTTCGTCGCTCACGTTCACCAACGTCGAAAACGATTACCAAAACACCTTGATTAACAACAACATCATGCTCACCACCAGCAACCTGACGGTGGGGAGCGAGTCCAACGATTATGGCGCTTCCGCCATGGAATTCGTGACCGTGGCCGGTCTGAACGGCTCCTTGAATGTCAACAACCCCGCCGCCAATGTTTTCGTCGGCCTGACCACCGCCACGGAAAACGCGGTCGGGTCAGGTCTGTCTCTTGCCACCTTGGATTTGTCCGGCCTGGGCACGTTCACCGCCAACGTCAGCACCCTGGCCGTCGGCGGCCTCTCCAACACTTCCTCTTACATCTCCGGCGTGCTGTATCTGGCCCAAACCAATGCCATTACGGCCAGCGGCGGCGCCGCGGTTGAAACCAACCAGTTCGGCGAGACCCTCTCGCTCATGGTCGGAGAAGTGGGCAAAGGCAAAACGACCGAATCGTACCTGTATCTCGGGCAGGTGAACACCTTCAATGTGAACACCATCGGCATCGGCCTGGCCAAGGAAAACGCCGCCATGCAGTTCAACTCCGGCCTGGCTGGAATTCCCGTGGCCGTCTTCCGCGCCGCGGACGGTGTCAGCCCGGTGTCAACCTGGGCCGTTGGTGATGGCATGGGCCAGACCGGCGCATCGTCCTCGCCGTGGGGCGCCTCCGATTTCTCTTTAGGCTCCGTCAATGCGCTGGTGTCCACCATGTATTTGGGACGCACGCCCAATGCCTCCGGCGCCAATCCCAGCACAGGAGTGCTGACCCTGGCCGCCGGCGCCTTTAACGTGGCCGCCCTTTATGACGGCTATCAGGCCTATTCCGATACCGATTATGGCGTGGGCGTTGTCAACTTGAACGGCCCCGGCGCCCTGGTTGTGTCCGGCTCCTTGTATCTGGCGGCGACCACCGGCGGCACGGGCGCCCCCGCGACCACCGGCACCCTCAACATCAATGGCGGCGCCGCGCTGGTCAACAATATCGTGGCCGACGCGGCCGGCAACAGCGCCATCAACCTCGATGGCGGCGCGCTCCTCCTCACCAACGCCGCCGGCACTGCCGCCGCGCCCCTGACTTCGCTCTCTCTTTCGCCCGGCGCCGCGGGCAACACCAGCGCGCTCCTGCAAATCCAGGCCGCCTCGGGCGGTCCCGCCATGACCGTCAACAATCTGATCATTGACGGCATGACTTCCACGACCAACGTGATCAACCTTTCCGCCCTGCCGCCCATCGCCGCCTATCCGGCGGAAATTCCGCTGATCAAATACGCCAGCTTCAACCAGGGGGCGGGCACTTTCAACATAGGCCTGGGCGCTTTGCCCGCCAGCCGCATCCCTTATGTTGGCGTCATTATCAATGACACTGTCAGCAACACGATTGCCGTGCGCCTCTCCGCCGGCCCGGCGCCGCAGCCGGCGGCTCCGACGCGGTTCACCGCCTTCAGCCTCTCCGGCACGACCCTCTCGTTGAGCGGCACCAACGGAGTTCCCTACGGGCCGTACGTGGTCCTGACCTCGACCAATCTCGCCCAAGGATGGACGCCCGTGGCAACCAACAGTTTCGACGCCAATGGGAATTTCAGTTATGGCGCGGCTTACGATTCGTCGGATCGGCAGCGCTTCTACACCATTGAGCAACCGTAATACCGCATCCACCCGAATCATTAGCGACTTTTCCAGGAGCGCGCCCGTCCCCGGGCGCAGCCACGCCCGAAAAACAGGGAACGTCGGGATAGGCCAGACGCGGCGGGTGGTCGTGCGTTGCTGCGCCCGAGACGGGCGCGCTCCTCACCTTTTAGGTGAAGCTGCCAGCAGTTCGCTGAAGATCGGGGCGCCCCCCATCTGAGATTTGAATTTTCCTTGTCATCCGCCGCCTGGCCCCTAAAATAAGGGCAGAAAGATTATTACATGAAAATACCCGGCTGGTTCATTTGTTCTCTCACGGCAGTCACGGCGGCGTTGGTCGTTTGCCACAACGCGCAGGCGGGCGATGCTCCCAAGAAAATCCTCTTTTTCTCCAAGTCGGCGGGCTTTCAGCACGACATGATCAAGGAAAAGGGCGGGCAGCCCAGCGACGCGCAAAAAATCCTGGCCGAGCTGGGCCAAAAGAACAACTTCCAGTTCACCTTTACCAAGGACGGCTCGGTCTTCACGCCGGAGAACATCGCCCAATACGACGCGTTCTTTTTTTACACGACGGGTGATTTGACCCAACCCGGCACGGACAAGAATCCGCCCATGAGCCAGGAGGGCAAAGCCGCTTTCCTGGAGGCGATTCACAATGGCAAGGGCTTTATCGGCACGCATTCGGCCACCGATACGTTCCATTCCCACGACGACGCCGACCCTGACCCGTACATCAAAATGATTGGCGCCGAGTTTATCATTCATGGCTCGCAACAAAAGGCGCGTCAAATCGTCGCGGACAAGAAATTTCCGGGCCTGAGCGCGGTGCCGGACGATTTCGGGCCGCTGGAGGAATGGTACTCGCTGAAGAATTTCCAGCCCGACTTGCACGTGCTGCTGGTGCAGGACACTTCAACCATGAAACGGGACGCCGGCGGTGACCGCGCGGGTTATGATCGTCCGAATTATCCTTCCACCTGGGCGCGGAAGTACGGCAAAGGCCGGGTCTTCTACACCAGCATGGGACACCGGCTGGATGTCTGGACCAATCCTGTCTTCCAATCGGTGCTTTTAGGCGGGATCAATTGGGCCGTGGGCAACGTCAAGGCCGATGTCGCGCCCAACCTCAAACAGGCCGCGCCGGAAGCCAGCGTGCTGCCGCCCGCGCCGGCGAAATAAGACCCATCGGGGGGCAGGAATGGCCGCCGCGCCCTTCAATATATTGTTGATTGATGATGAGGAGAGTTTCTTCATCCTTCTGCGCCGCCTGCTGTCCAAAGTTCCGGGCAGGAAATTCATCACGGATTGGGCGGCCAGCTATGACGAGGGCCTGGCGGTCTTGCGGAAAAACCGGCACGACGCCTGTCTGCTGGATTACCGCCTGGGCCTGCGCACGGGCCTGGAATTGCTCCGCGAAGCCACCGCCCACGGCGCGCAGGCGCCCATCATTATTCTGACCGGCTCGGACGACCCCAAGGTTGACTTGGAGGCGACGGAACTGGGGGCGGCGGATTTTTTGGTCAAAGACCAGTTGGACCCGGTCATGCTGGAACGGGTCATCCGGTATTCGGCGCAACACGCGGCGACCCTGCGGGCGCTGCAAAAAAGCCATGAACGCGGCCGCCTGCTTTTTGAGCGCAGTCTGGACGCCATCCTGATCTCCGACGACCGCGGAGGGCTGGTGGAGGTCAACGGCGCGGCCTGCCGCCTGCTGGGGTTGAGCCGGAAAGAATTGCTGGCCTGGAAATGGGACGATTTCGAAGCCAGGGCGTTGCGGCAACAGAGCCGGCGGCGGTCGGGGGGCCTGGGGGAACTGTCCTTCACCAAACCCAACGGCGGACGCTGTTTCATTGAGTTTTCCTCCACCCGGCTGGCGCCCAACCTCAACCTGAGCATCCTGCGCGATGTCACCGAGCGCCGCGCGCTGGAGCACGAGATTCAGGAGATCAGCGAACGGGAACAACGGCGCCTGGGGCAGGATTTGCACGATGGCCTGGGCCAAGCCATGACGGGCATTGCCTTTCTGGCCAAGGTTCTCCAAAAAAAGCTCCAGGGCAGGAACCTCCAAGAAGCGCAGGAGGCCGGCCACATCGCCCGTCTCATCAACGAGGCCCTGGCCCAAACCCGCCGCCTCTCCCGTGGCCTGTGCCCGGTGGTGCTGGACTCCAATGACATCGAGGCCGCGCTGGAACAATTGGCCGAGAATGTGCGCACGCTCTTCTCCGTTTCCTGCCAGTTGCAGTGCGAGCCGGACATCAGAATCACCGATAACACCGTGGCGGTTCATTTGTACCGCATCGCCCAGGAAGCCGCCAGCAACGCCATCAAACATGGCCGGGCCAGGAACATTCTCCTGAGCCTGGCGGCCAACCCATCGCGCCTGATCTTGAAGATCAAGGACGATGGCGCGGGCTTTCCGGCGGCGGCCCCCAAGAGCAAAGGGATGGGCTTGCGCGTCATGCACCATCGGGCGCGCATGATTGGCGCCGCCATCAGTCTGCGGCAATCCAAGGCCGGCGGGGTCACGGTGACCTGTTCCCTGCCCCGCCGCCGAAATTGAGGATGCTGTTTGGCGCGGTTGTGGCTAAGATCAGAGGCGATGACAGATTTCGGAAGCCGATGGCAAAAAGGGCTCGTTGGCCTGCTGCTGGGCGCGGCGGTGCTGGCCGTGTTTTGGCCGGCGCTCCACTGCAATTTCATTTTGTTTGACGACACGGATTACGTCACGACCAACAAAGGAATTCAACACGGCTTGAATTGGCAGAGCATCCAATGGGCCTTTACCACCGCCCGCGCCGCCAACTGGCATCCCGTCACCTGGCTCTCGCACACGCTGGATTGGCAGCTTTACGGCGTGGAGCCGCTGGGCCATCACCTGACCAGTTTGTTGCTGCACCTGGCCAATGCCATTTTGCTTTTCCTGCTGCTGGACCACCTCACCGGCGCGCGGTGGCCCAGCGCGTGGGTGGCGGCGGTCTTCGCGCTGCATCCGTTGCGCGTCGAGTCGGTCGTTTGGGTGGCCGAACGCAAGGACGTGTTGAGCACGTTTTTCTGGATGCTGGCTGTCAGCGCCTACGTTCGCTACGCGGAGAATGTGAAATCTCAAATTTCCCATTTCAAATTCTACTACGCGCTGGCGCTGGTGTTTTTCGCTCTCGGCTTGATGTCCAAGGCGATGCTGGTGACGCTGCCGTTTGTCCTTTTGCTGCTGGATTACTGGCCGCTGGGGCGGCTGGAATTCGGGCCAAACTTCTCCCGGCGGCTGCTGATGGAGAAGATTCCGTTCTTGACGTTGGCGGCGGCTTCCAGCCTGGTGACCTTTTTGGTGCAAAATCACTTCGGAGCGGTGGCGGGGTTGACGCGGTGTCCCTTGAGCACGCGCCTGGCCAACGTGCCCTGCGCCTACATGCTCTACATTGGCAAAAATTTTTGGCCCTCCGGCCTGGCGCCCTTTTACCCGCATCGTCCATTGGGGCTGCTGGAAGTCGGCGGGGCGGTGTGCTTCCTGGCAGCCGTCAGCGTGCTGGTGGTCCAGCGCCGCCGCGCGCAACCCTGGCTGGCGGTGGGTTGGTGTTGGTTTCTGGGCATGTTGGTCCCCACCATCGGCCTGGTGCAGGTCAGCAGCCAAGCCATGGCCGACCGTTACAGCTACCTTCCCAGCGTCGGGCTTTGGATCATGGTGGCCTGGGCGGCGCGCGATTGGGCCGGCCCGCGTGTCCTGCCACGAGCGGCGGCGGCGCTGGCCGGAGCGATGGCGGTCATGGCCTGCATGATGCTGACGCCCGCGCAAATTGAACACTGGCGCAACAGCCGCTCGCTCTTTACCTGGGCCGCCTGCGTGACGGATGAGTATTATCTGGCCCATTACAATCTGGGTTGCGACGCGATGAATCAGGGCCAATGCGCCCAGGCCATTCTCGATTTTAACAAGGCCCTGAGCCGCGAGGCGGACAGTTCCCCCTGGGCCGATCACTCGCGCGCTTACAATGACCTGGGCTGCTGCTATTTGCAGGAGGGGCAAATTACCAACGCGGTGGCCAATTTCGAAAAGGCCCTCAAAATAAAACCCAAATTCCCGGAGGCCTACTTCAACATGGGCCGCGCCTTTATGACCAACGGCCAGCCCGACGTGGCGGTGGATTGCTTCCAACGCGCGTTGGCCCTGGACCCGAATCCGTTCGTCCTGGGCGCGCTGGCGGCCGCTTACGCGCAAACGGGCCGGCTCTCCGAGGCCGTGGCCGCCGCGCAGCGCGCCCGTCAATTGGCCCTGGCCCAAACCAACCTGCCCCTGGCCGGGAAACTGGAATCCCAATTGCGAAAATACCGGGGCGGCGAAGGAGGCTCCCCCCCATGACCGGGCCGGTCACTCGGCGGCAAAAGTGGGTCGTCTGCGCCTTGCTGTGCGCGGCGGCGCTGGCCGTGTTTTTGCCCGCGCTCCGCTGCGATTTCATTTCGTTTGACGACACGGATTACGTCACGGCCAACAAAGAGATTCAACACGGCTTGGATTGGCAGAGCCTCCAATGGGCCTTCACCACCGTCCACGCCGCCAATTGGCATCCCCTGACCTGGATTTCGCATACGCTTGACTGCCGGTTCTACGGATTGAATCCAGCCGGGCACCATCTGACCAGCATCCTCCTGCACGTGGCCAGCGTGGCGCTGTTGTTCCTGCTCCTCTGCCGCCTGACCGGCGCGCTGTGGCCCAGCGCCTTTGTGGCGGCCATGTTTGCGCTCCACCCGCTCCGGGTCGAGTCGGTGGTGTGGATTGCCGAGAGGAAGGACGTGTTGAGCACTTTTTTCTGGATGCTGGCCGTCAGCGCCTACGTCCGCTACGCGGAGAATGTGAAATCTCAAATTTCAAATTTGAAATTCTGGTACGCCCTGGCGCTGGTGTTTTACGCCCTTGGTTTGATGTCCAAGGCGATGCTGGTGACGCTGCCCTTTATCCTGTGGCTGCTGGATTACTGGCCGCTGGGCCGGCTGGAATTCGGGCCGAACTTTTCCCGGCGGGTGGTGGTGGAGAAGATTCCGTTCTTTGTTTTGTCGGCTGGCGCCAGCCTGGTGACATTCCTGATTCAACATCACTTCGGAGTCGTCAAGACGCTGAGGAATTTTCCGTTAAGCTTGCGCCTGGCCAACGTGCCCTTTGCCTACTTGCGCTACATCACCAAGAATTTCTGCCCGACCGGCCTGGCCATCTTTTACCCGTCCCGCTACTTGAGCGTGCTGGAAGTGGGCGGGTCGGTTTGTTTCCTGGGCGCCGTCAGCGTGCTGGTGGCGCGGCGCTGGCGGACGCAGCCCTGGCTGGCGGTGGGCTGGTGCTGGTTTTTGGGCATGCTGGTTCCCACCATCGGCCTGGTGCAGGTCAGCACCCAATCCATGGCCGACCGTTACAGCTACCTTCCCAGCGTCGGGCTTTGGATCATGGTCGCCTGGACGGTGCGGGCTTGGGCCGGCGCGCGTCCCCAGGCGCGCGCGGTGGCGGCGCTGGGGGCGGCGGCGGCGGTCGTCGCCTGCCTGGTGCTGACTCCGCTGCAAGTGCGCTATTGGCGGAATTCCCACGATTTGTTTATGCGGGCGGCCCAAGTGACCGATCAATACTTTCTGGCTTACTACAACATCGGCTGCTACGCGGTGGATCAAGGCGAATTCGGCCAGGCCATTGCCTATTATCAGAAGGCCCTGGGCGCCGAACCGGACAATACGCTCTGGTCCAATCATTCCCGCGCTTACAATGATTTGGGATTCGCCTGCCTGCACGAGGGGCAAATCTCCAACGCGGTGGCCAATTTCGAAAAAGCCCTGGCCCTGGAACCCGACTACGCGCCGGCCTACTACAATCTCGGCCGCGCCTTTATGACCAACAAGCAGCCCGACGTGGCGGTGGATTGCTTCCAACGCGCGCTGGCCCTGGACCCCGGCGTGGCGGATATTCATGACAAGCTGGCCAACGCGCTGGTGCAACTGGGCAAGCCGGCCCAGGCCATCGCCGAGTATTCCCAGACCTTGAAACTTAACCCGGGCCTGGACGAAGCGGCCAACAACCTGGCCTGGCTGCTGGCCACTTGTTCCAACCGCTCCTTGCGCGACGGCGCCAGGGCCGTCACGCTGGCCCGTCAGGTTTGCCAACGCAGCCACAACCGGAACCCGGTCATGCTGGGCACCCTGGCCGCGGCCTACGCGGAAACGGGCCGTTTTTCCGAGGCCGCCGCCACCGCGCAACGGGCGCGTGAATTGGCGCTGGCCCAAAACAACGCGGCGCTGGCAGGGGTCCTGGAATCACAATGGATGAGGTATGAGGCTGCCGGCGGAGGTTTGCGCCCATGAACGATCCGGAAAATCGCCGGCAAAAGTGGCTGGTGTGCGCCTTGCTGGGCGCGGCCGTGCTGGCTGTGTTTTGGAGCGCCTTGCACTGCGCGTTTGTCAACTTTGACGACGGCGATTATGTCACGTTGAATCCGAACATCCGGCACGGCTTGAACTGGCAAAGCCTCCAATGGGCCTTCACCACCGGCTACGCCGCCAATTGGCATCCGGTGACCTGGATTTCCCACATCCTCGATTACCAGCTTTACAACCTGCGGCCCATGGGCCATCACTTGACAAGCCTGCTGCTGCACCTGGCCAACGCCGTCCTGCTCTTTCTGTTGCTCAACCGCATGACCGGCGCGCTCTGGCCCAGCGCGTGGGTGGCGGCGGTCTTCGCGCTGCATCCGTTGCGCGTCGAGTCGGTCGTTTGGGTGGCCGAGCGCAAGGACGTGCTGAGCACTTTTTTCTGGATGCTCTCGGTCGGGGCTTATGTCCGCTACACGGAGCGTTTGAAATTTCAAATTTCAAATTTGAAATTCTGGTACGCGCTGGCGCTGGTGTTCTTCGCCCTCGGTTTGATGTCCAAGGCGATGGTGGTGACGCTGCCGTTTGTCCTGCTGCTGCTGGATTACTGGCCGCTGAACCGGCTGGAACCGGGGCGCGTATGTTCCCGGCGGCTGCTGGTGGAGAAAATTCCCTTTTTTGCGCTGGCCGCCGGCGCCAGCGCGATCACTTTCTTTGTGCAAAACCGTTCCGGCGTGGTGGCCTCACTGGCTGCCGTTTCCCTGGGCGAGCGGCTGGCCAATGTTCCCGTGGCCTACGCGCGCTACTTGGGCAAAATTTTCTGGCCGTCGGGGCTGGCCGTTTTTTACGGCTATGAACACTGGAATTTTTTCCAGGTGGCCGGCGCGCTTGTGCTTCTTGCCGGCCTCACCGTGCATGTCGCGCGGCAAAGACGGACGCGGCCGTATCTGGCGGTGGGCTGGTTTTGGTTTTTGGGCATGCTCTTGCCCACCATCGGCCTGGTGCAGGTGGGCCATCAGTCCATGGCGGACCGTTACAGCTACCTTCCCAGCGTGGGCATCTCGCTCATGGCGGCCTGGGGATTGGGTGGGTTGGCGGCGCGCCGCCCCTGGCTGCTCCAAGCCGCCGGCGGAGCCGCCGCGCTGACGCTGGCGGCTTGCGCGATGTTGACCGCCCGGCAAATCTCGTTTTGGAAAAATCCGGTCGCGCTCTTCGCCCACGCCGCCGATATTTCCGAGCAGGATTGCCTGACTTGTTACAATGTCGGTTGCCAGGTCATGGCGCAGGGCAATTTTGCCCGCGCCGCGCGATGTTTTGAACGGGCGCTCAAGGTCGCCGGCAAAAAGGATCCGCCGGCCTTGCTGGCGCGGGTGCAAAACAATCTTGGCTGTTCGTTGTTGGAACTGGGACAAACCACCAACGCGGTGGCCAACTTCGAGCAGGCCCTCACGCTGCAACCCCGCTATCCGCAGGCCTTTTACAACATGGGCCGCGCCTTTCTGACCAACAACCAGCCCGAGGTGGCGGCGGATTGCTTCCAACGCGCGCTGGCCCTGGACCAGAATCCGGTCGTCCTGGGCGCGCTGGCGGCCGCTTACGCGCAAACGGGCCGCCTTGCCGAGGCCGTGGCCGCGGCGCAGCGCGCCCGCCAATTGGCCCTGGCCCAAACCAACCTGCCTCTGGCCGGGAAACTGGAATCCCAAATCCAGAAGTATCAACGCGGCGGAGGAGGCTCCCCCCCATGACGGAACTGGGACATCGGCGTCGGAAATGGCTGGTGGGCGCCTTGCTGGGCGCGGCGGTGCTGGCCGTGTTCTCCCCCGCCCTGCGTTGCGGCTTTGTCAACTACGACGATCCGGCCTACGTGACGGACAACTGGCATGTCCGCCACGGCTTCAACGGGGCGGCCCTCCGCTGGGCCTTCACCAGCATGGACGCCGGCAACTGGCATCCGCTGACCTGGCTTTCGCATATTCTGGATTGCCAGCTTTACGGCTTGGCGCCGGCGGGCCATCACCTGACCAGCCTGCTGCTGCACGCCGCCAACGCCGCCTTGCTCTTTCTGCTGCTCCACCGCCTGACCGGCGCGGTCTGGCGCGCCGCCCTGGTGGCCGCGCTGTTTGCCCTTCATCCGCTGCGCGTGGAGTCGGTCGCCTGGGTCTCCGAGCGCAAAGACGTGCTGAGCGCCTTTTTCTGGATGCTCACCGTCAGCGCCTACGTCCGTTACGCGGAAAATCTGAAATCTGAAATCTCAAATTTCAAATTCTTCTACGCGCTGTCGCTGGTATTTTTCGCTCTCGGCTTGATGGCCAAGCCGATGCTGGTCACGCTGCCGTGTGTCCTGCTGCTGCTGGATTACTGGCCGCTGGGCCGGTGGGAATTTGGCGCGAAATTCTCCTGGCGTCCCGTGGTGGAGAAAATTCCGTTTTTTCTCCTGGCGGCCGTCTCCTGCCTCCTGACGTTCCTGGCGCAGGACCGCGCGGAGGCGGTGGCCTCGCTGGCCCGGTTCCCTCTCGGCGTCCGCCTGGCCAATGTGCCGGTCGCTTATGCAAGATATTTGACAAAAACCTTCTGGCCGTCGCATCTGGCGGCCTATTACCCGTATGTCGCGTGGAGCGCGGGTGACATCATCGGCGCGGTGGCGCTGCTGGCCGGGATCACGGCCTGGGCGCTGTGGCGGGCGCGCAAGGCGCCCTATTGGGCCGTGGGTTGGTTTTGGTTCCTGGGGATGCTGGCCCCGGTCATTGGCCTGGTGCAGGCCGGCGGCCAATCGCTGGCCGACCGTTACAGCTATTTGCCCGGCATCGGCCTGTGGATCATGCTGGTTTGGGGGTTGCATGACCTGGCTTCGGAACGTCCCCGTCTGCGCGAGGCCATGACCACGGCGGCGGGACTGGCCGTGATGCTGTTGGCGTTGATGGCTTGGCATCAAACGGGCGTCTATCGCGACAGCGGAACCTTGTGGAAAGCGACGTTGCGCAGCTATCCCAATTGCCTGGCCGCGCATAATTTCCTGGCCAACTGGCTGATGGGCCAGGGGCGGTGGGACGAGGCTCTTGACCATTGCCGCCAAGCTCTCGCCATTCTGCCCAACGACACCGAAGCCCGCAATAACCTGTCCCGCGTCTTTTTGCGCCAAGGCAAGCTGGACGAAGCCATCGCCGAAGCCTTGCAATCCATCCAATCGCAGCCGCGCAGCGCGGGCAACCACCAAACCCTGGCGCGCGCTTATTTGCAGAAGGGCGATTTCGCCGCCGCCGCCAGCGCGCTCCGGGAAGCAATTCAGATCAGTCCCGACACGCCTGACGCCTGGTGCAATCTTGGCTACGCGCTGTTGCAGCAGGGGCGGGTGGCCGAAGCGCTGCCCGCTTATGAGCGGGCGCTGGAGTTGAATCCCGATTACGCCCTGGCTCACAACGACCTCGCCAACATCCTTCTGCGCCAGGGCCGTCTGGACGAAGCGATGGGTCATTTCCAGCGCGCCGTTGAATTGACACCCACCTTCGCCGAAGCCCATTACAATCTGGCAGGGATTCTGGCCAGTCGCGGACGCCTGGACGAGGCGATTGCCCACTGCCAAACAGCGGTGGCGCTCCAACCCGGCCTGGCGCCCGCCCGCCAACGCCTGGCCGCCCTGCTGGCCGCGCGGGCCAAGAACAACGGCCGCTGAACGAAAAAAGACTGGCGCGGGCCGATGGCTCCTTTAACATCGGGTCGTGCCGCCCCGGCGGGGCGCGCTTGAAATGAAAGCGAAAATTATCGTCACACCAAAGAAGGCCGTCCTGGACCCGCAAGGCAAGACGGTGCAGAACGCCCTGGAACAAATGGGCTACAAAGGCATCGGCGCCGTCCACGTCGGCAAATATCTCGAAATCGAGTTGCCGGGGGCCGAGGCGGAAATCTGGCGCAAGCCCATTGACGAGGCCTGCCTGAGAATCCTCAGCAATCCCGTCATCGAAGATTACCGCTTCGTCATTGAATGACATGAATTTCGCCGTGCTCCAGTTCCCCGCCTCCAATTGCGACCAGGACGCCCTGCACGTCGTGCGCAACGTGCTCGGCCAGTCGGGCCGCTTCGTTTGGCACAAGGAAAATTCGCTGGCGGGCATGGACGCCGTCATTATCCCCGGCGGCTTCAGCTACGGCGACTATTTGCGGACGGGGGCCATTGCGCGCTTCAGCCCCATCATGCAGGCGGTGCGGGAGTTCGCGGCCAAAGGCGGTCCCGTGCTGGGCGTATGCAACGGCTTCCAAATCCTGTGCGAAGCGGGCTTGCTGCCGGGGGCGCTGATTCGCAACCGCTCGCTCCAGTTTCGCTGCGAGCCTGTTTTCCTCAAAACCGCCACGCGGCAATCGCCCTTCACCCACAAGATTCCCGACGCCCAAATCCTGCGCCTGCCCATCGCGCACGGCGAGGGCTGCTACTTCGCGGACGACGCCACGCTGGACCAATTGGCCAGGGAGGACCGGATTCTCTGGCAATACTCGGACGCCGGCGGCCAGTTGACCGAGGCGGCCAATCCCAACGGTTCCTTGCGCAACATCGCCGGCCTATGCAACCAGGCCCGCAACGTGGCCGGCCTGATGCCGCATCCAGAGCGGGCCAGCGAAGCCATCCTGGGGTCGGCGGACGGAAGGTTGATTTTTGAGAGCCTGCTTTCCTGGCTTCAAACCCAAGCCGCCAAGGCGGCCTGATTGCCATGACCGAACCCGCCATCACCCCCGAATTGGTGCAACAGCACAACCTCACGCCGGAGGAGTTTGAGAAAATCAAAGGCGTCCTCGGACGGGAGCCGAGCTACACGGAATTGGGTATTTTCTCCGTCATGTGGAGCGAGCATTGCTCCTACAAGAACACCCGCCCGCTGCTCAAAACCTTTCCCACCAAATCCCCCCGCATCCTGGTGGGCGCGGGCGAGGAGAACGCCGGCATTGTGGATATTGGCGACGGGCTGGCCATCGCGTTCAAGATCGAGTCGCACAACCACCCCAGCGCGGTGGAACCGTTTCAGGGGGCGGCCACGGGCGTGGGGGGCATTATACGCGACATCTTCACTATGGGCGCCCGTCCGGTCTGCGCGGTCAATTCGCTGCGCTTCGGCCCCATCGAAGCCGGCGGGAATTCGGCCCACAACCGGCGGCTCTTTGCCGGGGTGGTCAGCGGCATCGCCCACTACGGCAATTGTTTCGGCATCCCCACCATCGCCGGAGAGGTCTATTTTGATCCGAGTTACGAGGGCAATCCTTTGGTCAACGCTTTTTGCCTCGGCGTCCTGCGCCATGAACAGATCGCCCGCGGCGCCGCCAAGGGGGCGGGCAATCCCGTCTTTTACGTCGGCCCGGCCACCGGGCGCGACGGCCTGGCGGGCGCGGCCTTCGCCTCGCGCGATTTAACCGAGGAAACCGCCAGCAAGCAGCGCGGCGCCGTGCAGGTGGGCGATCCCTTCATGGAAAAACTGGTCTGCGAGGCCTGCCTGGAATTGCTCGCCACCGACGCCGTCGCGGGCATCCAGGACATGGGCGCGGCCGGCCTGACGTGCTCGACCTGCGAAACCGCCGCCCGCGCCGGCACGGGCATTGAAATCGAGTTGTCCCTGGTGCCCCAGCGCGCTCCCGACATGACGCCTTATGAGATCATGCTCAGTGAATCGCAGGAGCGCATGCTCATCATCGTGCGGGCCGGGCGCGAAGACGAAGTCAAACGCATTTTTGACAAGTGGGACCTGCCCTGGGCGCGCATCGGACAGGTCACCGACACGGGCCGGATGATTGTCAAACATCACGGCGCGGTGGTGGCGGATATTCCGGCCAAAAAACTGGCCGACGAAGCCCCGGTTTACCAACGGGAGTCAAGCCAACCGGCCTATTTGAAGGCCGTGCGCGAATTTTCCCTCGCTTCGGTTCCCGTCTCCGGCGATCCGGTGGCGGATTTGAGACAATTGATGGCCTGGCCCGACCTGGCCTCGAAAAACTGGGTGTACCGCCAATACGACCACACCGTGCGCGACGGCTCGGTGGTCTGTCCGGGGTCCGACGCCGCCGTCATCCGGCTCAAGGCGGATTCGCTGCCGCCGGGGAAGGCCGACGGCGCCGTGGTGGAAAAATGCATCGCGCTGACGGTGGATTGCAACGCGGCTTACGTCTATTTGGACCCGTACGAAGGAGCGAAAATCGCCGTGGCGGAAGCGGCGCGGAACCTGGCGTGCGCCGGCGCCGTTCCGCTGGGCACGACGGACAATTTGAATTTTGCCAACCCGCACAACCCGGAGTCGTTCTGGCAATTGAAGGAATCCGTCCGCGGCCTGGCGGAGGCCTGCCGGTTCTTCAACGCTCCCGTCACCGGCGGCAATTGCAGCCTCTACAATCAAAGTCCCAACGGCCCCATTGACCCGACGCCGACGGTGGCGATGGTGGGATTGATCGAAAAGCCGGAGCATATCACCACCCAATGGTTCAAGGACGAGGGCGACGCCGTTATTTTGCTAGGCGGCGCGATAGACGGGCAGGACCCGATGCGCGGCCTGGGAGGATCGGCCTGGCTGCAATGCGTCCGCCGTATGAAGACGGGCGCGCCGCCGCGGTGCGATTTGGAAACGGAGCGCGGACTGCACAACGCTTTGCGCGGTTTTATTGCATGCGGCCTTATCAAGAGCGCGCACGATTGCAGCGAAGGCGGCCTGGCGGCGGCGCTGGCGGAGAGTTGCATCTCGCGTCAGATCGCCCGCAACACGCCGCGCCTGATCGGCGCGCAGGTGGACTTGTCCTTTGCCGCCGGCGAATCCACTCGTCTGGACGCCCTGTTATTTGGCGAAGCCCAAAGCCGGGTCATTATTTCCGTCGCGCCGCACGACGCCGTGAAGGTGGTGGAGCGCGCGAAGATTTTGGGCCTCAGCGCCGCCAAAATCGGCGTCGTGGGCGGCGGCGAGCTTACGATCAAAGCCGGCGCATGGGAAGGCAAATGGCCGCTGGCGGAATTGCATGATTTGTGGTGGAACGCCATCGCGCGGGCCATGGATTTGTAGTGAAGCACCCTTCATTTACAAAGGAGTCCGCAGGATGGATTACAACGAAATAGCCGCGAAAAGGCGCAAAATTCGCAAAACGTCTTTTATTTATGCAGTGCAATAGTCCAAAGTCGTTCATTTTGGAAAAGGTTTTGTCAGGAGAAATCGGCAGAGGAATGTTCGGCAGGGGAATAAATCAAGAAATTGTCCATTCCCCATTCCCTTGCCGAACATTCCTCTGCCGGTAATTCCGTTGCCTTCGCGCCCACCCCCGGTTTCAATCCTTGTTTTGGTTGCGGGTTGCCGCGCTGGGCCTTTTGCGCCTTTTCGCGGCTATTCCTTTTCCACAGTGTATAGTCCATGCAACCGACTTCTCAGCAGGAGTTCCGCAACACTGCCGGAAACATCGGTCAATTTAGGCATGAGCCGGCGACGATACCTCGAAGGTCGTCAGGATTGCCCGGCCCTTGGCGGCCCGCGGAAATTCAGAAAGGTAAAGCGCCGTGGCCTCTTCCAAATTGGCCAGGGCTTCCTCGAACGTCTTGCCCTGCGTGGTGGTGCCCGTTTCTGGATTGTGGGCCACAAGCCAATCGCTGTCCGCATCCGGATAGATCACGGCTGTCAGACGAAGGTTATTCTTTTTCATTGCCTCTCATATAATGCCCTTCAACCGAATCGATATCAAGGGGCTTATGCCGCTTGGCGCAAAAGCAACCCAAATCCTCGCCTAACGATGGAATGGCGCGGTCTGGGGGAGCACACGCGCCCTCGCGTGTCGTGGTCGGCGCCCTCGCCGACCACATCTTTGCATCCTCTCCACTTCCTATGGCACGAGGGGAA
>Ga0224555_1001701_pt1 | contig 29199 bp, 32 predicted proteins | sample 714S23034metaG_FD_180687 | JGI IMG/M metagenome (GOLD analysis project Ga0224555, IMG submission 180687) | Peat soil microbial communities from Stordalen Mire, Sweden - 717 S2 30-34 | ecosystem: Environmental > Terrestrial > Soil > Wetlands > Peat | place: Sweden: Norrbotten County, Stordalen...
GTCACCAGACGCGCGTATGGCTTCCGCACCTACAAAGCCATGGAAATTGCCCTGTATCACAACTTAGGAAAGCTACCCGAACCTAATGAATTAACCCACACTTTCTGATGACCAAACAGTTTATCTAACCCGTATCGAATGGGCAACATTGCGCTAAGTCTGCTTGCCTACGATGCAAAACAACCGGCCTAGTTTTCCCAGTTGGGCTTGAGGTCCGCATTCACTGGGACGCTCTTGTCGTCAAGAATTTTGGCTGCGCGGTCGCGTGTCTCGGCATCTGGAAAGACGCATGGCACCTGCCGATTTCGAATTTCAAGGAGAAGGATGTCAAGGGATCGTCCTTCAAACGATCTTTCTGCAATAGTCCAGCCAGACACATCTTGATACCTATAGTCCGCAAACTGTTTCCCGTAATGGAGCGTTATTCCATGTGTGCGGAACGTGAGCACTTTTCGGGAGGCGGGATGGACAACGCCATACCAGTGCAGCCATGTGAAGAATAGCGACACGATGAGGGCCAAAGGAAGATAAGATGATAGTGAGTCAGCAAGACCACATAGACGCAGAATGATCCAGGGAACGGCTACGATTCCGAGACACCGAATAAAAAACCAGAATGTCCGTCCCAAGCGAAGCAGCCGCGGCTTTGAGGTCACTAGATGCGTCCGATAGCGTGGCCAATTATCAGGCTCCGTCCACTGTAAGGCTGGTTCGGGCGTCTCCCTCCATGTCCCTGGCTTCGGAACTTCCTCGGAACCGGATGAACTGCTGATCGACGCCTTTTGAAGGATCAATGCCCGCACAGCAACATAATTCTCTGGGCTCCCGAGCGACGGGCCATCTATGCTGAATTGTCGCCTTGATGTCATCAGCCGTAATGACAGGCGTTGGCGGTTGGACTCAATCATGCGCACGATGTCCGCATACCGGATCGGATCAGCTCGGTTTGCGGAGAACCCACGAGGAAAATAAATTGCGTCCTCGTCCAACCTCAATATCCGCGGAAAAAAGACGCGACGAGCCAGAACCATCAATGCTAGGAAGATGAACAGGCTGCTCAAGACCATCAGTCCGGCATACGCCAGTCCGGTTTGGTTTCTTGCCAACCAGCCAACACCAAACGCGAAGATCGCAACGATCACTGCACCAAGCCAGACGCCGGTCCATGGCAAGTTGTAAGGATACTTTCGCCCTTCGCCTTTTTGGAGGCAAGCGGTGTCTGAATCTCCTGTTTTCTCGGGTCTGTTCATTTAATTCCGGCCTCGCCGTTCTAAGCGCTGTGGCCTGTTTGTAACGGCGATGAATTGATGTTAAATGACCGCGTCCGAGATTCAAGGGAGAAGCCTCCGAAAACCATGGGCAAGGACAACCATCAAGAACAGGGCGTTCCGGGGAATTTGTCCGGGCCAGAAGCAGTGAACGGGGCTGACTGGAGTAGCCGACAGTTTCTGCTCAGCCAAACGGACACTCAGCCGTCGCATATAATTACGCGAACGGGGCCATTCCCAAATGCCCTCAAGCCACTCCTCAGGAATTTGATCTACACCGCGTGTACATCCGCACAAGGCGCCGACAATTGCTCCCACCGTATCGGTATCGCCCCCACACGCGATAGCCTCGCTCAAAGCTGGCCGAAATTCAGCGTTGTGACGCAGCCATGCATATATTGCAACCGGAACAACGTCCAGGGAGTATCCGGTGACGCCAGAACGAATTCGCGTCGCATATTGGAATCGTCTGCAAAGTAAGCCCCGATGATAGCGCTCCGCATGGCGGCCCCGCTGCCGCCGGAAACGACCCCGGATTTATCGGCAGGAAATCCGATCCAAAGATGAAGACAAGCCCTGGCCGTGGCCAAGCCGACCCCGGCGGGCAATCCCAGGAACCACCAGCGCAGCTTCCAGCCGAGCGTGCGTTGAAATGCAACATGATCGTCCGGATGGCTCAACAATGCCTGAGCGACCATGAGGGTGTGCTCAGTATCGTCGCTGATCATTCCACGACCGAAAATTAATCGCATTCGTAACGGCTCCGGCCATCGGCGCCGAATACTTTCTGGCGCCAGATTCTCCATCGGCAATCCCAGCGCGTCGCCAACGGCTGTTCCAAGCAGCGTTCCAGTCAGGCGCTCACGAAACTGGGCGGCGGGAGGAGTAGGATTCACGCACTTATTTTTCCCTTCATGTTAGTGTTCACGCAGAATTCCGTTAATTTGTTCAACAACTCGCCAACCGGTTCCTGGCGTGGAAGTTGGTGTTTCCAATCAGTAGGGATCGATTGAACTCCGTAAGCCACGCCGGCCAATCCCGCTGCCACGCATCCGGTAGTGTCGGTGTCGCCACCGAGATTCACTGCCTTCAGAACACATTCCCGATAGCTGCTTGTAGTTAAGAGGCACCAAAGGCTTGCGTGGAGCGTATGGAGCACATAACCAGTTGAGACGACATCGCCCTGCGGAACTAACGAGAAATCATCTTCAAGGTGGTGCCGAAAGCGTTCCAACGAAGCTGAACCGGCATAATGGGAGGCGAAAGCCTTCCGCGTCGAATCAAGAGCGTCCTGTGGCTGTTGGCCGCGAAGGAGTTTGCCAACCATGAGGCTGTAAAACACACAAGCCATTCTTGACCGGTCATGGCCATGCGTGATGGCAGATGCTCGCTCAATGCGGCGGGTGAGCTCGTTAATACCCTCGTTTGCAAACCGCAATGCGACGGGGATTATTCTCATGAGCGAGCCGTTGCCATTGCTGTCTTCATGGCGACCACCCGCCTCCTCGGCTGAAGTTCCGTTCGCGATCCGCGTGAGAGCGTCTGCAGTTGTGCAACCTACATCGAATGTTTCTCCAGTCGCGGTCCACAGTCCGTCGTTCATCCATTTGACAAAGCGGCTTCCCATGTCGCCAGTGTCGAACTCGGAGTGGACTAGACTATCCGCAGTGCAAAGGACAAGCGCCCCATCATCAGACCAAGTGCCGCTCGGTTGCCGATGAGTTCCAAAACCGCGCATTTCGACGACAGGATCGCATTGCACATCGGCGCGATTGCGAAATTCCACAGGCACTCCCAAAGCGTCGCCAATCAAAGCGCCCCAGAGGCCGCCAAGAATGCGCTCACGCGTTGAAAGTGCCAGGGCTGGATTCATTTTCTTCTCCCAACGAGGTATAGTCCGGCGCAAAGAATGGCTTTCATTATTTGGTTCATTGCGTTTTCAAAACGTACGGGCTCTCAACAACCACGACTCCGGCGTGTTTCATTTTTGTAATTGCGTTTTTTACGTCATCGGAACGGATGTTCACACCTCGACAGGCATCCTCAACTAGGTGCGTTCTGAAGCCGAATTGCATCGCATCCAGCGCTGTGAACTTTACGCAATAATCCGTCGCCAAGCCGCAGACGAAGACATCGGTGACGCCCTGCTGCTTGAGCCACTCGCCCAAGCCCGTGGACTCGCAATGGCCGTTATCGAATAAGCCGCTATAACTGTCGATACCTGTGTCAGTGCCCTTGACAAAAACCTTGGCGATGGCGGTTCTGTTCAGATCGTCCGCAAGCGCGGCTCCTTCGGTATTTTGAACGCAATGCACCGGCCAAAGCGTTTGTGGCAGACCGTTCAATTCGATTTGATCGAACGGCTTTTTCCCCGGATGACTGGTTGCAAAACTGCCGTGGTTGGGCGGATGCCAATCCTGGGTTGCGACCACCAGCGGAAACACCGCTTGTAGCCGGTTCGCAACGGGAATGACTGCGCCTCCATCCGGCACAGCCAATGCGCCGCCGGGCAGAAAGTCATTTTGAATATCCACTAAAATCAGGGCCTTCATAAATCGGTCAAGATGAGCGTCACATCATCCGGCAGCGCACCCGATGCGTATCGCACCAGTTCAATCAATCGCTGTGCCGCCAACTCGACGGGATACTCCGCGCGTGTCCTGATGATGCTTTCTGGCGATGCGTATTTGAGTAGCCCATCAGTTGCCAAGAGGAGAGCGCCAACTTGCCTCGAACATTGGAATGGAACGGGCCACGCGCTGCCGGAGCCAATGAATGGTTTCCGCTGCTGTGCTTGGGTGAGTTCCGTGTGAGACCCGACTCTTGGGATCAGCCAAATGCCGGAATCGCCCACGCTTGCTCCAAATATTTCATTCAGCGTTACAATCGCTAAAGCACAGGTCGTTTCACCCGCAATCGAGTCGTTGGCGATTGCTGCGTCCACCTTGCGCAGCGCGTCCGCGCACAAATCGGCATTGCTCATCCGGGAGGCATTCTGCTGAACCAATTCCACGGCCATCTTTGCCGCCTCCATCCCACCACTGCGGCCTCCGGCACCATCCGCGACGCAAAGCACGGTTCGTGGGCCATCGTGAACGATGAGTCCGCGATCTTGGTTCTCTGGATTTCCGGCGGCTGTGAGCAAAATCGGCTTCATCAGATTTGAATTGGTTCCCTTGCTTTCAACCAATCAGCGGGGATTGCTTCCCGTCCCGCACTCAAAGCCACGATTCCGCCGACGATGGAGGCGTTTGTGTCACAGTCACCGCCAATACAAATCGTTTTTCCCAACGCATCAACAAAGCGGCTGAGGTGATGGGCCGACATCCAAATGCAGAACGGCACGGTGTCGGGTGCCGTAACGAGTGAACCATTGCCCAACGCTTTGGCTGCGTCTTCGACAGGGGTTTCAGCTTTCGTGCTGCTCGCCAAGAGTATTCCGCGGCGCACCTCGCTTTCAGGTGTAAAGTGAAGCACCTCGTCGAAAAGCAGATTGGCGGATTCCGCCTCTGGCGACCGCCTCAGTTGCCAGGCCGTTGCAGCAGCCACCGCCACGGCGATGGCTCCGGCCACTCCTTCCGGGTGGGTATGCGTCACCAGCGAGGACGCGCGAGCTTCCGTAGCGCATCGTTTCAGATCATCGGCAAAGTATGCACCTAACGGGGCCACTCTCATCGCGCTGCCGTTCCCCATCGAACCTTGTCCGCTGAAAGCATTGGCGGCCGTATCCCGCCACTTTGCTCCCGCGAGAATCTCCCGCATCTGAATCCGGGTCATTTTGCCATAGCCGCGATCCGGGTCGCGATCAAATCGTTGAACAAAACGCCTGGCCAGCGCGTCCTGATGCAAGTGCCCATGCGATTTGAGAACAGCGACGATTGAAATTGCCATTTCGGTATCGTCCGTATGAAACCACGGGCCTCCGGGCAGATCGTTTTGCGCGACCCTCTTCAAGGCAGTTTGGGACTGGTAACTTAGCATTTCTCCCAGCGCATCACCCAGACCCAACCCGTCCAAAGACAGTCTCATCCGCCCGACCCGTTCCACGTGGTCTGTTGGCAAATCCGCCTTCCACGTATTTCCATGTTGATTGAGAAGCTCGCGGACACGTCGCAACCACGAGGTTGCAATCCAATCCGCTCCCAGGGGGCCAACCCGGTCAACCAGCCATCCAGCGAATCGTAGTTCATTGTGCATGGACCAACCGCAGTCTGTATTCGACGAATGAATTAGCACCGGACAAACAGGCGGAAAGGTGCCGAGGAATCGGGCCATATCCAGGCCGGTGCCGGGATCGGTCGTGACACCAGGACGCGGGTTGAGATCGTGGTCGAGGGAGATCAACGTGGCGTTGGGAAAGTGAGCCTCGCATTCCGCGACCATCGAAGGAGCATTGTGCCAGATTTTTAATTCGTATTCCGAGCCAAGCCGGGCCACAGCGTTTTGAAAGCCGTTGATTCGCTCGTCATTGTCTTCGAGAATAAGAATTGTTCGGGTTGCAGGCATGGTCGTTACAGAATTCTAGTCCGACATTTGGTTTTGGTTTGAAACTCGCGTATTACGCTCATGGTGGTGAGAACGGCAAAAACGTTCATTGATTATCTGGCACCGAGGCATTGCGGCATAATAGGATTTGCTTGGGAGAATCGTCAGCAAAAGAGGTTTCGTCGTAGTCCCCGTACCGCCGCACGACATCCAGACCATTAGATCGGCACAGTGCCATCAATTCCTGTGGAAAAAAACAGCGCATATTGACCACTTTGGTCCGCACCATAGAACCGTCACGTAGATAAAACAAAGTGAATGTAAGAATCTGGTCAGCGGGATGGTAGCAACTGGCGGCCTCGACGTGCATCTCGTGGCCGGAACCATTGACGATGGTCTTGTGGTGGTAGCGCGTTGCGGCAGTGCGGGCCAGCTTGGCCGGGTTTGGGTTGAACACATCAAGAATCAGCATTCCATCTGGTCGGAGTGCCCTTCGTGCCGAAGCAAGAAATGAGTTCACAGAATCGAGATCATGCAGGTGCTGCATCGCGTTTGTTGCAGAAAAGACCAAGGCAAAAGTCTGATTAAGCAGAATTTGGCGGCAGTCCTGTTGTACCCACGTTACGGGCAAACTTTCCGCCACAGCTTTGCGACGCGCCTCCTCCAACATTGGCTCAGAGATGTCAAGGCCCGTGACGGCAATGCCAGTTCGGGCGATTGGCAATGTGAGTCGCCCCGTACCGCAGGCGACCTCCAACACCGGCCCGCCCGCCAACTGCGCTTGTTTTAGATAAAATGGAATTTCGATGTCCCGCTGGGCAAATTCCAGATCGTAGAATTTCGCATCTTCGTAAATGTCAAAACAATCGAGCGGTTTCATGGTGCAGCCTCCTTTTCCTTCGGCGCAAAAGACTCCGCCAAACTGGTAATTATGCTGCCGTCCCATTCAGCCCCAAAGGCGCTGGCCGGGATCGCGAGAATTCGATGCTGCTGCAATAGTTCTTCCGCCCTGATGCCCATGGCAAGAAAGTAGCAGCCAGGCGCGAGGCAGGCAGGATTCAGCAAAAGACGACTTTGAACAGGCGCAGACAATACGGACAAAAGATTCCTTTTGTGAACGCCGAGCGTCGCCACGATTTGACTCGGCAGATCTATGTGTGTTGAAAGGAGTCTTTCCGCAAAACTCAACTGTTCCTGTGACGGCGAGTTGTCACGGAAAACCGATTCCAGGCGCTCATGTCCGCTACGCATCAATGCCACGCCAAACGTTTTTGGCCATAACCATCCCTTCGTGAGCGAATGCAGGAGAATGGATCGCCCGGTTTCCCAAAGTCTCTGCGTTGTTGGATGGAATGGGGTGCCGAGATCATAAACGCAATCCAAAACCAAACGACGGTCAGGCGCAGCGTCCAACCAAACTGTCAGTCCATCGCATTCTTCATCGGTAAGAAATCGTCCGAGCGGTTTCCAAGGATTGGTCACGAGCATGTATTCACTGCGACCTTCATGTCGCGCGTCAGGTAGTTTCGGCTGAGGTAATGAAGAGAATAGAAGCGGTTCAATGCCCATTTTTCGGGCCAGATCGAGATAAACCGGATAGACATCGCACGGAATCCATACAACTGCGCCATCTTTCGCCAGTTCCTGGAAGATCAAGCCCAACGCATGGCGCACTCCACTGCAAACGAGAGCACGGCTCGACTCTTTTTCCGGGAATCCATAGCGATGAAGCCAGGCACGAGCAAGGTCACAGCGATGAACCGGACGATTCGGATTCAATGCGGCAGGTTTGGGTTGTAGCCGCGCCAGCGCGCGATAAAGATTCGTCTCCGCGCAATCGAGCAGGTCCGGGTCAGCTCGCAGGCAATTTTCCCGCCAAGATTGGAACGTGGCAAAGTTCACGCCATTTCCTTCAATTTGATTTCACTGGCCCGGTCTTCGAGGGACACATGGCAGCGGCCGTCAGCCATCACATTCCAGCTTCGGGCAATGCCGTGCGCGCGCTCCCAAAAAAGGCTTGGTTCCGTGTAAGCCGCGATTCTCAGTAGCCTTCCGAGCCAGCGACCACCATAAACGGGCGCTCCCCACGGCAGGCGGCTTTCCACCTTAAATCCATGCCGGTCGGAAAATCCGGTGACGAGCGACAGCGGCACCTGATGGCGTCGGCTCCAATCATTTGCAACCCGGTCGTGATAGACCGACTCCGCGCTTGTCGAGACGTAAAGTTCCTTGAAGCAAATTTCCTCGACACCTTGCAGCGATGCCCACGACAGATAATCTTCCAGTGTCCTGCCATTTTCCACGCCGTTTTTCTGAAGTACGCATATCAATCGAAGACGAAGATTAGGCCAGCGATTATGGTGTTCACGCCAGGTGCGAACCAACGCTTCCACCCGTATGTTCAGGTTCATCAACCGCTGACTTTGGTCCGGGTCATGGTGGTGCCGTGAGATGGCCAACACCCGCAACCCGGCGGCGTACAACGCGCTTAGGCGCTCTATCTGCTCCGGCACGGGTGCCGATGCCAAGACATGCCCATTGGTAATGAGCACAACCTTTGCGAACTCGGTCGCGCAGGCCGAAACAAGCTGTAAAAGCATCGGCTTGTCCAATAGCGTGGGTTCACCACCCCCGGTGATCACGGCGCGTTCAGCCCCGCGTGCGCGCGCCGAATCCAGCCACGCGCGAATCATGGTCCAATCCGGTCTGGCCGCTGGCTGGTCGCTCGAAACTGAGGCTTTGGAAAAGCAAAACGGGCACTTCGCTTGACAGGAAAGCGCCACTGGAAGGAAGGAAATGGCACGAGGCCGGATTTCCGAAAAAGGGATGAGCTTGGGATTCAAGAGCCGCAATGAGTCCGACATTGCGTCCTCGACGGACACTTGGTGCAATTCGTACCCTCCATTTGCGCGGCTCTCCACCTCGTGAAGCCCAGTGATCGCGATGTGTTCAGAATTGATGAACTGGCCCAGGCCATTGACCAGGTTGGGTTGGAGGGCCGACGGCTCCAGATCGGTTTCCAGAGCGATCAGCTTGTTTCCGGCCAGACCAAGCCTGCCCTTCAGCCGCCCTGCCTTTTGTATCCCTATGCCGAGGTCGTCCCGCCGCAACAAAAAGAAGCGGTTTGGATACGTACTCTCCGGGATGGCCGCTTTGGAATAACGCCTCGTATATTTGTCGAACCCTCGGGCGAAGTTCGAGAGCACCGTTACGTGGTACATGCGTTGATTCACTGATGCGGCTGCCTCCTTTCGAGGCCTATTATCGCCAGACACAACGTTCTCCGATTGGGTCTTTACCGGGTGATTCATAACCAGAAACTGAATCCGCGCTTCTTGAGTTGCTCGTAACGATTCGGGTCAAAGCGAAACAATTGAGCAGGTCGGTGCCTGCCTGCCATTGCCGTTTCCTTGAGAGGAACGAGCAGACCGAAACTCAAAACTTTCTTTCGGAAATTTCGCTTGTCCATATCAATCCCCAACACGGCTTCGTAGAGATGTTGAAGTTGAGAAAGTGTGAACTTGGGCGGCAGTAATTCAAAGCCAATCGGTTCATAGCGCACGTTGCCCTTTAGCCGTGCCACAGCCATCGTCAGGATTTCCGCGTGATCGAAAGCCAGTTTTGGAGTCTTTGAAATCGGAAACCACTCAGCATTCGCCGCATCCGTGGCAGCCTTGGCGCGATGGTCAGAAAGTTTGACCAAGGCGTAGTAAGCGACGCTCACGACGCGCTCACGCGGATCACGGTCCACCGTGCCAAATGTGTAAAGCTGTTCCAAGAATACATTTTTGAGGCCAGTTTCTTCCATCAATTCGCGCCGCGCCCCTTCATCGAGAGTTTCATCCACGCGTACGAAGCCGCCGGGCAACGCCCACCTCCCCTTGAAAGGATCGAGTGCCCGTTCGATCAGCAGCACTTTCAGTTCGCCTTCGTCATAACCGAAGACGACGCAGTCCACAGTCAGGGCGGCACGGGGATATTGGTAAACGTGTGGCATAAGTTCGGCTGATGTCCGGTAAAATTCGATTCGTAGATTTCTATTTGTATTCGGCGATTACCTCGATTAACCCCACGATATTGCGGTTCAAATCCACCAGATTCTCAGCCGGAATCCACAATTCCTTGTGGACAGTTCTACCTACAGTTTGTACGGCATACCGGGCAGCGAATTCCTTCTTCAACGAAAACCGGGTCACATAACCGGCCCCGCTGGCTTTCACGTTCCAATCCCTCGCAATTTGCCGGGCGTATTCCTCGTTGAGCACCGGATAAAAGATGGGTTGGTCCGGCAATCGTGGAGGAAACTCGCGGTAGCCGCTGCCAATAATCAGCGCCAGTTCCTCCGGTCCCACCGGGCGATACAGAGTAGTTGTTTCCACATTCATCTTCAATAAGTTGAATCTAGTTGCGTTACGTCTCGCCGCGAGCCTGAAGGATGAGGTCCGTTTTGAGTTTGTGCAAACCCAACTCCAGCCCCACGGGATACTGGTGGGGGTGAGTGAACCGCTTCACTCCCGCGTTAAAGAAGGCTAACTGTTGTTGCACACGGTCCCGAATTTCAAGGATGGTTGGCGTTTGGCCGACAAACCGCCCTTGCCTAAAAACTGGAGTCAAAAGCTCCTCGCTTTTCAGGCCAGAGGCAAAGTTCTTTCTTCGCGTCGGGTCCAACGGATCGACAATCGTGAACTCCGCAGGTGCTGGTCGCTGGATGTCATAGATCGCGTCCCCAGCAAACTCTGTTTCCGAGCGGAATCGGCGCACTTGCAGGATGCCTGGGTTGAACACTTTTGCCATCTGTTCCGACAGTTTGATCTTGTATTTCCACCCGACGTCCGCGGAACGGATGGCTGACAACTTATAGACGCCGCCCAACGCCGGTTGGTCGAATGCTGTCACCAGATTTGTCCCGACGCCCCAGACGTTAATCGCGGCACCTTGATCTTTGAAGCTGGTGATGACCCGTTCGTCAAGCTCGTTGCTGGCAACGATGTCGGCGTTCGGAAATCCAGCCTCATCAAGCAGCTTCCGCGCCTCGATGCTGAGGTAGGCAAGGTCGCCCGAATCCAGGCGGATGCCGGCCAGTTCATGGCCTTGTTCACGAAGTCGCTGACCGACCTTCACGGCGCGGCGAACGCCTGCCAGTGAATCGTACGTATCCACGAGGAAGACGCAATTATTCGGCATGGCCCTCGCGTACGCGTCGAAGGACTCCATTTCCGTGTCGAACGACATCACCCAACTATGCGCATGGGTGCCGCTGACCGGGATTCCATGATTTCTTCCTGCCAGCACATTCGACGTGCCGCAACAGCCGCCGATATAGGCGGCGCGACTGGCGGCCAATCCTCCATCGCCGCGTTGCGCCCGGCGAAGGCCAAATTCAACCACCTGTTCTCCACGCGCCGCAAGGCAGACGCGGGCCGCTTTGGTGGCAATGAGCGACTGAAAGTTAATAAAATGCAACAGCGCAGACTCGATCAATTGTGCCTGAACAATGGGTCCTTGCACCCGGACCAATGGTTCTTGAGGAAACACCACGGTACCCTCCGGCACCGAGTCCACATCGCACTTGAATTCAAAATGCCTCAGATAATCGAGGAAACGGCCTTCAAAAAGAGACCGCCCGTCCCGCCCGTTCAACGCCGCGAGATACTCCACATCCTCCTCCTCGAACCGAAGTCTCTGCAAAAACTCCACGACATCCGCCAGGCCGCAAGCGATGGTGAATCCACCTTGGAACGGGTGTTTGCGAAAAAACAAATGGAACGTGGACTCCTGCTCTGACTTGCCGGACTTCCAGTAACCGCACGCCATCGTGAGTTGGTAGAGGTCGGTCAGCAGTGCTGTGCCAGGCTTGGAATTAAACGCCATTTTCATTATTAGTGTAATAATAACACTTTCATCCCTCCATGTCAAATGCGGTTGTGATTTGTTATTCCTTGCCAAATTGCTGTCGTCGCCTCTCGTGGATCGGCATCATTTCGCCGTGGGCACTGTAATGGAGGCCGAGCCGCTAAACAGGCCCCGCCCAAGAATTGTCTGGCGTAGTTCAACAGAACACCGGACGAACGGCACCGACAGTGAATTGCTCACTAGTCAGCAGCGGCCAAAACCGGCGTTTTGACTGCCCCGCTTTTCCCCTTCTGCCCCCGAAAACCGCGCAGACAAAACGCCTTGAACGGGAACATCTAAATGGTTCCGCACTCAACGCCCGGCCTCAGCCGCGCTTCACGTCGCCTGCCGCCCATAACCCCTCGGCTCGCTCCGTTCCGCTCCGGCTTCGGGTCAGGCGTTCAGTGCATGGGAACGGTCACCTATCGAATTGCTAGAACCAGGGACGCATTTCTCGTTCACACGTTGCCGAACGACAGCATTCGCTTCACTTTCATACGCAAGATTGCGTTTGTTTCCACTCTATGAGTGTGGAATTAAAAGGAGGACGTCCTACCCCTACGAACAAATCGTAGGTTTGGCGGCAATCCGCCGGTCAGCACGAATTCTCGTGTTGCAAAGCGTTGAAGGGGGTTGACAGATTCAACGCGCCTCAACGGATTTCAACGCGGCGATTCAACGCCTTTCAGCACTTTTCAACAAGTGCAAAACCTAATCGGTTTAACTCACCCACAAATCGGGCTAACTCGCCTACTGCCGATTAACGCGGTCGGCCATTGCTGATTTAAAGTTATGGCAATGGAATCGGAGACGAAAAGAAACGCAGTGGCGGCCAGAAAGGGCGGCGGACGTGCCTTTCACAGCCGCGTCGAGCCGTTCGTGGCGATCATCCGCGCACAGCGCCAGCAGCGCAAATCGTGGAGGGAAATCGCCGAATGGCTCGCGGTTGAAGAAGGCGGCCGCATCACGCTCCAAGGTCTGCATCAATTCTATCGCAGATACGTGAAGCGCCATTCTCAATCTTAGATAATGGCAAACGCCGCCTCAATTTTTCCAGCCACGACCAACGCGGATTTTGGCTCGTTCGACAGACAGCGGGCGTCCCTCACCCCACCCGCCCTGTCCGTTTCAGTCGCCAAAGCGCGCGCTCGTCGCGGCCCCCCAGGCTTCCGTCTGGACTTGCGTCGCGGCGTTCTGGTACGGATTCCACCCCTGACGCCCTGTTCCATCGCTCCGCTCCATTCTCCGCGCCGCAAGTCCAGACCGAGGCACAGATTTTCGGCCTTTTTGGGACCAAGTGTCCATTCGGACAACTTTCCGCCAAAAAGGGCGCGTCCACTTGCAATTCACGCCCTGTGACCAAACCATTGGGAAACAGCGGCTAACCTGAGAGAAAAGCCGTACATAATGATCCCCGAAGAAGGACAAACGGTTGAACGGAAAGAGTCGTTGAGCCTGTGACGCGACATTGCGGAAACTTGTGCCGCCTTTGCCACGGCACAGGGCGGGAAGGTTTTTGTAGGCGTGGCAGACGATGGCCGCATCACGGGCGTTCAGATTGGCAAGGGCACTTTGGAAGACTTGGCCAACAGAATCGCACAAAATACCTCGCCAAAGGTCGTGCCGGCCATTACGACCCAGGACGAGCCAGGGGCGACCGTCATTATTGTGGACGTGCCAGAACACCAAACCAAGCCTGTTACAGCATTCGGACGCCCGTATCGCCGGGCGGGACGCACCAATCAGGTGTTATCGGCCAGTGAAGTTGCCGAACTATATCTTGCGTCGAGAGGGCTGACGTGGGATCAGACCGTAGAATCTGACGCGAGCCTCAGCGACATTGACCCGGAGAAGGTTCGCAAATTTCTGAGCCGCGCCATAGCGGAACGGCAATGGCCAATTGACCCGCAGACGCCAGTGCCACAGGCGCTCAATCAGTTGGACCTAATACGCAACGGGCAGTTGACGGTAGCCGCCTTGCTGCTTTTTGGCCAGAGGCCGCAACATTTTCTGGTGCAAGGATACCTACGGTGTGCCCGGTTTAAAGGAAACTCAGAGGTCGAATTCCTCGACATGAAAGTGATTGAAGGTGACATTGTTGCTCAGGTGGAGGAAGCGATGTCATTCGTTCAACGAAATATCAGAATGGCCGCGAAGATCGAAGGACAATTGGAACGCAAAGAACGGTGGGAATACCCGTTGGACGCCGTGCGCGAGGGAATCATCAATGCGGTATGCCATCGTGACTATGCCGATAGCGGAAATGTAGTGGTCAAGATTTTTGACGACCGGCTCGAAATTTGGAATCCCGGCAGCCTGCCACTCGATCTGACGGTGGATGACCTGAGAAAATCCCACGAATCGAAGCCGCGCAATAAACTAATCGCGCGCGCATTTTTCCTCATCAAGTATATCGAGCAGTTTGGAACCGGGACGGGCCGGATGATTAGCGATTGCCGGGAGGCCAGCGTGCCGGAGCCGGAGTTTGAATCGCGGGCGGCAGCATTTCGGACCATATTCTATCGGACAATTTCAGCCGAAAGGAAATTCGGAAGCTTGGGGTTGAAGGAGGGGCAGGTAAAAGCCCTGCAACACGCTCTCAACAAGGGAAAGATTTCGAGATTGGAATACGAACAAATCGCGAGGGTCAAGTCAGCCACCGCCAAGAGACAAATTGCTGATCTCGTGAAGAAACGCATCCTTGCTAAGAAAGGCAGCGGAACGGTCTTTTGGTATGAAATAGTGAAGGATAATCCATGAAGTGAGCCGCTGGAGCCGCTAATGAGCCGCTAATGAGCCGCTAGAGCCGGTGACGGAGCCGATTAACTTCAACAAAATCAAGGCGATCCGCATAAATGAGCCAGAGCATGAGCCGAAAATGAGCCTATTGTGGCGTGATTGGCGCAATAACAGGTCAATTGGAATATTGCCATATCATCGCCCCCCAAGGTGCTCAAGCCAGGATTAAAGGCATGAAATATTGAGGCCATGCACTCGATTTTATTTGCCAGAAGCAGACCAGATGGAAATCCGCAGAAAGCTTTCATTTCAATCGCTGTTTGAGATTGCCAAGTTGATTTGCCAAAAGATGCTGTGAAAACGATTTTCCAGCATAGTTAAAACCGCGCCCGCCGTCAATTTTATCATTTGTTGAATTAAAACAAAATGAGAAGAACCATCGTTCCGGTTTCCTCTTTTCGGTTTTCAGGTTACGCAATAATGTACGCATTTCCTTGGCGCTAAACACGAGGATTTTCTTGTGCCATTTTGCGCGGGGCCGAAAAGTCTTCTTGTCAATTAGAGGATAGATAATGTAAAGGAAGTAAAAATCGCTGTAGTTGTCCGTAATGTCGAAACACTTGTGCCAAGAATAATATTGGTAATCGTCGGACTCGCGGCCAAGATACACTCGTGAACTTTTTACCTGAATTGTGAGCGATTTCCTGCTTTTTCCATTCACGAGTAGAAGATCATAAAACTTCTGCTGTCGGCTGACGGGAATTGCGACTGAAAAGTGGTCCTTTTTGGGAAGGTGCTTTTGCAGAATATCGGCGATATCGTATTCTGGAAATTGAATGGTAAAAACCGGTGACATAGAGCCTTTGGTTAAGCCGGGTCCGTGCGGACCAGATGCCGGATGCCGTGCTTGAGAGAATAGGTGTGGTGGTCCTGCACCCCAGAGGCAGTCTCGAAGCTGATGATTAAAGTTTGATCTTGGCCGTGCTTTTTAGGGTCGTATGGGTATTCGAGGAATTGGAGGCCACTGGCAAACTTGAGGGCCGGTTCGGATCGTAGCTGAATGGCTTTGCCTTCCAAGCTGACAGATACACGGCGGGCGGGCTGGCCTTGGTTGTCAACGACGAGGCGGACGGGGGTGTCAGCGGGCAGGTCCTTGGGCACTTCTCCGTTTAAGGCCGTGAGGACGGTGGCCGTGGCGGCAGTGCGTGCCTCGCCTGCGGATGCGTCGGTGATGAGTCGGTTGACCGTGGTGGAGGACGGCGTGAGGTATGGGGCGTCTCCACGTCGCCGAATGAGCCTGACCTCGGTTTCGGCCTTGCGCTTTTTACGCCATTGAAAAATGGCGACAACCCAGCCGACGCCGGCGGTAATCCACGGGAAAACGGTGGTGACGGTTTTAGCAATGTCCTGGGCGGGCATCTTTTTACCTTCCCGGATGACTGCCCTGATCGTTTGAAACTGGCGCGCACCGCGCTTCACGGATCGCGTCTTTTAATCTTGCTTGGAATTCCACAAGTTTGCCGTAACGCACTGCCCCGAAATGCATCACCTTAGTAATTTTGATGCCGAGATTTGTGTGAGTTTTCACTAGGTCAAAGGCGTCGCCCATAGCCAAAATCGCTGATGGACGTAAGAGTTCAATTTCCCTGTGGAAAACCTGGAGGTGTTCGTCAAAATCATTTTCTCGCAATATTTCCTCCGACGGTTCACCAGCGAAAGCGCGGCGTTTGAAGAAATCAGTCAAGTGGTAATTTTCAGCGCCCTCCGTAGCCAATAAATCATAAAGCGCCCGCCGGTTGGGATGGTCTTCCTCCCACTCACATTTGGATGGTCGGACTCCGACGATGAATATTCTCCCGGTACCGAGAAAGCCTTGGACCCTAGTTTTCTGTTCACTCGGAAAAAACCACCAATCGGTGGAAGGCGGATGGGCCGCCTTGATCTCACAAAGCGCTTCCAAGTTGGCGTTGGCGGGAGCCATCATAAAAAGCCATTATGGCCCCACCAGAATACCGGGCAAGGACTAAGGCTGACGAGCCCTTGTCGACTCGGTCTTCTAAACGATTAGGGATGGCGGTGGCGCTAAGCCACGACCGATCCTTGACCAGTTCCAAAACATCCGCAGTGGCGAAAAACTTGATTCCGTTGGTCGGAGGGTTGCCGAGCGACTTGAGCAGCCGGGACGAGACGAGGACCGGCACATCGTGGGGCTGACAATTGATCACCCAGGCGGCCTGTTCGACGGTGAGCTTTGCCGGGGGCTGCCCAACCAGCGTCAAGAATTGATGTTGATCTTCTCTCATGCCACACCAGTCTTGCGACCCGCCCGAAAGCGAACAGATTATTTGCATGGCCGGGAAGCTGGTTTTTGGCATGATTAAGTATGCCATCCAGGGACAGAAGAAATCAGTTTTCAGATTGCTTGGAGTGGAATAAGGTTTGGAACAACGCGACCCGAATAAACGGAAGCATTAGCAATGCCTGAGAAACTGCCAGAGGGATGGGTGAAAACGACGCTTGGCGAAATCGCAAAGCTGTCGCGTGATCGCCTGTTGCCAATCGAAGTCCCCGCCATGCGATATGTCGGCTTGGAGCACATCGAATCGAAAACAATGAGGCTCCTTGGGAATGGTTATGCTCACGAGGTTCGCAGTTCTTCCGTTCAGTTTCGGGAAGGTGACGTGCTTTACGGGAAGATGCGACCATATTTGAATAAAGTTTGGGTGGCAGAATTCGAGGGCATCTGTTCGGCAGAATTTCTTGTCTTTTCCAAACAGGACGGGCTGAACAGCCATTTTCTCGCCCTGCGTTTGAATGGGGAGGATTTCGTCTCATTTGCAAACGGGCAAGTTAGCGGCGAACGCCCCCGCGTTGATTTCGAGGCATTGTCACGCTTTCCAATTTTTTTGCCTCCCGCTGCCGAGCAGGAGAGAATTGTTGCCAAGCTCAACGCCACTTTGGCAAGAACAGAACGGGCGCAAGCCGCAACTCGCCGCGCTTTGGACAGACTCCAGCGTTACCGCACCGCTGTCCTCCACGCCGCTGTCACCGGCGAACTCACCCGCCCCTGGCGGAACACCCACAAGTCTGACGAAACTGGTATGCAATTCCTGCAACGCCTCCTTAAAGGCCGCCGCGCCCAATGGGAAGAAGTCGAACTCCAGCGCCTCCGAGACGCCAGCAACCTGTCAAAAGACAACAAGAGGAAATTGCGTTATCCCGAACCAACTGTACCGAATACGACTGACCTACCCGCACTGCCTCGCGGTTGGACATGGGCTTCGCTTGATCAGTGTTTCAAAGTGGAACGTGGTAAGTTCTCTGTTCGACCACGGAACGATCCGGCATATTACGACGGCCAACACCCATTCGTGCAGATCGGTAATCTGCCCCGTGAAGGTGGGTTAATCAGCAAATACTCACAAACCTTAAATGATAAGGGGCTAGGTGTAAGCAAAAAGTTTCAGCGCGGCACTATCCTTATTGCGATTGTCGGCGCAACAATCGCGAATACGGGCGTGCTCGGTTTTGATGCGTGCTGCCCAGACAGTTTGGTGGCAGTTCAGTCGGATGATGAAATATTGCGTCGCTTTGCCGACGCTTGGCTGCGTGCAAACAAGATCAGATTACGTGCCTCCGCCGTAGCATCAGGGGGACAGCCGAACATCAACCTCCGCATTCTCCTTCCATTTGCCATCGCTTTGCCACCGCGCAATGAGCAAGCTGAAATCGCTCGCGAATTGGGTCGGCGTCTTGTCGCAGCCGACCGGTTAGCTGTGACATTGAACCGCCAACTCGACCGATCAATGGTCACGCGTCAATCGCTTCTGCGTGAAGCCTTTGCTGGCAACCTCGTTCTCCGAAACCCAAACGACGAACCTGCTTCCGTCCTCTTGGAGCGAATCTGCGCTGCCCGCAAAGCCGAAGCAAAGAAACCGAAAGGAAAACGCATGTCAAAATCCAAATCGAAGCCCATCCGCCGCCATCTGCTCGACGTTCTCCGCGAGCACAAAACGCCCATGACACCAGAGGCACTTTTTCGTGAATCCGGTTTCGAGGCCATGTTTAACGAAAGTGAAGAACCGCAAGACGTGGTGGACGTTTTCTACAAAGAGCTGCGCAAGCTCACTGACAAACCTGTCAAAGTGTCAGAACAGAAGGATTCAAAACACCAAGTTATGTTAAAGGCGCTGCCATGAGACTCGATTACCTGAAAATTCATGACTTCAAAAACCTCATCGACTTCTCTGTGGATTTCGACGAAACATGCGAAGAACCGGTGACGGTTCTCCTTGGCCGCAACGGTTCAGGCAAGAGCAATCTTTATGAAGCACTCGTAATTATCTTTCGTGATTTGTTAAAAGGGAAACCGACCAAGGATTTTGGTTACGACCTGCGATACACGCTTCGCAATGGAAGTGTCGCGGTGCGTGTTTTGAATCCAGCGACGGCACGAGAAGATGGCGAGAAATCTGCCCCGGTTCCGTTTACCTCGAAGGAGCAACAGGCGATTGAGTCGTTTTCGTTTACCGTGGCGGAAGATGGCAAGGAGTGCCGCCTGAGCAAGGAAAAAATACCAGATTACTTGCCGAAATACGTGGTTACCTACTACTCTGGAACGAGCAACAGGCTGCAACGCCACTTCTTCAAACCACAATTGGAATTCCGCGATGAACTTCTTGACGGTCGCTCACTTCCGTTGCGTCCGCTCTTTTATGCAAAGCCAATCCATTCACAGTTTGCGTTGCTCGCATTCTTCATGACCGAAGATCAAGAAGCGATGGATTTTCTCAAGGAGTATCTCTGGATTGAGGGGCTAGAGAGTGCCTTGTTTGTTCTGCGGCGTCCTCATTGGGCCGCTGGTCGGAAGGATCAGAAGGCCGGTGACGCCCGATTTTGGGGCGCGCGCGGAGTAGTTCGAGATTTTCTTTCCGAGGTTTACAACTGTGCACTCGCTCCGCTCCGACTAGCAGGCGACATCCAGGAGTCATTCGATAAGATTGAACGAACAGAATTCCTATATCTCTTCCTGCGCGATTTGGAAAAACTGCGCGAACTGGCGAAGCGGTCCCTGGAAATTGCGAAATCGAAGGCCGACCAGAACGATGTTAATGCGGCTGACTTTTTCAAAGTGCTCGAAAGCACTTTCATGTCGGATCTGATTCACGAAACGCGAATCCGGGTTTCCGTTCGCCATGCCGGTGGACTCACATATCGTGAACTGAGTGAAGGTGAGCAACAAATGCTCGCTGTGGTCGGAATGCTGCGTTTCCTTCGAGACGATGATTCCCTGTTCCTTCTGGACGAGCCTGATACCCACCTCAATCCAAGTTGGGGGATGGAGTATCTGAATATTTTGAAGAAGCACGCAAATACTGGAAAAAACAGTCATTTACTGCTGGCTACACATGACCCGTTGGTATTGTCGAATCTCAGACGCAACCAGGTGGTGATGCTGGAACGCAATCCCGAAACCGGATGCGTGGCTAGTTCCGAACCGGAGGAAGACCCTGTCGGCATGGGTGTCCAGGGAATCTTGAGAAATATGTTTGGTGTGCGCAGCACCGTCGGAACAGAAACGCAAGGCAAACTCAACGAGCACGCAAAACTTCTTGCGTTGGAGAAAAAGCGAAAGCCAGCACAGGAGAAGCGATTCAGACAGCTTGCTGACGAACTGGAAAAAGCGGGTTTCGGGCGCGAATTCCGTGACCCAGATTATGCGGCTTTTCTTCGTGCGATTGCACGACGACCTGAGTTCAGAAAACCGGTGTTAACCTCTGAGGAATTGAAGAAGCAAGAAGCCATCGCTGACAGAATTCTTGACGATGTTCTGGCCAAGGAGAAAAAGAGGAAATGAGGTTCATCAATCTCAGTGGCCGCAGCCCCAACCAAGCATGGCGTCGAAAAGCACGACGCCTGCTCCAAGAACTGAACGCAGCCGCCAACGACACGGATCGGAAACGATTGATTGCAGCGAATGAAGATGTTTGGAAAGAACTTTTGCCTTGGTTGAGGAAGATAACGAAGGGCAAGTGTTGGTTCTCGGAATCCCTTGGTGCATGTCAGTATTGGGAGGTTGAACATTTCCGGCCCAAAGGCGCTGCGAGAAACCTTGATGGAACTGAGCGCGCTGAGGGTTATTGGTGGCTCGCTTTTGAGTGGGGAAATTTCCGGTTGTGTGGTGGCGTTAGTAATCGAAAAAAAGGTTACTATTTCCCGCTACGGGCTGGAACTCCTAGTGGCACCTCAGCGAATCGGAACATCGACGACGAAGCCCCGTATCTATTAGACCCAACGAAACAGGAAGACCCACCATTGCTGACTTTTAACCGTAACGGAGACGTCAATCCAACGCCCAACATGACGCCTTGGGATACGGAGCGTGCAACGGTTTCCATTGGTCGCTACAAGCTCCAGGAGCACGAGGAATTTGTCGAGGCACGAAGAGACACTTGGGCGAAATGCGATCTCGCAATAAATAGGTGTCGCAATCTTTTGAAAGACGAATCCGACAACTCCACGGCAACGAATCGACAAAAAATCCGTGCGCAAATGGAGAAACTTCGAGAAATGGGGAATTTTTACTCAGAATTTTCGGCTGTCGCAAACGATTGTCTCCGGTCTTGCCCTGAACCTTTTTTCCAAAAACTCGCCAGTTCGGTTTAAATTTATGTCCACCACAGCCAGCGCTCTCGTTCAAAAAGTTTGGAGTTATGCTCATGTCCTAAAGGACGATGGGCTGGCGTTTATGGATTACACGGAGCAGATCACCTACCTCCTCTTTCTAAAGATGGTTTCGGAGCAGCAACGTGACGAAGCGACTGAAATTCCGTCGCTCTATACTTGGGGAACACTGAAGGAGATCAAAGACCACAGAAAACTTTTGGATCGCTATCATCAAGGCTTGCGCAATCTAAGTGTGCGTCCGGGATTGCTCGGTCTTATCTTCACGAAACCGCAGAGTAAGATAAACGATCCGGCCAAACTTCATTACCTGATCAGATTGATTGACAGTGAAAACTGGTCTGATCTTGACGTGGATGTGAAGGGTGAAGTTTACGAAGGATTGCTGGCCAAGAATGCTGATGACGTGCGCGGTGGCGCAGGACAATACTTCACACCACGACCTATCATCCGCGCCATCGTTGAAGTGATGCGGCCTGAACCGCTAATGCGGATTTCCGATCCGGCGTGCGGCACGGGTGGATTTCTGTTGGCAGCCTTTGAGTATCTCAAAAGCAGGACAGCAAATATGAAGGAGACTACACACCTCCACACCAGGACGCTCCAAGGAATCGATCTTGTCCCCAATGTTGCTCGTTTGTGCGCCATGAATCTTTTCCTTCATGGAATTGGAACTGATCCCACACATCCGGTGGTCTCAATTGGAGACAGCCTGGAATCCAAGCCGAAGGCCGACCCGGTAGATATGGTTCTCACGAATCCGCCATTTGGAAAAAAGAGCAGCTTCACCATCATCGGTAAAGGCGGAAAGAACCAGACCGATAAAATCTCCTATCAACGGCCGGATTTCTGGGCTACGACCAGCAATAAGCAGCTTAATTTCGTTCAGCACGTATATTCAATGCTCAAGGAAATTGGACGCGCCGCAGTGGTAGTTCCAGACAACGTTCTATTTGAAGGTGGCGCGGGCGAAAAAATACGCCGAACTTTGCTCCAACGGTGCAATGTCCACACATTGCTACGATTGCCAACTGGCATTTGGTATTCACCCGGCGTGATGGCAAATGTGCTGTTCTTTGACAAGAAACCAGTCGCAAGGACTCCCGCAACGAACGAAGTTTGGATTTACGATTTACGCTCAAACAAAAACTTTTCGCTCAGGACCAACCCAATCCGATCTGATGATTTAACGGATTTTGTTCGGTGCTATTCCACTAACGACCTGTCTCATCGCATGGAAACCGAGCATTTTCGACGATTCAAATACGCGGAAATTCTAGCTCGGGACAAGGCGAGCCTTGACATTCAATGGCAGAAGGAGTCAGGGAAGCCATCGAATGGCAGCACTCCTGGAGCCTTGATGAAGGAGATTTTGGCTGACTTGGAAGAAGCGATAAAAGAATTTGCCGCCGCTGAGGAAGAAATTCATAGGTGAACGAAATCGTCAAATTGGTGAAGACCTACCGCCTGACGGCGGGAGTCGCTGACCGGCTCCGGCTGGCTGGCGGAAGAAATCTTCCGCCTGATTGAACCGGACTTGCGGTTTTTGTCTTTAAAGCCACCCGACAACATGGTCAAGGACGCGCCGGATAGGCGTCGCCATTCGCAAAGTCGCAGCCGAAAGCCGGATGAAAGTCCATGATGGCAGGGGGAACAACTTCGAGCATGTCGGTGTAAAACTCAGCAGGGCAGGGGAACCAGGAACGATCTCCCTTGCGAAATGCCTCTTCGGCAATGGCCCATTTTTTATTTGTGCTCATAAAGTGTGTTGGGAAGGGAACTGCCTTAGCTTGACGAGACAATTTTGCCTTCGACTGTGACGAGGAAGGCAGCCAAGTCATCCAGCCTGCCCTTTGGAACTTCCACGACAGCCGTGTGGACGCTCCTCTGCGAACGCCACTTGCTGAACATTGCAACCAAGCTGTATCCTTCGCCACGCGTCGGATCTTCGCTCTTGCCCTGGTACAGCATGCTTGCTTCGAAATCGTTGATGTTGATCAGCTTCGCGGGTTCGACGGCCACATGGCGCTCCGGGTTTGCCGGGTCCATTTGCAACGTCTGCTCCCAGAGATCATCGTTTTTGTCGTCATAATACCAGTCGGCTTCAGGCTGGGGCCATCCGGCATTCATGAAGTCCGCGAGTTCCTGGGCGGTGACGTTACTCTCATTCGCGATGCTCATAGCTCTATTCTTTGCGGATTTTTACGGTTGGATCACAAAGACGTATCCGGCTGGGGAAAGACACCCATAGTTGGCATTGAAAATGAACCGAGTCTGCGGAAAATGCGCGATTAACCGTCCGATTAGATGCTTTGACTTCGCGTTTCCAACAGGCCACCATTTTCGACCGGAACCTCCGAGATTTTCTGGGGTTTGAGCAAGAGGCGAATGAATTGCGAATTTATAGAGAAGTCATTGCATCTCCTGATTCCGGCAGCAGCGGATGCGCACCGGCAGAAGAGGAATCGGATCGCACGCGCATTCACGTTGGTTGAACTGTTGGTCACTATCGCCATTATCTTCATTCTGGCGGCGCTGCTGTTGCCCGCCATTTCTCGATCCAAACAAAAGGCGCAACAAATCCAGTGTGTCAATAATCTGCATCAATTAGGCCTCGCTCTGCAAAATTTTCTCACGGACAATCATGCTTACCCTTTGGCGTCGGCGGGGACGAATAGCGACATTCCAGGATCTTGGGTCAGCCAGCTTGAGCAAGGGGGATTTGGTATCTCCAAAACCAACAAGGGATTTCCGGTTTTGGGTGTCTGGCGATGTCCATCCGACCCGGAGCCCTTGAACAAAATTTCCTACAATTACAACACTTTTGGTGACGCGCGGTTGGGAAATTTCACCAATGCCCTCGGCCTTTTGGGTCACTATGTTCCAACTGGTGACAATCAAGGCGTGGACTTGCAGGCTCCCATTGGCGAATCAGAAGTAGTCTCTCCCAGCGACATGATGGTTGTTGGCGAAAGCTTTTTCACCGAATTTTTTTTTATGCGCCGAGATTTGCAAAGCCTGGATCACAATAGGTATGGCAATGGATTGGCCTCAGCGCGTCACCAAGGGAGAATCAACGTGCTCTTTTGCGATGGTCATGTCGAGTCCCCGACCCTGGGATTTCTATTTACTGACACCAACGATGCCGCCTTGGTCCGCTGGAATCGCGATCACCAGCCGCACCGGGATCAACTATGACTCATGTGTGGGAGCATCTATGTACCCCGCTCCGGTCTAATCCCTGAAAATTCAAGGCTAAGTTTGGTAGGCGGCGAATCTGCTCACGCGGCCTGAGCGACCTTTCCCTCCTTCGCTCGGGCTTTGGCCCATCCCGCTGGCGTGAACGCTCTGATCTCGGTTATCTTGGCAGCCGGAAGCCGTGTGAACAAATCATTCAAATACTCGAAGGGATTAATCCCATGCCGGCGGCAACTGCCCAACAGGGTGTAAATCACCGCGCTGCGTTCCCCGGCTTCGGGATGCCCAAAAAACAAGAAATTCTTTTTTCCAAGGGCACTTGGTCGAATTAAATTTTCCAGGAGGTTGGTGTCAATCTCTAGGATGCCGTCGTCCACAAACCGGTTTAATGCCTCCCAACGTTTTAAGGCGTAGTCGATGGCTTGTCCCAGCAGACCTTGGGGGAGTGTGCGGCGGCGCACCAATTCCATCGCCCGGCGCAGCCGTTCCAACACGGGACGGCTCTGCCAAGCCCGCACTGCGCCGCGTAGCCGTGGCCCGGCTTTTTTCCGCCTCAACTCTTTCTCCACCGCATAAAGCAACCCAATCTGCCGCACAAACCATGCCGCCAGTTTGCTCTCCGCCAAAGCTTCATGAAACGCTCGCCTCGTATGAGCCCAACAACCAACCAAGATCAAATCGTCTCGTTCTTTGGCCAACGATTCGTAGGCCGCGTAGCCATCGGATTGAAGTTTCCCCCGGAAGCTTTTCAAAAACTTCTCCGGCCATTCCCGCGCCCGGCTCACCTGCCATTCAAAAAGCACATCCCCGCCGGGCCGGCTGTAAGCCCAAAGATACCCTTGCCGACTTTTGCCTTTCACGTCCGGGTCCAAATATCGAATCGGGGTCTCGTCGGCTTGCAGGTAATAGCCCGCCAGCAAATCCTCCCGGATCGCCCGATACACTGGTTTCAACAACTCGGCGGCTTGTTCAACCCAGCAGCCCATTGTCTTGCGGCTCAGTTCCACTCCAAACTGTTGGCGGAACATTTTCTCCTGCCGGTAGAGCGGTTGATGATATTCGTATTTGTTGACCAAAATCTGCGCCAGCAAACCCGGCCCCACCATGCCTTGCTCAACCGGTTGCGAGGGCAACGGTGCCAGGGCAAACCGTTCGGCCTTCACATAGCGCGGGCGAATGAAAACCCGTTTGATGATTTTGGGCGCGACCCAGTCCAGCTGACTGGTGCGTTCCTCGCTGATCTTTTTCCAGCCGGCGGGCTGGGCCTTGACTTCTTCCGGTTCGATCACGATCTCCTGCGTCTCCAACTTGTCCTCCGCCAGCACCCGCCGCACCGGATGCGGTGTGCCCAGACGTGAAGCGGGGGCGGGCTTGGGTTCCGGCACCGGCAACGCAACGACATTGGGCAAGCCTTGCAACAACATCTCCATCTGCTGTTGATTCAAACCTTCGTTGCGTTGGCCGCCAAAATAGTGACGGATATATTGGTCGAGCTTCTGTCGAAGCAGCCGGTTCTCGGTTTGCAGCCGGGTGTTCTCCGTCTCCAGCGCAGCGACACGCGCACTCAGTTCTTCAACTTTTTTGAGCAGTGTGTCGTCGGTCACACATCTCTGACGGCTGTCCAACTATTTTTGTTCAATCAACTTGACAATATTTTGCAAAATCTTTTCATCGCCGATACCAGTTCTTTTTTGCCCGCACTTCCAGCCCATGAATCAGGGCATTGAACTCTTCCCCGCGCAAACTGACCTGCCCATCTTCGCTGACAGGAAGAGTGAACCGACCGGACTCTAATCTTTTTGCGCAAACCCAAATGCCTGACCCATCCCATGCTAAAATCTTGATCCGATTACGACGACGATTTGTAAATAAAAAGAGATTGCCGGAAAGTGGGTCAGCTTTGAGTTGCTCAACCACCAGACCGTATAGCCGGTTGAAGCTGCCACGCAAATCCACCGGGGTGGTGGCCACCAGCACCCGTGTCGTGCCCGACACGTTCAGCATGGCAGCGCCTGCAACAGTTGGGCCAAGGTCTCAATCTCGGAACTGTTTTGCAACCGGACGGTCCAGCCGTGCGGACTGACAACTTCCACGGCGTAACGCAGCGGCATATTGGTGAGCGTCACCTCTTGGAATTTCACGGGCGGCGAGGCTGTTTCATTTTCAACTCGCAGCCATTTGCTCAGGGTGGACAACCCGACACCGTGGCGGGTGGCAAAATCCCGCTGGGTCAATTGGCTTTCGTGAAAACGTGCAATGAACCGTTGCCGCTGTTTAGCTGTCCAGCGCCGACGTCTTGATCCAGATTTTGAAGAATACATCCCGCCATGATCTCACAAAACCGCCGCGAAAAACTAGACGTGGAAGCCCAGCCGCATACACAAAGACTGTGACTTCATTTCAGCAGCGTCTTTCAGGAAGGGGATGGCGCCTCGCAATTACGCCACCGTCTTCTGGGCACGCTGGATGCAGTTGAGGACCGACTCGAGATCGTTCCACGCATCGATCGGCTGCTCTGCTTGATCGAATGCAGCCGAAATGATTTGGGCTATGGGATCTTCTGGCTGCACTCCGGCAGCCTTCAGTGCGTCGGCGATAAGCTTGGGCTTGTCCATATGGTGTGTTTGGCGGCGCACGATACGCCGCAGATTTAAAGTCTCTCCACCATGTCAGCGGCCCCTCGTTCCGGAAACAGCGCCAGAGCGTGGTCAGTCTCGCCATCACCGTCAGCTGTCACGAGAACTCGGAGATTTCCTTTGTCATCTAGCCCCACCAGCACATCTCCGATGGCTTTACCATTCCGGCGAGCCCGGACGGCGATTTCCTGGTAGATGCCGCGATCTCCGGTCGGCTCGGCCCGCAGGACGATCCCCTTCAGATTCTTTCCCCCGTTCAAAGCTGGAAATTCAAAAGCTACGGTTTCACGGAAGGCGGTTTTTTTCGCCTTGTGGGAGCCTTTGGCTGTGTTCTTTTTTCTGGTACTCATATCAATTTGTTTCGCGGCTTTTGCTCCGGTGTCAGCGGAGCTGGTGGCTTTTTGGAGACCCCCGAATGAAGCAACTGTTCGGCGGATTGCATTAAACGTAACAGCCGTTACGTTGCCCCCACTGCGAGGGTTTCAAGATAATTTCTTTTACTGGCTTCGTTCGCATGGCCCGTTCGAGAATCTTGGTGTATTTGAGGTTTGGAGTCCAGCCAGTTTCTGAACTGATTGACTTTACCTCCTTCCCAGACGGTTCTCCTCTGAAGAGGAGCCTTGCAATTCGGCGCGCGGCGCCCCGCTTATCAGGCAACCGTCGCAGCAGGAACTGGCGCAGCAGAAGCGGCCGTAGGCAGCGAAAACTTTCCGCCGGTTCTCACCAGCTCGCCCTTTTTGGCGGCGATGTAGAACTTGGATTTGAAGCTGCCCATAGGCGTCTTGCCCGAGGCTCCCATTTGCTCCACGAGGGGTTTGGCGGCATTACAGGCTTCCTGGATGGTGATTGGACCCGCCGCCTCACGCATTACTTGGAAGATGATGCCGCGGTAGGTCAGTGCAGGTTTGGTCGTTGGAACTACGTTTTCGGTTTGATTATTCATAGTTTTTTTCGTTGGATCAAGTGCTGCCCGGTTTGGCGTCTCGAAACTTTCCACGGCCGCGGTGGCCTTCTCCAGGATTTCGACAAGCTCATCGATCGGGATCACATGGATTCCCAGCGTTGGAGACGACACCTCGATGGTCATCTCGTCTCGCATGATGGCGGAAACATGCTCTGGTCTCATGATCTTTCGTTAAGTTCGGCCAGTTTTTGAATATTTTACAGATGGCTGACAAGCGAGCAGATTTTCCACCCCTCGTCTCGGTACCATTATATGATATATTGAAGAAAGCGGGGGGTACTGACCTGGGAGAGGCTGCTCCTAAAACTAACCTACTCCGTCGAAAAAGGATTTTCTCAACGAAGCCTGTCGACCGCCTCGCGAACCAACTCTGCGCACTCCGTTTTGAGGGCTTCGCGCCCAGGATCGCCCTCACCCAGGACAGGATCGCACAGGATCACAAGGGCGAAGCGCCTGAGCAAATCGTTATCCGGGTGGTTCTTTGCCAGTTGGTACACCCAAGGGCGCAGCTTGGCCAACCCTGGCTGAAACTTCTTTTCGTGGGCAAAGAAGGTATTGACAAGGCACGCGAACTTGAGAGGCGGCTCAATCAGATCCTTGGGATAGATGGGGGACAGGTTTCCCAGGATGAAGTCGAATGGCTTTTTGGAGCACTTCCAGTAGCGCTTGATCGCGTTTACGGCGGCATATTTAAACAGGCCCTCGCCGTCAGTTCCCAGGTTCACCGGGGTGGTGTCGCACAGCTTATTGGTAATGTTTCCATTGGAGATTAGCGAGTTTAAATCGCGGAAATTAAACTGGTAGAGACCGATGTCCGAGACCTTGTCATTGGCGTTTTTGTTGATGCGACAGCTGGGATGGTCGATGGTGCGGTAATCGGCCGCTCGGAATGGTTTCTCGAAATCTGTCACTTTGTCCTCCACGATTTCGACTACCCTGAAATGCCGGCTTTGTATCTGCTGAAACTCTTGGGCGATCTCTTCCTTGGTCAGCTTCGGCTGATCTTTCCCTGCCTCGAAGGCTGCGAGGTCTCTAGGAACCCAAAGCGCGGCCACGTAAGGAAATGCATTGCTGCCGTGAGTTGCGAAGGCTCGGCTGGAAAAGATCACGCAGTTTTCAAGCCTGTATCCGAAATTGACCAGCCTGTCGTAGATCGTAGGCTTAACCAGGTAGCTCATGGGATGCAGAATGGCTACTGCACGCGGTTTCACGAGAAAGTAGGCGCGCATGAATGCGATGCCCGAATCGCGGTTCTTGATCCGCGGATCCATCGGCGCCTGAACCTGGATTTTTGATGCGCGGCGGTTTTTTGAGGTCCAGTCATTGTACGGCG
>Ga0224555_1001703_pt1 | contig 29179 bp, 20 predicted proteins | sample 714S23034metaG_FD_180687 | JGI IMG/M metagenome (GOLD analysis project Ga0224555, IMG submission 180687) | Peat soil microbial communities from Stordalen Mire, Sweden - 717 S2 30-34 | ecosystem: Environmental > Terrestrial > Soil > Wetlands > Peat | place: Sweden: Norrbotten County, Stordalen...
ACGGGACTGGGCGATGCTGCTTAGATCGGAATGCTGTTGCTGGGTGAGTAAGATTTCGCTGCCACTGGCCATGACAGCTTTGATGCTAACGGCCTAGTAATGGTTACTCTGCGACAGGCCACTAGTGGGTGCTGCACCCCTCCTGCTGCTATTCAGGCTGCTGGCGATGTGGGGCTATAACCTCTTCCACGGCTACTGGCGCTATACGGGCGTAAGCGACGCGGCCGATATTGGGAAAGCAGTTGCCCTGGGAAGTGCCGCGTTCTTTGTGACGATCCGCTTTGTGCTGGGGGGACAGCCTTCCCCCTGTCGATCTACTTCCTGGAAGCGTTGCTGACGGCGACGGCTCTAAGTGGGGTGCGCGTGTTATCTCGCATAATGCTACAGAGGCTCGACCAGCAGCATCGGGGTGAACGGGTTCGCGTGCTGATTGTCGGCGCCGGCGCTGCAGCCGAAGCGCTCATCCGGGAGCTAACGCACACCCAGTACGCAGCCGTAGGGTGCGTGGACGACGACCGGGCGAAGCAAGGCGTACGCATCCACGGCTCGACGGTACTCGGCACGATCGAGGAACTCCAGCACGTGTCTGCCACCTACCAGGTCGAAGAGTTGTTCATCGCCATGCCTTCGGTGACGGGCCCGCGGATGCGCCGTGTCATTGAACACTGCCTGGCAAGCGGCCGGAAATTCAAGACCATCCCGGGTCTGGGGGATCTCCTGGAAGGCCGGGTGACGGTATCGCAACTGCGCGAGGTGAACTTGGAGGAATTGCTGGGGCGCGATCCGGTGCGGATTGACCTGGAAGCGATGCGCCGGGACCTAGCCGACCAAGCGATATTGGTGACGGGCGCGGCGGGATCCATCGGGCAGGAACTGTGCTGTCAGATTTTGGAGTGCGGGCCAGCGAAGCTGATCTGTCTGGACCAGGCGGAAACGCCGATGTTTTACCTGCAACTGAAACTGACTCAAGGCAGGTACGGCGATCGGGTCGTCTATTGCGTGGCGGACATCACCGATGCGGAAAGCGTAAACAGCATACTCCGCGCCCACGGCGTGCAGATCGTCTTCAACGCCGCTGCTTACAAACACGTCCCCATGATGGAATGCAACGTGGCAGAGGCACTGCGCAACAATGTCTTCGGTCTCATCAAGCTGCTGCATGCGGCGGAGGACGCTGGTTGCGAGCGCTTCCTGTTGATATCGTCCGATAAAGCTGTGAACCCCAGCAGGGTGATGGGCGCAACCAAGCGAGTTGGCGAGCTTATTCTGACATCTCGCCCTTCGAAGATGCGGTGCGCCTCCGTCCGGTTTGGCAATGTGCTCGGCTCGCAGGGTAGTGTCGTGCCGGTGTTCCAGCAGCAGATCCGCAAGGAAGGACGAGTCACCGTAACCCACCCGGAGATCACGCGCTATTTCATGACTATCCCCGAGGCGGTTTCGCTCGTGCTCCAGGCCTTTACCATCGGCGCCCACGGCGACATCCTGGTGCTGGACATGGGGGAGCCGATTCGTATTGCGGATTTGGCTCGAACGCTCATCCGCCTGTCAGGAGCCGCCGAGAAGGATGTGCCCATTGTGTTCACCGGCCTTCGTCCCGGTGAAAAGCTCTATGAAGAGCTCTTCTACTCGACGGAAGCCCTGTTGCCGACGCCGCACGAAAAAGTTCAGCGTACTCACGGTAATTTGGCACCATGGCCGAACCTGTCCCACCACCTGCAGGAACTGCAGCAATTGATGAAGTCGGGATCGGATCAGTCGATACGGGCAAAGATCCAAGACATCGTTCCTGAGTACAACCGTGAAACAGCCGTCGAGCCGAGCAGTGCCACCCAGAGGGCGCTTGCCGAGCCGGCCGTTGAAACCATGACCCTGTCTCGGACGGCCGCTGCGAATGACTGAAAGCGGAAGCCGGCGTTGATGCGCAAGTTTCTGTCTGCAAACCATGCGGCATGACAGGGGAGAGGCAAAGAACTGCCACATTGGCAGTCTCAACGAATTCGTATTCTGAGGTGTGTAATTCATTATGGCAATCACACTTGCACTTTTGGTATCCGCCGATCCAATCACAATCGAGCAGTTCAACCACGCCCTGCAAGAATTGTCTATTTCGCCCGATGTCTGTCAGGAGGCGCCAGCGTCGATTCGCCTGTTGAACTGCCGAAAGTACGATGCTGTCATCGTTGATCTCCAGCTAGGAGAGCAGTCTGGACGCGTTCTTGACGAAGTGCGTCTCTCCCCATCAAACCGGACGGCGGTGACGTTTGCCATCAGCGGCAGTGATGCCGAAGCTACGGCAGTCTTCCGGAAGAAGGCGGCTTTTGTCTTCGAAAGGCCTCTTTCTGCGGAGTCAATCCGCAGCACGCTCAAGCCTGCTTTTGGGCTGATCCTGAGAGAACGGCGGCGCTATTTCCGTTATCCGGTCGCTATCCCCGTTACCATCCTGAGACAAAGTATGCCGGAGATTTGTTGCTACAGCGTGAACATCAGCGAACAGGGCATGGCTATGAGTACGTTCGTTCCGCTCACCGCCGGAGATGACGTGCGAGTCCAGTTCACTCTACCGGATCACAAAGTGCCATTCCTGGCAGAATCGACAATCTGCTGGTGCAAAACGGGCCATCTCGGCGTGCGCTTTGTGTCTCTTTCACGGAAGCACCAATACGAGCTCCAGGATTGGCTATTAGAAAAGCTGGAAGAAACGCTTCCTGAATTCGTTGCCGGGAAATTCCAGAAGGCGGACGGCCGCTCCATACCAACCCGGGTATAGAGAGCCCACGCCTGCCGTGATGATAAGTTCGTTCCGTGGGGTGGTTGCCATTTCTTCCGACTGAGTGCTGGCCTCGACCGGCATTCCGTAAGTCTTCCGCCTGCCGGAAGGTCCTCCGATCAAGTAAGCGCTGCGCCCATCACCTCCGAGTTGCACAACTTTATGCAGCTCAAGACGGAACGAGTCGTCATTGGCTCCGTCGCTGATATTTCTGCCAGATACGAAAACGGTAAGCCGATAACCGTCATTCTCATCCTGGAGTTCAGCACAGACCTGTTTACGAAAGACCCCGAGCTTTTCAGCTGTGCTTGTAGTGGTGAGCCTGGGCAGCACAGCAGCAACTGGCAGACCGTTACTGTCAAGCCTAATGCAGCACAACGGAGTATGTAATGTGAAAACGCCACTCGTAACATTATCTACGGCACTATTGCTAACTAGTTTGTGCTCTGCCACCAACGTGAGGGACCATCTTGTTAGCGTTCATTGTTCCACCGTTCACTCTTCGTTTCCGCTGATAAACGTTGTAGATGTACAAGGCAGTGGCATTTGTATCAACCAGAGCTGTTCCGTCGTTGCTACAGCCTACCACGTCCAAATGTTGGCAGGCAGGGCGAACTTGAAAGCTGCCGACGCTCACACCGAAAAGGTATTATCGCTTGCCAGCGAAAGCGACACGAACAAGTCCGACGTACCTGTGGGAAAGAAAACCCTGTCTTACAACGTAGCGAATGACGTTTCATTCGTCTATACGAAGAAGCCAGTTCCTCACAAGTCGGGCGTCCCATATTCATACAGGTTTTACGTGGGACAGAAAGTAACAATCGCGGGCTACTACAACCACGAGTTCGAAACGAGAGAGGCGCGTGTAATCGGCTCGAACGTGCCTTTGGTCATGGGGAAAGCCAGACTGAAAGAAGACTTGGTTCTGGACATTCATCTGGACCCCGGAACCAGCGGCAGTGCTGTACTTGACGAGCGGGGAAACCTGCTAGGAATGATTATACTTTCGGGCGTACTAAAGTTCAGCAGCGGCGACTTGACAGCGTCCATCGCCCTTCCCGTTAAGACGATTGCAAAAGCAATGGTAAAGTTAGACCCAGTTCTTGGTTCCGCTATCTTCAATGACATACCAAATGACATACCAGAAGAGGAACCGATGCCAATGCAAACGCCGCCGGTGCTGTACCAAGAAAACGGCTTGTCCGAAGACGCCTCGCCGGTAATACCAACACTATCAGCGGTTCCCAGCGAGGTGCCCAACTCAGTTGGTAAGTTGCGCGCCAAATCGGAGGCTGCTTCCAAACTAATGGCCAACTTTGTTACCAGGCAGTGCCTGGTGCAAGGGGCCCAGAAGCCTTTATGCCATGAGTTGTCTATCGTTGGCGGTCAGCAGATCTTTCGAGAGATAGGCAAGAACGGCAAACTCGACAAACCAACAGGCTTCTTCCCTATACAGAAGCACGGTGTCTGGGCGCAATCCGACTGGGCGGACACGCTGGGCGAAATAGCAGATAACACCTGGATATTCCAAGGCTCGATGGATGACCATTATCTGTTCACTTTTAAGTCCGCCGCCGAAGACGACCGCTGCTATTGGGAAGAGTATTCACAAGGAACTCCGTTGTTCGGTGGAGGGCACCAAGGCTGGAGAGGTTCGGTCGCCTGCTTTGAGCAGATTCTGACAGACAAGGACTTCAATGTACTGTCCGTATTCACTGAAATGCGACCGCCTGACGGCTGCCTGACCGAGTTAGTCCAGACTGCTATCTACTATGACTGGATCAAGTTGGAGGGGCTAAAGTCGCCTATTTTGTTGCCGATTATGGAAAGGATTACTGCCAAGGTGCTGGGACAGAAAGACTTGTGGTACGCTAACGTGTCGTGGACTGACTACAAAGAGTTCAGGGCTGAGCACAAAATAAAGTATTGAAGAAAGACTTCTTCTTGTAGCTCAGTTCAACTCCGCATGATGCGCCCTCGCCTGATCCTTCAGGTCCTTCATTATTCAGCATCTTTAGTTCAACATATTCTCTGGCCACGGTCGTGGTCGAATGCTCCGCGGGTTGGCCGAGTTTGCGCTATCGCAAAGACAGGCGCACTGCGTTTCGAGAAGATCCCGGTGTGCAAGGCGAACAGTAGCAGATGACTGATCTTCGCGGTGCTTAAAGTGTTTCGAAGATAAGGGAACAAGACACTTTCTATCAGGAGACACGGCCATGACGACAGTTGCGACCATGAGAACGAAGGCAAGTGAACCCAAGACACGCGTTGTGCCCAAGCCGAAAGAAGAACAAAGCAACACAAACATGGAAGCAGAGATCCGAACCCGCGCCTATCAGATCTACGAACAACGAGGACGAGTCGAAGGGCACGATTTAGCGGATTGGCTGCAAGCAGAATCTGAGACCATCATGGACCTGCGCGAGGCGGCGTGACGGTCATCAGTTGGGACTGGGAAACCAGCCCGGGATCTTGCTGTTCCTACATCCCGGGCCGATTAACTTCCCAGTTCCATTTTGCAGATTCGTTCAAAGGACGGTAGTCAGAATCAGGCACCCACGCTTCTTTCGTGCCCTTCGGGCAGGTGCAGCAACTCGTGAACCTTTCCCAGCAGCAGCGCCCGGGTAATCGGTTTTTGCAGAAACCGTTCTGCCATTACCTGGTCGAGGATGGGACGGTCAACATAACCCGAGATGAAGAGGAAGACCATCTCGGGGTGTAGCCGCTTCAGTTTTTCTGCAACCACCGGGCCACTCATCTCAGGGAGAACTGTATCCATGATGACCACAGGGATGGATCCCTTGTGGCGTTCCGCAATCTCAAGGGCACGCTGAGGATGGTTTGCCCCCAGCACTGAATACCCGCTCCGCACCAGAAACTGAGAGATCACGTGTAAAAGAGCGTCCTCGTCCTCCACTACCAGGACCGTCTCAGTTCCCCGGAACTCTTTGGAGAGCGTCTCGAAATGTGTCTTCGCGGCCGCAGGTGTTTCTTTTGCGCGGGGCAGGTAGATATCGAAACAGGCTCCCTTTCCCGGTTCGCTTGTTGCCCAGATGTATCCGCTGCTCTGTTTGACCACGCCGTACGCGACCGCCAAGCCAAGTCCGGTGCCGTGTCCTTTTTCTTTGGTGGTGAAGAAGGGTTCAAATACCCGATCTCTCACTTCCGGCGTTATGCCCTGTCCCGTGTCGATGACAGACAACCGAACGTACCCTCCCGGTTTAACGTAGGGATACTTTAAGCGATCTACCGTCCCCAGTTCGGCATCCATCGTCCGGATGATGAGTTTTCCGCCCTCGGGCATGGCATCGCGTGCATTGGTGGCCAAATTCATGAGCACTTGCTCAACTTGGCCCGGGTCCGCTCGAACGGAGCCGAGATCAGCTTGTAGCTCGGTTACCAGTTCCACATCTTCTCCGATCAGCCGGCGCAGCATCTTTTCAATATCGGAGACCACCACGTTCAAGTCCAGCACGGTCGACTGCAGGACCTGACGGCGGCTGAAGGCCAACAGTTGCGAGGTCAACTGGGCAGCACGGCGAACCGCACTCCCGATCTCCTTCACTTCGCGCTCCTGTGAGGCGGTAAGTCCAGCTTGCGCACCCAGTATTTCTGCATTTCCTGAAATCACGTTCATCAGATTATTGAAGTCGTGGGCAATCCCCCCCGCCAGCAGGCCCACCGCTTCCATCCTCTGCCCCTGGCGAAGTTGCTCATCGATCCTAAGGCGCTCGCTCACATCCCGCATGATCAGCGTTCCGCCACTCAAACCGCCGTCCGCGCCCCGCATCGGACTGACAAGCACCTCAAAGGTCTTGTCCAGCCAGGACAGGTGAACATCTTTCCGCTGATGCTCACCGGTCTCCATCATGGGATGGAAAAGACAGTTGGCCCGAGACTCTTCGGTCCGGTGGAGTACCTCATCATGTGGCTTGCCGATCAGTTGACCGAAGCTCAGGCTCAGCAGGCTGGCCGTGGCCCGGTTGGCGCGGCGCACCACACCCTGAGCATCAAGAACCATCACCGCATCGGAAACCGCGTCGAAGGTGAGCTCCCATTCTTGTTTCGCGCAGAGAATGATCTTCTGCAGCCGCAGGTTTTCCTCGAGTTTTTCTTTGTCCAGCAGAGCTCGGTGCAGGACGAATGGCAGGCGCTTCAACCGGTCTTTCAAAACGTAGTCGGTCGCTCCCTGCTTGAGGTATTCCACGGCGGCTTCTTCTCCGATGGTCCCGCTAGCGACGATAAATGGAATAGCCCTGCCGGTGCGGTGCAACATTTCGAGAGCTTCCGTTCCCGTCCAGGATCCGAGATTGTGGTCGCACAAGATGGCATCGTAGTCATTCGTGAGGCGCTCCTGAAACTGGTCCGGCGAATCGACAAAATCAAAGGTAAACACGTAACCCGCCCGTTTCAGGACAGCCACCATCAACTCCGCATCGGCATGGCTGTCCTCCACGATGAGTAACCGCAAGGGTCTTTGTGCCCCTAGGGAACTTTGCTTTCCAGCCATGCTTCCACCTCGCTCGTTTTGGTGCGATTAATTACCGGCGGCGGCTCGTTCACCAGCAGCCAGTAGTAGCCCAGCTCTTTCACCCTCTCCCGGAAAGAGGTGAAGTCCACCGGCTTCTGGATGTAGCTATTCGCCCCGAGTTCGTATGCACCGCTCAGGTCCCTTTCTTCTTTCGAAGAGGTCAATATCACCACCGGGATTGCCTTGGTGCGGCATTCGCTCTTCATCACTCGCAGGACTTCCAAACCATCCACTTTCGGCAACTTCAAATCCAGCAACACCAGCTTGGGCTGATCGTCCGGCTTGCGGTCGCCGTATTTTTCCCGGCAAAAAAGAAAATTGAGCGCTTGTTCGCCGTCCTGAACCACGTGGATCCGATTTGCCAGCTTGTGCTCGCGGAGCGCGTGCAGGGTGAGTTCGATGTCATCCTGATCATCTTCTACGAGGAGAATCTCGACTGCTCGTTTCTCAGGCATAATTCACTCCTGTGGCAGGCAAACCATCGATCGCATCAAATCGCTCCTGCCGCATGAACTTCTTGCTCATGGTCTGATTGTTTATCTCCCTGGCCGGCTTTCAGGGCACCCAGGGTAAAGTAAAATGTTGCTCCTTTGTTCAGTTCAGCCTCCGCCCATACCCGCCCACCGTGCTTATGCACGATGCGCTCGACGATGGCGAGCCCCACGCCAGTGCCTTCGAAATCCTGCTGGCGGTGGAGCCTCTGGAAGACACCAAATAACTTGCCCGCGTATCTCATGTCGAACCCGGCGCCGTTGTCGCGTACAAAAATGACTGGCTCGCCATCCCTGACCGTCTGTCCAACCTCGATGTGTGCTTGTTCACACGGGCGGGTGAATTTCACCGCATTCGAGAGGAGGTTCGTGATTACCTGTTTGATCAGTGACGGGTCGCATTCTGCGAAGGGCAGCTTGCCGACTTTCCATTCGATATTCCGGTCCTCGCAATCCGCCTTCAGCTCGGCGACGACCTCCTGCACAATGGAGTCCAGCCCGCAAACATGCGGGTGCACCTCCTGCCGGGCCATCCGGGCCAGATCGAGCAGATCTTCCAGTAAACGGCCCATGTGGTTCGTCCCGTCGCGAATGCGCCGCAGGTATTGTTGTCCCGCAGCGTCAAGCTGAGCACTGCATTCTTCCGCCATGATGTCGGCGAACCCGTGAATGTGACGCAGCGGCGCTCGCAGATCATGCGCCGCCGCGTAGGTGAAGGCCTCCAGTTCCTTGTTCGTAGCGACGAGTTCGGCGGTGCGCTCTTGTACCCGCTGTTCGAGTTTTTCGTTGAGGGCACGAAGTCCTTCTTCTGCCCGCTTCAGATCGTCGATGTCGGTGCAGGTCCCAAACCACTTGACCAGGCTGCCCGCGACATCGCGCAGAGGGCCGCCCTTGATGAGAAACCAGCGATAGAGGCCATCGGCCGCCCGCAGGCGGCACTCCATACGGTAGGTATCGCCGGTCGCGAGCGCATGGTTCCAGGTGTTCCACGCGGACTGCTTGTCGTCGGGGTGGAAGGGGGTGTCCCAGCCTTTGCCGTAGCTCTCCTCCAGCGTCAGCCCGGTGTAATCCATCCATCGCTGGTTGAAGTAAACGTTTAAGCCATTGGGCGTGCACATCCAGACCAACTGCGGCACCGACTCGTCCAGCATGCTAAACGCCTCGGCACTCTCTTGCAGTGCCCGCTGCGCCCACTTGGACTCGGTCACATCACGGACTGCGGCAAAGACGCCCTCGACTTCTCCCACTTCGTTCTTGAGCACGCTAGCGTTGTAAAACACATCCGTAAGCTTTCCAGAGATGTGCCGGATAACCAGCGGGTAGTCTTGCACCGAGCCCTTCGCGAACACGCGTTCATAGCCCTGTCGCGCCTTGTCCGGTTCGGTAAAGCAGTTGGAGAAATCGCAGCCGATCAGACGGACTCGGGCGACCCCGGTTACCGTTTCCGTAGCTTGATTGGCGTCGGTGATCCTGCCTTCGCGGTTGATGATCACGAGTGGGTCCAGACTGGCCTCAAGCAGGCTGCGGGCATAGAGCGCAAGCGCGCGCACGTTATCTTCCGCCCGCTTACGTTCGGTAATGTCGCGGTTGATTTCCAGGATCGCCGTGGGATTGCCGTGTTCATCGCGCATCAACGACCAGCGGCTGGTAACCGCGATCGCTTTCCCATCACGGCAGATATGCCTGAGTTCGCCCTCCCACTCCCGGGTTTCCCGGATGGAAGCCTGAATTGCTTCCAGCGAACCGGGAAACCCGGTCTGCAACAGTTCGTGGGCGACCTTGCCCAGGGCCTCATCAGCCGGCCACCCATAGAGATCCTTCGCCCCGCGGTTCCAGAGCAGTATCCGGCTGTCCAAATCGCGGACCAGGATCGCATCCTGCGCCAGGTCGAGCAGGGCAGCCTGTTCCCGCAGTTCTTGCTCCGCTTGCCGGCGGGCGGTGATGTCCCAGAAAATGCCCAGCACGCCGAGCGTGTTGCCGTCCAAATCGCGGAAGGGTGTCTTCACCTTTTGCGCCATCCTTGTCTCCCCGTTGTGCGTGAACTCCTCCACACTCTCTTCAGTGATCCCCGACTGCATTACTCTCTGGTCATCGGCGCGGTATTTCTCCGCCAGCGCAGGATTGAAAAAATCGTAGTCGCTCTTCCCGGCGAACTCTTCCGGGCGGATGCCCAGCAGCTTGGCATAATTCGCATTGCAGGAGATATAGCGGGAGCTTCTGTCCTTGGTGAAAATCATCTGGGGAAGGCTCTCGAGCAGCGTGCGGTATCTGTTTTCGCTCTCTCGTGCCGTTTCTTCCGCCTGTTTGCGGATCTGCTGGTAGCGTGAAGCAGCGACGAGGACTGCCAAGAGGGCAACTAGAATGACCGCCGTGACCGTGATTTCCAGGGACAACTGGTTCATCCAGTGGTCGATCGTCGAGCGGTACTCCGTCCGCATCAGGATGCCGGCCCCGGTGAAGGCGGCGAGAACACAGACGAGGACCGCGAGTATGTAGCTCCGGGGAAGATGTTCGACCTTACCGGCAACGCCGCTGTCCCTGCCCAACCAATTGCCGATTCCTTTGGTTGCAGCGAACTTGCGCGGATAGGTCGCCATAAAAGAACCTCGGCCGAGTCGCCTCGTAACCTTGCAAACCTGCTGTTCACGCTCTCGGTCGAGGCAGGTTCGGTGAAAGGTGACGCACACGGAAGCTGGCTCCGACCGGCCAGAATCCGGCGTGTGCGTCACCCGGTTGGTGATCACCGCATGGCTGCCCGTCCCACCCTACGAGTTGCGGTCATTGATTTCCCTCGCAGCAGGGTTTCATGCGTCGCTCACCGTATGGTTTGGAGCAGACTTGGTCAGCGGAGGCCTGGGGGAGGGAGGGCCCCTCCTCACGACAGTCAAACGGGGAGGATGCCGGGAGCCTGGACGCGGGTCAAGTCCGCACCAAACGAAGGATGTCAATGACCTTGGGCAGAACCTGCCTGGTCCCACTGTCTAGCAATCTGCCCATGCCGTCTTTGCGCTAGCGCAAGAATTGCGGATATTTGTCTGCGCACGAAAAACAGGAGAAGGCCGGAAGGTCTTCGCGCGGGAGAACCGTGGCTGATCCAGGCGAGATCTGAGCCGGTCACGCCGCTTTCGGGGATTGACGCGATCCAGAAGATAACTGCGGATCAATGCGATCCGACGGAGCCGCTTCAGCCTGAGCCTCGCGGCTTGACCGCTCCTCCCATTGGTCAATCCTCTTTTGTACTTCGTGCAAGAGAACCAGTTTTCTTGTGGGATCGCGTTCCGCAAAAGCGGCGCGGTACAGCTCTCCGAAATCTCTGAAGTTGTCCTGCTCCATGTTTGCTCCCGGATTCCGACTCCCCGTTTGCAGCGGTAGCGCAGGAAAATGGGGAGGGCTTTACGAGTCAAGTTCAGCAGCCTTGCTGAAGCCGCCCAGGTTCAGTGTTTAACAGTCTGCACAACAACGCGTCTTTGCGTTCGCGCAAAGATCCCGGCTTGGATAGGCCAGATTCTGCCGGGAGAGCAGCAAGACGAGGAGACGTGATTGCCGGCCCCGTAAGCAGAGGAGCGCCTCCGCCATCGAACGTGCGTCCCAGAGGTTTGACGGTACCCGCTGCCACTTACACGATGGGTCCTTTGCGGGGCATTCGGAAGATTGCCTGCTTCTCCGTGAAAATCGCACTGGAATCTGCCCTTCCTACCTGTAGCGGGGGCCGGGGGCATTGACGGGCGATACGATTCGTTCGGCTGCCGTCAGTGCGTCGAAATGGGACCGGACGCGTTTTACCGCCCGGCAATGGATGTGTTCCGCGCTCGTCTTGGCAAGTCCTAGAACGCCACTCACCTCGGCCAACGTCAACTCTCCAAAATAATGCAACTGAAGCACACGCCGCTCTTTGTCTGGCAGTTCAGCGATCACGTGTTGCGGCAGTTGTTTCAATTCCATTTGCAGGCACCGAACGAAAGGATTTTCCTGAAGACGCCTGCACGCCACGCGGTCCAAAGCTTCATTGGCGAAATCCGAGATTTGCAAACCATGCAGCCTCGCAACGAGAGAGCGGAATTCGTGCAACTGCATTCCCAACTCGTGCGCCAATTCCGTCTCGTCAGGGACATACTTGAGTCTCTTAGTCAGGGAGTCGCGCGACTGCTCCAACTGGCGAGCTTTCTGCCTGAGTTCCCGCGAGCCCCAGCCGAGATGTCGCAAGCTATCCAGAATTTCACCGCGGATCCGAAAGCTGGCATAGACGGGAAACGGGACGTGCCTTAGGGGATCATACTTATCGATTGCGTCAAGCAAACCCACGACCCCGGAATGCACAAGATCTTCGAGAAGGATATTCCCTGGCAGCTTGAGACAAATACCCCAGGCAATGCGCTCCACCAGGGACATATGTTCCAAAACCACTGCGTCCCGTTCCCATTTCGTGATGTGGTCTTGCAGAGCGGCGTCTGCGTGATTGCCCATCTGCTTGCTTCTCGTTCTCTCGGTATGAGGAGACCAAGCACTTTATTGGCCACCGTGAAACCAGACGATTTGAGCAACTTAGCGCCAGAAGTACGGCTCGGTTTGGACACCTGTCCCGGATTCAGACTCGGTCACGTAGCCAAAAAACATGGTGAAATCTCGCGGCTGATGTTCGCGGGATACCAGATCGATGCCATCACCAATGGCGTGCATGTGGCGACCTGGGCATCGAAACCCTTTCAGGAACTCTACGACCACCACATCCCCGACTGGCGACAGGACAACTTCGCCTGGAGTTGCTGTCCGTAATATGGAACAGATTATCGAATCGATACAAGCGGCAGGCGAAAGCTGCAAGGTACGCCGGGGGCCTTCTGCAAGTACATGCAAGTGAAGCAATTAGTCGCGCGCTAATGGAGCGCGACTTGGCCCCGGGATTGCTCTCTTCTGATCGGCGAGATGTGGCCGTTGCGCGGCTGTAACCCTCCGCGCGGTCCTCGGGGTCGCGGACCCGGCAGGGGGATGAACGCTTCTCGCCTTTGTCTCCCCGTGAAGGCCTCTCGATGCTAACCACAATCTCGCGACACATCGCCATGAAACTCGGGGTTGCGTTTGCAATCCCGGTCGCGATACTAACGGCCGTGGGATGGCTCGGCCTCAGCCGGATGAGCCAGATGAACAACGGCATGAACGAGATCCTCGATCGCCATTGGTCGAAAGTCCAGGTCGCCAATCAGGCGCGCAGCTACTCCAATCTCAATAACCGCATCACCATGCAAATTTTCTTGCTGGCCGACCGGGAGGAAATCAACACCCTCCTCATCTGCCGGTCAGAGAACAGCGACAAGATTTCCGCGCTCATAAAAGAGCTCGAAGCGAGGGTTGAATCCGCCAAAGAAAAGGAACTCCTTAACGCCCTTAAAAGCGCCCGGGCGCCTTATGTGGAGAGCTACAAGCAAAACACCCACATGCTTCTTCAAGAGAACAAGCCGGAGAAGGCAAGAGAGGGGATGGTCCGGGTCACGCTTCCGCTCTTGCTCAAGTATCACGCGGCCTGGAGTGAATTCATACGCTTCGAGGGAGAGGAGATGGATCGGGCCGCCCAGGAAAGTAACCTGACGTATGCGGCAACCCGGAAGCTTGTTTTCCTGCTGAGCGTTCTGGCAATCGTGTTTGCCATAGGAATCGCCGGATTTGTCACTCGGAGCTTGATGGTCGAAATTTCCCTGCGGGAACAAGCCGAGCAGGAAACCCTGAAGCTCAATTGGGAACTTGAGCAAAAAGTGACGGATCGTACGGGGGCGCTCGCGCGCTCCATGCACGCTCTAGAGGATGAGATCGGCGAGCGGAAGCGCGCCGAGCAGGTGTTGTGCCGGAGTGAGGAGAAATTTCGGAGACTTGTCGACAATCTGCCCGACGTAACCTGGACAGCGGACCAGTACGGGCAAACCCCCTACATCAGCCGCAATGCCGAGAGTGTCTTCGGCTATACGGCCGAAGAAATATGCGAGCGGGGAGAAGAGTTGTGGATCGGCCGGATCCATCCCAATGACATGTATCGCGTCGTCGAAGCATATCGAGTGCTATTCACCGCAAACCAACCTCTTAACGTGGAATACCAGGTTCAACGGAAAGACGGTAAGTGGATCTGGGTCGATGTTCATGCTCTGAGTACTCACGAAATGGACGGTGTGCAGTACGCAGACGGCATTCTGTTCGACATTACAGCCCGCAAGCGCGCCGAGGAATCGCTGAAGCTGTTCCGAATGCTAATTGATCAATCCAACGATGCCATTCAGGTCGTTGATCCGGAGACGCTGCGCTACCTCGATGTGAATGAGAAGGCTTGTTCGAGTCTGGGCTACACCCGCGAAGAACTTCTGTCTCTGCGCGTTCCCGATACCGATCCCAGCGAGTCTTCGCAGATAAAAAAGGTCCACGACGAATTGCAGAATTCAGGATTTGCACTCATTGAAACCCTGCACCGGCGGAAGGACGGTTCAACGTTCCCGGCGGAGGTCAGCCTGAAAAGCGTCCAACTGGAACGCAGATACGTGGTCTGCATTACCCGTGACATCACCGAGCGCCAGAGGGTGCAACAGGAGTTGGTGAACGCCAGGCAGTCCGCCGAGGCCGCTAACAACGCCAAGAGTGAGTTTCTGGCCAACATGAGCCACGAGATCCGCACCCCCGTCAACGGCATAATGGGCATGGCCGACCTGCTACTCGATACCGAACTCAGTCTGGAACAGCGCGAATATCTGCAGCTGTTGAAGTCTTCGGGCGACTCGCTTATGCGCGTGATCAACGACATCCTTGACTTCTCCAAGATCGAAGCCGGCAAGATGGGGCTTGATCCCATCGAATTCAACCTGCACGACTCCATTGCTGAGACCATGCGGCCGCTGGCGCTGCGCGCCGACCAGAAGAAATTGGAACTGGCCTGCTCCATTGATCCGGACGTCCCCGTGAACGTGGTTGGCGACCCCGGGCGGCTTCGCCAGGTTCTGGTCAATCTGATCGCCAATGCCGTCAAGTTCACCGACCGCGGGGAAGTACTGGTGCGCGTCCAGTGCCTCTCCCGATGCGGCCAGGAGTTAGAACTCCAGTTCAGCGTTGCGGACACCGGGATTGGAATCGCACCGGAAAAACACTCATCGATCTTCGAAGCGTTCGCCCAGGCTGACACCAGCACTACCAGAAACTATGGAGGCAGCGGCCTCGGCTTGGCGATCTCCTCCCGCCTGGTTGGGATGATGGGCGGCCGGATGTGGGTCGAGAGTGCCGCGGGGCGAGGCAGCACATTTTATTTCACGGCGCGGTTCAGTGCGGCAGGCGGGACTCCCGCCTCTGCGGCGGCTCAGAGCCTGCAAGCCGAACTGCTGCACCTCCCTGTCATGGTGGTGGATGACAATTCCACGAACCGAAAGATATTGCTCGAGATGACCGCCGGCTGGGGGATGGACGTGAGTGCTGCCGACAGCGGCCTCGCCGCCCTGGAGGCGATGACGCAAGCCCATGAAGCTGGCAAGCGCTTTCGCTTGGCCATCATTGATGGAAGCATGCCCAACATGGATGGCTTCGAGTTGGCCGAGCACATCCGGCAGGATCCTCGCCTGGCAGGCGCGGTGATCATGATGCTGACTTCGACCGGGCAGATTGGCGATGCGGCCCGCTGCCGCCAGTTGGGCATCGCTGCCTATTTGCGCAAGCCCATCTGGAAATCGGAACTGCTTTCCGCCATTCTGACGGCACTCGGCCAGGACGCAGCTGGCACCCCACGCACCCTCGTTACACGTCACGAACTGCGACAAGCCGGTCGCAGTTTGCACGTCCTCCTGGTTGAAGACAACCCGGTGAACCAGATCGTGGGTCTCCGTACGCTCGAAAAGTTAGGCCATACCGCCGTATTGGCGAACAACGGCAGTGAAGCTTTGTCCCTGCTCTCAAAACAGGAATTTGATTTGGTGCTCATGGACGTGCAAATGCCTGTGATGGACGGGTTAACCGCCACCCGGCACATTCGTGCGACAGAGAAAATCACGGGCCGCCACATCCCGATTATCGCTATGACTGCCCGGGCCATGCGAGGGGATCGACAGATTTGTATCGCGGCGGGCATGGACGGATACATCGCAAAACCCATCAACCGGGAAGAACTGGAGAAAACCATGGCACAGAAAACCAACGGGCTCGATCAAACCGGTCCTGACGCGATCCCCGATGCCGGCTCCATTTCTGTCCCCGGTCTCCCGGTGGCCTGGGACGTCAACAAGGCTCTGGAAAGACTGGGCGGCGACGAGAAGCTCTTGCGCGAGGTCCTAGAGATCTTTGTCGAAGAAACCCCGAAGCTCATGGTCCGCCTGCAGCAAGCCGTGGTCGCGGGAGATGCGCACGGGATCGAAAGCACGGCCCACAGCCTAAGGGGAGGACTGAGTTACTTTGACGCGGTTGCGGCCAGCAAGGCACGGGAACTGGAAGAGATGGGACGTGAGAACCATTTGGAACATACGGCCGAAGTGCTTGCCTCATTCCAAAACGAGGTTACGGTACTGATGGCCAAAGTCCGAAAGGTGTTACACGGTGAAGCTGCTCATGGCTGATAACGATGTTTTCTTTTGTACGCTGCTGGAACGGATACTCGCGTCCAGCTACGAACTCGTAATGGCGGAGGACGGCGCTGAAGCCTGGCAACTCAACGTCCGTAAGGCGGAGGCTCGCCCGGGCGGACGCAGCTCTTTATCGGGCGAAGGAAAACGGACGCGATCGGCTGGAAGTCTAATCGGTACAGGCGCTTAGGCCAGATCGAAGACGATCCAGCGCCGGATTGCAGTTGGTCTGGAGAGAGTGGATCGGTGCAAAACAAATCAGGTCGAGATACGAGCGAACCAAGGAAAGGAACATTCCCGACTCCATGAGCAGCTTGTCTTCTACTCAGCCCGCATACACCGATACTCGCCGCTGGCGACGACACAAGGTCAGTGTCCCGATCAGGGTTATTCTTCCGAGACCAAGCAAGACCACGATCATCGATGGTCGCGGCCATGAATTGAGTGAAGGCGGCATGGCCTTGACGGCTGGCATCGAGCTCAGAGTGGAAGACCAGATCATGGTCGAATTCACGCCTCCGTATTCAGGTTTACCCATTCGTGTGAAAGCAACCGTGCGGAACCGCGAAGGTTACCGATACGGAATCGAGTTCTTACGAGGAGATACTGAGGAAGCCGTGCAGGTAGATCGGTTGCGGATGATGCTGAGTGTGATGACCCAGCCGGAATAGTCTGTTTGTTGATCGGCTTTACAGGTCTCCGCGGCTGAGCGGGGCAAGGAGCAACACAAAACGTGACCGCATCCCAGATCCTGATTGCACACGCTGAACCCGCAAGTCTTGCAGTCGCTTGGGCAAATCCTCACCGACTGCCAGTTGATTCCGCTTGCGGCGCACACCGTCAACCAGGCTCACCAGATTCTTTCGACCCGACACAAACGAATTTTGGAGATTGGAAGTCCTGCTGATGAACCACCAAGAGTCTGAGCCGGTTGAATGGTACATCTTCGAGAATGTTGCTCCCGAATCATCTATTGTCGCGGAGCGCGCGCTACGACTGGGCCCATTCACGACCGAGGACGAATGCCGCTCCATGCTGTACAGCATCCAACAAATCCCCAGGTTCAGTCGGGGCACTCTCGAGGTCCACAAGAGACGTAAGCGACGAGAGAAACGAATCAAGGCGGAGCTGCCTGTTCAGCTTCGCCGGTCCGCTACGGGCAAGGTTTACCAACTCGCTCACACTGTGGATATTTCGACGTCCGGGGCGCGCCTCGCGGGCCTCACAGACCATATGGAACTCGGAGAAGTTCTCGAGATCCGTTGTGGGAGCCAGGAAGCGCCCTTTCAAGTAGTCTGGGCGGGTTCGCCGGGTACGGCTGGGCACGGGCAGGTCGGCGTCGAGTGCCTGACTCCGGAAGCCAACATCTGGGAATTGGACGCGTCGCAGCAAATGGATGAACTAGCGCCGCCAAAGGAAATTGCAGTCGCGAGAGCAGTGCAAACTAGGTTGCTGCCCCAGGAACTTGTTCAACTGCAGACCCTCGAATACAGCGGACACTGCATCCAGGCACGTACGGTAGGAGGAGACTATTACGACTTTCTCGACATGGGCTCGGGGTCGGTTGGACTTGTGCTGGCCGATGTCGCAGGCAAGGGAATGGCGGCCGCTCTGCTGATGGCCAACCTGCAGGGGAGCCTCTGTAGCCAGGCCAGTATCGGCTCGCGGGACCTCCCACAAGTGCTCGCTTCCGTGAATCGCCATTTCTACAAACACACCGAGTCGAACCGCTATGCAACTTTGTTCTTTGCGTGCTACGACGATGCCACGCAAGCGCTGCGCTATGTCAATTGCGGGCATAATCCACCTCTGCTGTTGCACAAAGCAGGTGTGGAGCGGCTGGCCGCAACTGCCACGGTACTCGGGTTGTTCCGGGACTGGGAGTGCTCCGTGGGCGAAGCTCATATGGAGGCGGGGGACATCCTTTGTATCTATACCGACGGGATTACGGAAGCCACCGGCAAGAATGGAGAGGAATTTGGCGAAGCGTCTCTCCTGGAGGTGCTGCGCGAGAGCCGGGATCTTGAGGCCGCATCGATCGTGCAGAAGGTGGAGCAGGCAGTGGAACAATTCAGATCAGGTGAACAAGAGGATGATTTGACGATAGTGATTGCTCGCGCCCGGTAATTTGCAATTGGCAATCTGGTGCCGCGACCGCGTGATGGTTACCGCTTTCGATCCAAGCCTGCCGGTGGAGAGCCGGGTGTCACGACCTTCTGCTCCGCTTCAGTCCATGAAAAATCTTCCTGTGATACAGCGGCGGATGGCTGGCGGTTTGCGTTCGGGCAAAGATGCGGAGAATTGTCCCTTATTTGCGCTGGGGCAAAGACATCGAACCACCAATCAATCAAGCTCGATAAGTCTATGGTCGGAACGTGTGCCAATCCGTCGTGTCTTCATCGGTTTCGCTACCTCCACGAAGGGAGATTGTTCGTCCTTCGGCCTCCAGTCCGTACCGGACAGAGCAGCCCTGTTCTGGATTCGGAACTTTATCGCAACTCTTGTGCTACCCAGTGGTTTTGGCTTTGCGGAGAATGTTCCCGTCGGATGGAGTTGGTTTGCACGCCTGGCCATCGTGTCGCCGTCAGCCCGATTATGACGGCGTGCGAGCACTGGCCGGTCGTAGGCGAGCTTCGCCCGAAGCGAAACGTTGCTGTGTCCTCTGCCCTTCAGAAGCAGCAAGCCGCCTGAAGGTGGACGGACGGACCGGCCGTAAGGAAACCCGAACAGATGGCCAACCTCTGTGGTCTAGGTCCACGGAGAAATTCGACACAACGAGGGTATCCAGAAGAAACGAATTTGCGTTAGCGCAAGGAGCTTCCGGGGCATGCGTGATAACCGTACAGAACAGGGGTACTGGCAATGCTTAAGGATAGAGTCCTGGTTGTCGAGGATGAGAGACAGTGGCGCGAGACCATCAGCACTTACTTGGAGCTACAAGGGTGCGACGTCATCTCTGCGCTTACCTGCGCCGAAGCTGAGCACCTATGGCGCAGAATCCGGCCAGATGTGGCGGTTCTCGATTACCGCCTTCCTGATGGCAACGCTCTGCAACTGTTGCCTCGTCTGAAAGCCAGCGATTCCTCGATACCTATCATCATTCTCACCGGGCACGGATCCATCGACCTGGCGGTGGAAGCTGTGAAGCTGGGCGCCAGTCAGTTCCTGACCAAGCCGATCGAATTAGCGGCCCTGTTCGTAATGATTCAATCGAGCGTCGAGAATCGCCGCAACCGGCAGAAGCAGCTGTTGGAAAAGGGCCGTCAGCGACGGGAACGGGTAGATCCGTTCCTGGGACGCAGTGCTGCTATCCGCAAGGTTGAAGAACTGGCAAACAAGGTCGCCAGAGCGGACAGCCCAGTCCTGATTCAAGGAGAAACCGGAACCGGGAAGGGGGTCCTGACACGCTGGATTCACGCCCACGGGCAGCGTGCTGCGGAACCCTTCCTGGATCTTAATTGCGGCGGCCTCTCGCACGACTTGCTGGAGACGGAATTGTTCGGACACGAGAAGGGGGCATTTACCGGCGCCTTTCAAAACAAAGTGGGCTTGCTGGAAATCGCTCACAAAGGGACTGTCTTTCTCGATGAAATCGGGGACGTGGATCTGGCCATACAGGCGAGGTTGCTCAAGGTTTTGGAAGAGAAGCAATTTCGCCGTCTGGGAGATGTTCGCGATCGACATGTAGATATTCGTCTGATTGCGGCGACCCACCAGGACATCGTCGGCATGGTTCGCGAGCACCAATTCCGAAGTGATTTTTACTTTCGTGTTAGTACGATTCCGCTGACGATCCCCGCTCTGCGGGACCGTTTGGAGGACATACCCACATTGACTCAGTATTTTGTCGACCACTTGGCGGATGACCTGTCCGCTGGGCACATCGAGCTATCCGAAGGCGCCGTCCGTGCATTGCAGTCGTATTCGTGGCCGGGTAACATTCGCGAGTTGCGCAACGTGCTGGAGCGGGCAATTCTTCTCCGCGAAGGCCAGTTCCTGAGCGAGAGGGATCTGCGTTTTGATATTCAGATCGTGCCCGAACCCGTCACCAGCCGGTCCGTCCGGACCCTGGACCAAATTGAGCGCCAGTACATCGAAGAAGTTCTTCTTATCGAGGGTGGACGAGTCGAAGCGACGGCGGCCAAGCTGGGCATCGCGCGCAGTTCGCTTTACCATAAGATCAAGCGATATGGGATCAGTCGGCCGGGGCTGATCTCCCTGCTGCATTAGCAGCCCTTCATCTCGGAAACCCTCTTTCCGCCGCCAACTCGCTTTCGCACTTTGCAAAGCATGGCCTAATACAACCGGAATCCGGCCCGGTGCCAGGCCACTACTTTTTCTGGTAACAACAGAAGAAGCGCACGTGGCCCACGTTTATTTTCGATTGACGAATTCGGATGAATCGAAAGGTACAACGGCCTATCCTTCGGTACCTGTGGATGCGTCTGCCTTCCCCGGGTTGAGCGTGTTTTCCACGTTACGCAGGAGTTCCGAAGGAAGGAAGGGCTTTTCCATGATGGTTGCGCCGTACCTGATCAGTTCACGCAGTTCGGGAACGTCACCAAAGTCTGTTATAAACAAAAACTTCGTCTCAGGGTGAAACACACGAATTCGCTCGGAGAGCTCAAGTCCGTTAGGTCCGTGTATGACAATCTCACTCACCACAAGGTCTATTGTGCCATCGTTTTGCTCGCACAAGCGAAGTGCCTCTGCACTATCGGCGGCAATAAGGACGGAATATCCGTCGCCTTCCAGCACTCTGTACAGAACGTTTCGAAGGTTGCCGTTGTCTTCGACTATCAAGATGGTGATGGAATGCTGGGAGAGCGGTGCGAGGTGAGGTCCCGGATACGGCGATTGAGTTTCTCTTGTGCGTCGTAGTTCCAGTTCACGCACGATACGTCGAGCGAGAATCTGCAAACAATCGATTTGCTCCGCTGTCAAGAGGTGTGGCACTCGGTCCATCACGGCCAGCGTGCCTAGCGGGTGGGCGTCATCGATAATTATCGGTATTCCTGCATAGAATTGCATCCCGATTTGCTTCACCAAAAAACTGCCCTTGAACCTTTCGTCAGAGAGGGGATCGGGAACGATGAGGACGTCCGATTGCCAGATCGCATGAGCGGAAAACGACTGGTCCCGAGGTATATCTTCCAATTCAAGTCCGATTTTTGCCTTGAACCACGCTCTTTGTTCATCGACAAAATCGATGAAGGCGACAGGAGTGTCGCACATAAGAGCGGCTAGACGAACAATGTCATCAAATACCTGCTCGGGAGATGTGTCTAGAATTCCAAGGTCCCGAAGACTTTCGAGACGGGATGTTTCGCCTTGCGGTAGAGGTAGAGGCGATTGCACTGAAGCCTCCTAACAACTGACCTACTAGCAGCCCCCTCAAAGCGCTTGCGACTCAACCGGAAACTTTCGCTTGTGCTATCTCAAATGATATCCGCACGAACCCCAATTGTCAAGATCAATCAAGTGAGAGACTCACTAATTCAACGACTCCTTGTTAAATTTTTCCTCACTGGGTAATTGGATTGGTGACGCACGATTACAGTCGGCAATCCATATCTGAAACGTCGGCCCGAGCATTTCAGGAAACTAAAGTGCAGGAGGAAGGACCTTGGGACTGTCGAACGACCGTCAGCGTTGCCGAACTGTCGGCACCGTCGCCGATATATCGGCACCTACTGGAACCGCCCGAGAACCCCCCGCTGCATGGAATGTTCAAGATATAGCGTTCTGGTTTTCCTGGTTACTGGATTGCTGTCTGTTTCCTCCTGGCACGTTCCTTGAGATTGCGGAGATGCACGTCGCCGAGGCTCGCGGTTTGAGAAAATTGTATTTCCCTCTTCCCGTGCGAAGGGGATTGGCGAGCGTTCTCCTTCTATTTCCAAGGTGGGCCCCGTAAGCATCTGTTCGGTTTTCGTAACGAAAAATTCGGTGCCTGTCCAGTAAGATTAGAAGGCGTATACCGTTACAAATGAGTTATTCGCTAAAATGGCAACGACCGCGCGAATATCGCCGCACACAGTCGGCCCAGATTTGTGCGGCGCGACCGTCATGGGCAAGAGGATTTTCGCTGCCCGCTACGGGTTGGTGACGCGGGATTAGAGTCGGCAAGCCGCATCTGAAAGTTCGGTCCGAGTATTTTAGGGAACAAATTACAAAGAGGAAGGACTGATGTTTCATTCCGGTCACCTCCCCGATCTGACAGCTGGGCAGTGCCGCAATATGTTTGACCTGGCACAGCTAGTAATCCGCCACACTACGATAGATGCTGTTTCCCCCACCTCGGTACCTCTCCTGCATCATGCCTTGAATTTTGACGTTGTCACATTCGGTCTCTACGACTCAAGTTCGGGAAACGTCCGCCTGAAGGTCTGGAAGGTGGGTGAGGCGGAGAGGAGATACGAATGCCTGCCCGTGCAAGCTTGTCCATGCGGATGGGCATGGAAGAATCAACGTTCCGTACTTATCCAAGATTTGGACGCCGAACCCAAGCTGACCGTTTTTCTAGAGTCACTTCGCAAGAGCGCCGTTCGTACCTATTTTGTTTTTCCCTTGACCACAAGTCGTCAGCAGCTAGGAGCTATCGGCTTTGGCAGTTCGCATGTCGTTCCCAAAACAAAGGAGACGCTTGAGTACTTGCGGCATGCGGCTGCGATAATCGCTCAGTTCCTGGAGGCCACACTTTCATCCGATGGGCTTACAGCGGGGACGGATTGCTCCCAAACCCCTTCGGCCGTAACACCAAGGCTCGAAGCAGAACGCCAGGATCTTGACCTGCGGGATTACGCGAGCCGGGACGAAGCTTTCAACGGAATCGTGGGAAATAGCGCTCCTCTCCAAGAACTGCTCCGACAGGTGAGGACGGTGGCTGCCACGGACGCGACGGTGCTGCTGCTGGGAGAGACAGGTACCGGTAAGGATTTAGTTGCACGTGCTATTCATCGGCTCAGCCCCCGGGCCGACAGCAAGTTTATCAGCGTCAACTGTACTGCGATTCCGGCAGAGTTGTTGGAAAGCGAGCTATTCGGACACGAAAAGGGGGCATTCACCGGGGCGATCAATCGGCGCGTCGGTCGATTGGAACTAGCCGACGGAGGAACTCTGCTGTTGGATGAGGTAGGGGATCTTTCGACTGTAACTCAGCCGAAGTTGTTACGGGTACTGCAAGACAAGGAATTCGAGAGGCTCGGCAGTAACCGGGTGGTAAAGGTCGACGTTCGGCTGATCGCTGCCACAAATCAAGACTTGCATCGGAGTGTCGCCGAAGGTCGCTTCCGCGAGGACTTATTCTATAGGCTCAATGTTTTTCCGATTTACGTTCCCCCTCTGCGGGTAAGAAAGAGCGACATTCCTGCCCTGGTGCGTTACTTCGTGTCCAGATACGCAAGTGAAGCAAAGAAGTCGATTGTGGCGATCCCGGCCGAAGCCATGGATGCCCTTCTGAATTGGAGCTGGCCTGGGAACATCAGAGAATTGCAAAACATGGTTCAGCGATGCGTGATTTTGACGAACTCACCAGTCCTGAGGGTTTCGCTTGGCGAACTAAGAAGGGATACACAACCATCTTCTGGCAAGATGTCCCAAGAGGCCGAGCGCGAGCTCATCCTGCACGCTCTGAAAGAGGCGGGCGGAGTGATGGGTGGCGCATCGGGCGCAGCCAGTAGACTGGGAATGAAACGCACGACCCTCTACTCGAAAATGAAAAAGCTGAACATTAGACCTGTTGAGTTCCGGGACTAGTGGCCACTGTGCGTACCGATGGCGAACATCTCCAGGTATTCGTGGACTTGTAGTGGCACATCGAAAAAAGACACAGACCGTGTCGAAGTGTCGAGTCCAACGGAACTTGGTCGACAGTCATCCGACGCCACTCGGCGGGCCACCGATACAGGCTGAATCAGCGAAGCCGGAATCGGCACCTCACCTACGGCTTAGAGAGAATCAAGTCGAAATCTCGATGCGTCAGCGGGGATAGTTACGGCCCCGGAGCCGCGCCTTCGGCAATCGCGGATAGTTTGTCGATATGAAGGACGATGAGCCGCCGGCGGCTCTTCTCGACATGCCCCAGTCGTCGCCAGTGATTGAGCACCCGGTTCACCGTGAACAAATTCGTACCCGCCATCTGCGCCAGTTCTTCATCGGAAATGTGGAGTTCGCCCGATCCGCGGTTCGTCGATGATCTGGAAAGGTGCAATGTCAGGCGCGCAAGTCTCGGCTCAACCCTCTCGGTTGCCAGTCCTGTGAATCGTTCCTGAAGTTGGTGGTCCCCGCGAAGGATAATGCCCAAGATGTTGTCATAAAGGTGTGGACAGCATGCCGCAAAGCGGCCAATAGTGGTCTTGTCCCATTCCAGCGCCTCGCTGGCTTCGTCGGCGCGAATGCTCCAGACATGGTTCATCGGAGAAGAAAGGAGTGCCTCCATGCCAAAAGCGTCCCCTGGATAGATCCAGTCGAGCAGTACTTCATTACCGGAGGCAGTGGTTCCGCTAGCTTTGGCCAAACCAGCTTTTAGAAGGTACAGACTGGCCACGGTTTCTCCCTGGCGGCAGAAGATCTCTCCGGGAAGAAGCTGTCTGCACCGGGCCGCTTTCCGAAGGGAAGCAACGGTGACTTCGTCCAGATTGCGAAAAAGCTGGCAGAAGGGCTCCCGAGGGAGGCCGTGTGCCGACATGGTTGACATAACTGCCTACTTTCGTGGGTTAACTTCCTGTTGCAGGGTCTACTGACCGGCCAGTGCTCCGGCATCGTCGTGGTCAATCAAGTATTCCAACATTTTGTCGCTCCGAGAGAGTGCAAGTCCCCTTCCATTTGCTGGAACCGGGTAAGTTACAGAAAAGAAAGAGAACGAATTCCAATGTGCCAGTGTCGAAACTGTCTAATTTCTGACGTTTCGACACTCGGTCCACGGTCGAGCATGTACACGAACAGCAGGCAAGTCATACAGCAAGTCGCGGTTGTCACGGGCTCAGCGTGGTCACGGTAATATCCCGGTTTCGAGTTCGCGACGGACGGGAGGAGGAAGTGCGCAAGGCCTTCCTGAACCGCCCCCGTTTGGTCGAGAAGGCGGCTGGTTTCTGCGGTCTCGAAGTCTTCACCGATGCCGCGGACCCCTCGGTGTTTCGGCTGCTTACGTGCTGGACAGACGAAGCGTCATCGCGGGCGGCATTTACCTTCATCATCTTCGCTTTTGAAATCACGCGCGACTACAACTCGATTTTGCCTCTGATGCTGGTAACCGTAATCGCCGATGCGATTGCGGTTCGTTACGCGAAGAATTCAATCATGACCGAGAAACTGGCGCGCCGCGGGCTGCATATAGGGCAGGATTACGAGGCGGATGTGCTGCACAGACGCTGGTCAGGGAAATCATGCCGAAGGAATACGAGACGGTAGCCGCAACCACGCTCGAGTCTTTCCGGCCACCACCGAAAAGTCGAACGCAAGAAATACTTTTGGATACAATGAGGTCTTAAGGATTCTGGTCTGAAACCATACATCATCTGCGTGTTAGTAGCGTTTGGGTTGCTCGGCGCCGTAGTGGCATGGAAGATGCATCACTCGAAACCGCGCTTGCATACGGCGGACCTGGCTCTGCTGCCACTTGTACACCACGATGTGAATTTCGAGCAGGAGTTCCCGGAATCTTTCCCGCTGCAGGTGGCAGTCCTTTGGACACCAACAGAAGATAGTACGAAGACTCCACTCGCGCTTGTGCATGTCCTCAAGGAAATGGGGATTCCGTTCTTTGTTACGGGCAACTTGAAACAAGCCCTTAAACACGGCATGGTAATTCTCTATCCTGAGGTGGGTCCGCGGACATTCACCGAAGCGCAGGCCCAGCAGTTGATCACGTTCGTCAAGCAAGGCGGAAACATCTTTGCACAGAACGCGTATTGGGGTGGGCTCAAATCTCTCTTCGGTTTCCGCGACTTCACGTCTTCGCGCAAGCGCCACCGCCTGGCATTCACGGCTGCGCCCGATCCCGTCACCAAGTATCTGAACCGGCCAGAAGAACGTGAGATCAGCCTGGGCAGCCAAGAAATTCCCGAGGTGATCTGGAGTAACGGTTACACGGTTGACGCTGGGACTGAGGTGCTGGCACGATTTGAGGATGGCAGTGCGGCTCTGTTCAGCAACTCGCTGGGCAAGGGGAAGGTTTACCTTCTTGGACTGAGTCTGGTTGACGCAGTATTGAGATGTCAGAGCAACCGTGACTTCGAAGCCCAGCGTCATTATGTGAATGAGTTCGAGCCGGGTGCGGACGTCTGGCTGCTCGTGATCAGGGCTTGGTATGAAGGCTATGCCAGGGACTGGGTGCGTCTGGCCACAATCCCGGATGGCCAGCGGTCGGTGGTTTTGCTGTCTCACGATGTGGATTGGGAGGATTCATTCAAGCCCGGCCTGGACTTTGTGCGTATTGAGAAGGCGAACAATGCCAGTAGTACTTTTTTCATCCAGACCAAGTACGTCGACGACGCCAACAGCAAGGCATTTTTTTTCGAACCCGACCTCACATTTCTTCGTGAACTTAAAGAGCAGGGATCCAGTATCGGCAGCCATTCGATTATTCACTCGCGCGGCTTCAACAAGTTCGATTTGGGAACAGGTCATGAAACGTATTTCACGTATCGGCCACGCGGGCTGGGATTTGACACGGCATCGGGAGCGACCGTGTTTGGGGAGGTTCGTGTCTGCAAGGAACTCTTGGATGGAGAAGTCCCGGGTCAGAAGACGATATTCTTTCGAGCCGGACATCTGCGAGTTCCACCTTCGCTAGCGGAGGCTCTGGTGCGTTCTGGCTATCAATTCGACTCCTCCTTTACTGCCGATGACGTGCTCAGCAACTTTCCCTATGCGCTGCCTCTCGACCTCGGGTTCGAGGAGGACAGCGGAATTTACGAGTTCCCGGTCACGATCGAAGATGAAGAGGCTCCGGGCTACGCGAAGCGCGTGCCGCAGGCTTTGGAGGTGATCCGTGCCAATGCCGAGAACGGTGCAATCAGCGTGGTTCTCGTCCACAGCAATGAGTCCAAGACAAAAGCGGCGGCGGAAGAGGAAATGCTTCGCCAACTCCCTAACGATATCGGCAAGATGGACATGCTGAGTTTTGCGAAGTTCTGGCGTGCCCGAGACCGTTTGCAGTGGCGTCTGGTCTCCGCTTCGAGTTCCACCGCAGTCCTGCAAGTCACCTCGCAAGAACCCGTAACGGGTCTCACCTTTGAATTTCAGCGTCTGGTGGCGACCGTCACCGAAGGGGCAACCGTATCCGCGGACCAGCGGCGTATCGTGCTGCCTGAATTGAAGCCGGGCCAACCGATTCTCCTGCGAGTGACCTATCACCCCTAAGGTGCTGTTTCCTCTCCTGACCCTGAGTTAAAAGTCCCCCGGCGGTCGTGGTTCCCAATCCTGATAAACAGAAAGCGACGAGAAGTGTTCTCGCAGTAGACAGTAGTCCAGAATTCATACAACACCTTAGTTCTGCACGAATGCAGCAACTTCCGCTAAGTGCCTCGCAGCCCTAGGATTAGATCTCCCGATCGAGTTTGGACTGCGACATGCCACGCTGATTAGAGGCGCTTTGTAAAAAAAGCAGGTTCGACTCGACGTTGGTCGAGGCGAAGTACCCGCCGGAAGACAGACAGTCTGGGCGTTAAGTCAAGCGAAGAGGTCACTGTTGGATGACGATTCTCCTGATCGAAGATACTCGTGCGCCCAGCCCAAGTTCTGCCAGACGGTGCTCAACAGATATAAGGTCATCGATGGAAGTCCTCAGAGTTCGGGATTGAGTGCAATCGAGAAGAAACGGAGTTACCTGCCAAGGCAGTGGCTCCCCGCAGTATGCATCGCGATTCTGTTTTTCCTGGCGGCAGTTCCAGCCTCGGGGCAAACAATCAAGGACTGGCAGCAGCGTCTGCGCATTGAAGTCCAAGGTCAGCACTTGGACGCCGGCCTTACGATTGTCGAGCAGCGCCTGGCAGAAGCGCCCGACGATCTGGAGGCCCACGGTTGGCGAGGCCGATTGCTGGCTTGGAAAGGCCGTTGGCCGGAAGGCGAAGCTGAATACAGGCTTGTTCTGCGGAGCGTTCCGAACGACGTGGATGTCCTGACCTGCTTGTCTGACGTTCTGCTCTGGCAACAGAAGTGGCAGGATTCGTTGCAGGCTTTGGATCAGGCGCGAAAGATCTCTCCTTCGGACCCCGAGGTTCTGGTGCGACGCGCCCGAGTGTTGAGCTTGTTGGGCCGCGTGCCCGAAGCACGCTCGGAATATCAGGAAGCCCTCAAGTTCGACCCGGAGAACCACGATGCCAAGACGGCAATGGCAGACCTTGGACACAACACCGTCCACGAACTCCGAGTCGGTGATGACGTGGATTTCTTCAACTACACCGGCACTGCTCAGACGCAGGGGATCAGCTTAAGTTCCCGTTGGAACCAGCAATGGTCGACGGTCCTCGGAACCAGCATCTACCAGCGATTCGGAGAGAATGCAGCGAAGTTCTTCGCCAGTACGGCATTTCACTTTACCCAGAAAGACTGGCTCAATGTGGGCGGCGCGTTGGCCAACCAGCAGCAGGTGGTGCCCACGCGCGAAGCATTTTTCGAGTACGGACACACTTTCCGCTTTCGTAACCCTTGGGTGCAGGGGCTGGAAGCTTCTTATCAGCAGCATTGGTTTTGGTATCGCGGCGCACATGTCCTGACGTTCACGACAAATCAGATTGTCTACCTCCCCAGGAACTGGACGTGGATCCTGGCGGTGATCGGAGCGCGTACCGGATTCGCCGGCACTGACGTGTCATGG
>Ga0224555_1001704_pt1 | contig 29177 bp, 21 predicted proteins | sample 714S23034metaG_FD_180687 | JGI IMG/M metagenome (GOLD analysis project Ga0224555, IMG submission 180687) | Peat soil microbial communities from Stordalen Mire, Sweden - 717 S2 30-34 | ecosystem: Environmental > Terrestrial > Soil > Wetlands > Peat | place: Sweden: Norrbotten County, Stordalen...
ACCAGGAGAACGATCAAGCCGCCCTGCCAGACCGGCAGCATTCGTCCACGAAGGGACATCCACCCGGGGAAGGTCTTTTGTGACACACGATTTTTTTACCCGCAAAGGCCGGCCGAGGCAAGTTCCGCTGTAATCATTTGCCAGGCCGGCTTCCGCTGGATTGGAGGGTGAGGAGAAACGGGCTTTGGCCAGTTCTGCGATGTTTCACCCGGACTCCGAAGTTACGAAAAACAGGCCCCCGTATGAATGGTACAATTAATGAAATAGCTATTTCATTAATTGTACAAGTGACATGATGGGTTGTTCAGAAAACTGGCAGGGCCTCGTCAACCCGCACCATCGGCAACTTCGGGCTTCGGGTTCAACGAAACTCAATGCCCCGTTGGGACCGGCTCATGATAGGCTTTGCCAGCGCGGTAAAGCTCAAGCAATTGCTGGTTCTTCTCAGCTACTTTTTTTAATCCGGCACTGGTGGCGAGCTGCGCCGCCTTCTCCGCCGTGGTCACCGCTTCCGGGAAACGGCCGGCTTCAGCATAAGCCGCTGCCAGCGTCCCGATGAACAAGGGTTCGCCATCATGCGTCAGCTCACACGCGCGTTCGGCCAAACGGACCGCCTCGGCCCCATTGCGCAGCCTGGCATCGGGATTGGCGGCCAGCACCCACGCCAGATTGTTCAGCGCGCCGGTCAGATTGGGATTTAATCTCAGTGCCTCCCGATATTGGGCCACCGCTTCCCGGTTGCGGCCCAATTGGCCCAGTGTCGTGCCCAAATGAAAGAAGGTTTCGGAGCGGTTTGAATTGACCTGGATGGCCTTGCGATAGTTCTCAATCGCTTCATCAAACCGGCCTTTGGCGGCAAGGGCGACACCCAGATTGTCCAGCCCTTCGGTGAAATTCGGATTGATCTGGATGGCCTTGCGAAAATTCTCAATTGCTTCATCAAACCGGCCCTGGGCGGCGAGGGCGATGCCCAGATTGTTCAGCGCTTCGGAGAAATCCGGATTGATCTGGATGGCCTTGTAATAGTTCTCAATTGCTTCATCAAACTTGCCCTGGGCGGCGAGGGCGTTGCCCAGCTCGACAAACGCTACAGAGAAATCCGGATTGATCTGGATGGCCTTGCGATAGTTCTCAATCGCTTCATCAAGCCGGCCCTTATCAGCGAGGATGATGCCCAGATTGAACAACGCTTCGAAGAAATTTGGATTAATCTGGATGGCCTTATGGTAGTGTTCCATTGCCTCTTCAATGCGTCCCTGCTTTTTAAGCAATAGACCCAGATCGGTGTGGACCATCCAGCAGTCGGGGTTTTTGGCCAGCGTGTCGCGCCAAAGAGTTTCCGTGTCCGTGTACGTCCCGGCCTGCCGCCACGTCAGGAGGGCGAGCACTGGCAGCACGATGGCGGCAAATCCATAAACCACCGCCGGCTTGCGTATAGATTCAGCCGCCTGAACCACCAATGCAGCCGCCAGCGCGATGATCCCGAGGGCGGACAGATAAACCCAGTGGTCCCACACAAATGAATAACGCATGCCATACGCGTTCATGAACCCCAGCACCGGAAACAGCGTCCCCACGAAAAAAAACAGCGCGGTCACCGGCCCGCGCCCAAGGCGGCCCCGGGCCAGCCAGAGCGCGAAAAGGGCGCCGATGGCGGTCGCCGACTGGAGCCATTGCCACCCCGAACCGGGGTTGGGTTGCCAGCGCGGGTAAACGAAGCAGAGGTTGGCCGGCCAAAACAGTTTGCCGAGGTAAAACCAGAACGCATGGCCGGCAACCAGGCAGCGTTGCGGGAAAGTCAGAGCAAAATCCGGGCCTTGGGCTCCCACATGGTTCTTCTCCAGCCAGGCGGTTACGGCACAAAGGCCAAGGGCCAGGGCGAAGAAGGGCAGGGTCGGCAACACGTCCGCCCACCACCGGATTTGGCCGCGTTGCCACCAGCCAATCAACAGAATGGCCGCCGGCAACGAAAAGGTCGTCGTCTTGGCCAGCAACGCACCTAAAAACAGGACAAAAGCCAGACCGTAAAAAAGCAACGGGTGACGGGTGTCGAGTGTCGAGTGACCCGTGAAACGTGATGCGTAATGCCCGCTTGCCGCGCCGGAGTCTGACGAAGGCGGGCCACCCGTCACACCTTCCGCGTAGCGCAGGTAAGCCAGAAGTGCGCCGAGGTAAAAGACCAACGAAAGCACATTCTTGCGTTCGGTGATCCAGGCAACGGATTCAACCATGACCGGATGCAGCGCGAAGAGGGCGCCGGCCAGCCAGGCGCCCGGCACCCGGAGGCGGAGCAACAACCGCCAGAAGAGCAACGCGGACAGGGCGTGCCACAGGACGTTCTCCACGTGGTAGGGAGTGGTCCAGAACTTCCAGAATTGATAATCCAGCCAGAAGGATGTGCCCGAGAGCGGATAATACTGTTGCAGGGCGGTGGGCTGGAACCAGATTGAGCGCAGACCGGAGGTGTCCTGAAACAGCGCTGACAAGTTCGTCGTCCACGAGTCATCGTCCCAGACGAAACTGCCGTGCAGTGCCGGCAGATAGGCCAGGACGACCAGGAGAACGATCAAGCCGCCCTGCCACACCGGCAGCATTCGTCCACGAAGGGACATCCATTCGGGGAAGGTCTTTTGTGACACATGATTTTTTTACCCGCAAAGGCCGGCCGAGGCAAGTTCCGCTGTAATCATTTGCCAGGCCGGCTTCGGCTGGATTAGCATCCGGGCATGAAACGTCTGTTTGCCCTGCTGATTTTGATATTGGCCGCGCTGTTGCCGCCAGCGCGCGCGCAGCAGGGGCCCGACGACCAATACATCGTCATTTACAGCCTGATGCAGCAGGCGGATACATTGGACAGCTCCGGTCAGCCGCGCCAGGCGCTGGCCCAATACGTCCAGGTGCAGGGCGAACTGCGAAAATTCCAGAATATTTACCCGGATTGGAACCCGAGAATTGTCAACTTCCGCTTGAATTATCTCATGGAAAAAATCGCCGAAGTGACGGCGAAACTTCCCGTGATCCCGCAAAACGGGACGCCGTCCCCGGCATTGCCGCCGCCGGGCGCGGCGGCGTCAACCGCCGCCGCCGATTTGGAGGCGCAGTTCGGCGCGTTGCATGAGCAGGTGCAAAAATTACAGGTGGACAACACGACGCTTCAAGCCAAGCTCCAGGAGGCGCTGGCGGCGCAACCGGCGGCCATTGATTCGCGCGAACTGACCCAGGCGCGGGAGAAAATCCGGTCGCTGATGAAGGAGAACGATTTGCTCAAGGTCAGCCTGGCGCAGGGAAAAGCCGGAACGGCAACTGGGCCGGCGGTTGCGGAATCGGACGCCTTGAAACTGGCGGAACTGGCCCTGGCCGAGGCGAATCAAAAATTGGCCGGGCAAACGGCGCGCGCCGACACACTGGCCCGGGAAAATCAGGCGCTGCAATCGCGCGTTCAGGCGTTGCTGGCCAGTCCCGATACGATTCAGGCGCTGCGCGAGGAAAATGCGCTGCTCAAAAAACAGATTGCCGATTTCAAACCGGCGGCGCCGGACCCGGCCGAGGCCGCCCGGCTGAATTCCGAACTGGCCGCGATGCGGAAGCAGATCACCGCATTGCAGGCGGCTTCCGCCGTGGGTTTTTTGGAAAAGTCGGCCCTGGAAAATCGCGTGCGGCAATTGCAGATCGCGGCGGTGAATTCCGCGCCGGTCCCGGCGCCCAACCAGGCGGAAAACGAGGCGCGCCTCCGGGCGTTGACGCAGGAGCGCAACGATTTGCTGGCGAAACTGGGCGAGGCGAACCAGGAACTTTATGGCCGCCGCAAACAGGACGCCGCGGCGCGAATCAACCTGTTGACCGATGAAGTGAACGCCTTGCGCGCGCGGCTGGCGGTGGACGAAGCGCAGGTCATCCCTTACACGCCGGAGGAACTGGCTTTGTTCAAGCCGTCCGCGCCGCAACTGGCCAATCGCAACCCGGAGAAAAAATCCATCAAGGAATTGCCCGGCGGCGCGGCCCAACTGGTGGCCGAGGCGCAAAATTATTTTTCCGCCCGGCAATACGACAAGGCGGAGGATGATTATCAGAAAATTTTGCAGCATGATGAAAACAACGGATTGGTGCTGGCCAACCTGGCGACGATTGAGATGGAGCAGGGCCGGCTCGACGATGCGGAAAAACACATCAAAGCCGCCGTCACTCAAAGTCCGGACGACCCCTACAATCTGGCCACACTGGGCCGCCTTGAATTTCTCCGCGAAAAATACGACGAAGCGCTCGACGCGTTGAGCCGGGCGGCGAAGCTGGATCCGCGAAATCCTGAAATTCAAAATTACCTCGGCGTCACGCTCAGTCACAAGGGCTTGCGCGCGCAGGCGGAAACGGCGTTGCGCAAGGCGATCCAACTCGACCCCAATTACGGGCCGGCGCACAACAATCTGGCGGTGATTTACATCAGCCAGTTGCCGCCCCTGGTGGAACTGTCGCGCTGGCATTATCAAAAGGCGCTCGACGCCGGCCAGCCGCATAATCCGGACCTGGAGAAAATGCTGGACGCGAAAAGCGCGCCGGCCAACCCGCAATAATCACTCATTACGTTTCACGTTTCACGTGTCACCTTGCCATGTTACGCCAGGCCTTCCACGAATTGACGATCCCGACCCGCGGCCGCGGGCTTTGCGAGTTCACGCCCGAAGTTGAATCGTGGGTGGATCAAAACCAGTTCCAGGACGGCCTGCTGACGATTCATTTGCAGCATACTTCGGCCTCGCTGCTGATTCAGGAAAACGCCGACCCGGACGTGCGGCGCGATCTGGAGGCGTTTTTCAAACGGCTGGTTCCCGACGGCGATCCGCTTTTTGTGCATACACTGGAAGGCGATGACGACATGCCTGCGCACATTCGCACGGCGCTGACGGCGGTCAACTTGAACCTTCCGGTGCGCGGCGGTCGGCTCGCCCTCGGCACCTGGCAGGGGATTTATGTGTGGGAACACCGCGTTCGCGGACACGCGCGCCGCGTCACCCTGCACTTCATCGGCGAATAATTGGAGCGCGGAGCATTGTACCGCCCGGACTGGAGCCGGCAACTGGTGGAGCAATGCTCCGCGCTCCGTTCGCTTCAGCCCGTCCCTCAGCGAAAAAACTCGCCAAGTGCGCCGTCGAATGGCAGGTTGCGGACAGCTTATGCAAGTTATCAAATTGTCGCGCTACCATGTTTTGTCGGCCCTGGTTTTCGCTTTGGCTTTCGTCGGGCATGGCGAAAACGTCACGAACAGTTTCGGTTTCACCGGCCCGGAAATCTTCCCGATTGACGATCAAATCAGCCTGCTGCACGCGGCGGATTTGGACGGTGACGGCTTGAACGACCTCATCGTCGCCAACAATCTGCGCTCAAAAATCAATTTGCTTTACAATCAAACGGGTAAAACCAACCGGGCCGCCGCCGCCAGGCCGCCGCGCAAACTCGAAATCAATGAACTGCCGCCCGACGCGCGTTTTCGCATAGATTCCATTCCCACCGACGAGCGCCTGGGCGCGATGGTGGTGACCGATCTCAACGGCGATGGCCGTCCCGACATCGCTTTTTACGGCGATGCGAGGGACCTCGAGGTGATTTACAATGAAGGCACCAATGGCTGGAGCGAGCCGAAACGCTGGCACATCGTGGACGGACAGTTGAACGCGAATGCGCTGGCGGCAGGCGATTTGAATGGGGATGGCCGGACCGACCTCGTTTTGCTCGGCGACAACGGCTCGCTGTATTTCCTGCCGCAACTGGCGGACCACACGCTCGGCGAGCCGCAAAAAATTCCGTGCTCGGGCACGCCCAAATCAGTGCAAATTGTGGATGTGGACGGCGATGGCCGGAACGATTTGCTACTGGTGGACTGGGACAGCCCGACACCGCTGCGGTTCCGGCTGCAAAACGCCGCCGGCCAGCTCGGGCCGGAAATTTATTTCAAAACCCCGCCCCTGCGCTCGTTTTGCGTGGATAATCTCGAAGGTGGCGGCAAAAATTACGTCGTGACCATTGCGCGGGATTCCGGCCGCGCGTCGGTTTCGCAATTCACGCGCCAGCCCGCTGGAATTCTGTCCGGCGCGTTCCGGTGCGGACAATTTCAAATTCTGCCGTTGAACAAGACGGACGCGGCGCAACGCGGCCTGCTTTGGGCCGATGTCAACGGCGACGGCCGTCCCGATTTGCTCGTGGCCGAGCCGGCCAGCGGCCAGCTTTCGGTTTATTTCCAGCAGCCGGACGGTTCGCTCGCCCCGCCCAAGACCTTTCCCACCCTGGCCGGTGTGAGCCAGCTCGCGGCGGCGGATTGGGATGGCGAAGGCCACCCAAGTATTTTTCTCCTGAGCCGCGACGAAAACGCGGTCGGCGTGGCGCAATTTGATAAAAACGGCCGGCTGCCGTTCCCAACGCTCATTCCGTTCGACGGCAAACCGCTCGTAATGGCCGTCGGCGCATTGAAGCCCGGCGCCAAGCCGTCGCTTTGCGTGATAGTGGACAAGGACGGCCGGCGTTCGCTGGTCACGCGCCTGGCGGATGGCAGGACGAAGACGCAAAAGCTCGGCGAGAATTTCAAATCCAATCCCACGGCGCTCGCCATCCAGGACGTGAACCAGGACGGACGGGCGGATTTGGTCGCGCTGATTCCGTATGAAAAAATCAAGGTGCTGCTGCAAAAATCCGGCGGGGATTTCGATGAGGTGGACGTTGACCCGCCCGGCGGCGCGATTGAGCAGCCATGGCTGGCGTCGGCGGACGTGGACGGCGACGGCAAACCGGAGTTGTTGCTGCCGCAGAAAAATTTCGTGCGCGCCGTCGTGCTCGAACAGGAAGTCAAAACCCCGGGTTCCACCAATCAACCGGACTGGGTTTTTCGCGTGAAGGACCAGATCAACGGCGCGGCGGGCGATTCGCGGATTGCCGGCGCCACGGTGGTGCGGAACGGCACGAACAACGTGCCGGCGATTTTCCTGCTTGATGCGGAGCACAAGCAGTTGACGTTGTGCGAACGCGATGCGGCGGGGGTGTGGCGGGTGTCCCGCAACGTGGAACTGCCGGTGTCGGATTTCGCCGGTTTGCAATCGGTTGCGCTTGGCGGTACGAATGTTCAGAGCGTGGCGTTTCTCGGCCAGAACGCCGTCGCCTGGATGCCCCTGGCGGGCGAGGTTTGGGAATTGACCGCGCTCGATGGCTATGACACGCCGGTCAAGGACGGGTATTTGAATGACGTGGTGGCGGGCGATTTGAGCGGCACCGGGCGCAAGGATTTGGTGTTTTTGGAAACGGCAAAAAATTATCTCGACCTCGTCAGCTTTGATTCACATCACAAGCTCGTCCCTTCCAATCGCTGGCAGGTGTTCGAGCAGCACACCTTCCGCGGACGCACCGACGCCCTGCCCGAACCGCGCGAGGCGCTCGTGACCGATGTCACCGGCGACAAAAAGAACGATCTGGTCGTTGTGGTGCATGACCGCATCCTGGTTTATCCGCAGGAATGACTTCGGAGGGCCGAGTTCCATCACCTGGGAGCGCCGGCGTCCCGCCGGCGTGTTGCCTGTCAGTTGGCCGGCGAGGACGCCGGCGCTCCCAGGACATTCAGTTCATCTGCGGCGGGCGCGGGGCGAAAATCTTAAAGGAAAAACCGTCCGCTGTGACCTTGCCGCTGGTGACGGAAAAATAAAAGTATTTGGAAACTTTGTCGTATTCCGGCAGCAGCGAAAAATCCAGCCAGCCACCGAAGATTTTTCCCGGCGAGGCAAAAGGCAGGGCGCTGAACGCATTGGCGCCGCTGGATGACGGGCTGTCCGTGGAACTGTTTTTCAAGGCGGTAAAAGCCACGCGCATGGTTTCACGCTGGTTTTGGTAGGCAAACAGGCCATTGCCCGCGCCGCCAACGTGCTGTGCGGCGTCGGCCAGGCCGGCGGTTTCGCGCAACGGCTTGGCCTTGCTGTCGGCGCTTCGCAGATAAGTCTCAATCATGGAAATGTCCGTCGTCAGGGCGACATAACCGCCGCTGGACGTGCAGTAAAGCGAACGCGGCGCGGCGGCGCGCGAGGGCAGGGCAATCGTGTAAATGGTCCGGCCCAAAAATTGCCGCGGCGCGGGTGCATTTTCCTGCGAGGAGGTGAGCGAGGCAACGTTTTTGATCGCCAGCACGGCCTGGTCGGGATTCAACGCGGCAAACAGAAAAAGCGAGGGGGCGGAATTCAAATCCGCCGGCGTTTTGCCCGCCGGCGCTGTTTGATAGCTGATCCAATCGTCGCCCAGGTTGCCCATGAGATTTTTGCGGACGTCGAAGTCCGGGTCTTTTGTCTGGGCGGTCGCGTTGGCGATGCTGATCGCGGAATTGAGGCTGCTGAGCCAGACGGGTGAAATGTCAGAAAGCATTTTTTCAAATGCCGCCCAGGATTTCTGGCCGTCCACGCGCCAGCGCCAGAATTCCACGGCGTTGGCGGGCACAAAGGCCGGCGGGTTCGCGTCCTTCGGCGCGGCGGCGATTATTTTGAAAATGCCCTGCCGGTTTGCTTCCGGCGCGGAGATGTAAAAATCAACCCGCGCGCCATCGCGTGATTCGCGGCAACTGAAGCTGGCAGACTTCAAACCGGTCAAACCCGATGCGCCGAGAATTTTGTCCCAGGGAACCGGCGGCACGGGGCTGGGCGCTTCCGGGTTCGGCTCCGGCCGCGGGATGTGAACCAGCACGTCGAAAAGGGTTTTCGCATTGAACCAGCCGTAATACAACGGCGCGTCGCGAAATTGCGCGAGCCGGTCGGCGGCAAAAAGCGCATTGTCGCCCAACGGCGGCAGCGCGCCGCCGGTCAACCGCATGGCGACGGGTTCGACGGCTTTCAATGAACTGCCGACAATCAACAGCGATTCAAACTGGCCGACAACAATTTCGCCGGGCGGTGCCGGTTTGTTCTCCTTGCCCAGTTCCTGGACGGGCTGGCGTCTGGGAAAAACACCGGCGAGCGTTGCCGGAATGTCGTTGCTCGAAAGCGGCACGACGGAAAATGAGATGCCCCGAATGGTTTCGTTGTGCATCGGCTTGCCCGCGTCCGTCCATTTTTTGCGCAAGTCGGCAAGATTGGTTTTGAGCAAATCGCTTTTGCCTTTGGCGTCGAGCAGAAACAGCACGCCGGGCGCCGGACCGTCGCCGCCGGTCCATCCGTTTTGCGTGACGGCCAGGGTCAACTGGCCTTGCGGCAAATCGGTGAAATCACCGAGCTTGACGCCGAGGTCGCGTTCCAGCGGAGCGACAAGTTTTTCATTCCACTTGGCCATGAACTTGTCATGGAACGGCTTCATCGCCGGGTCATTCCAGAAAAGCCACTGCGGCGATTGCTTGCCGGTGACGCGCAGCGTTGAGAAGTCGGGCACGGTGATGAGCAACAGCGTGTCCGACGGCAGCAGGTTTTCCGCCGGCGGAATCGCGGCGCGGACGGGCGTTGCGAGCGTCAGCAACGCCGCCAGCGTCGCAAAAAAAATTCTCGCCGCGGGTTGTGGGGTGAAACGAAAAATGCGTGTGGTCATAATGGATTAAAGTCCAACTTGGCCGAAAAGGCGCGCCCTCAATTTGGATTCCTTGATGTTTTCATTGCGCCGCCGGCTTATTTTTGGTGCGGCCGGGCGGTTCGAGATAGTGATACGGATTGTTCGGATTGTCGATGGAGTAGGCGAAGGCATCGCGGTGTTCCAGAAAGCTTTTAACCAGTTCGACGGGAATCGCAAAACCCAGGCCCTCGCCAAAGGTGATTTTCATGTTCGTCACGCCGACAACTTCGCCGCCAAGATTGAACAGCGGGCCGCCGCTGTTGCCGGGATTGATCTGCGCGGTGGTTTGCAGGTAAAGCTCGCCTTCGAGCTGGCGGGTTTTGGTGCTGACAATGCCCGAGGTCACGGTGCGTTCCAATCCCATCGGACTGCCGATGGCAAACACTGAATCACCCACGGTCAACACGTCCGAACTTCCAAGAGTGACGTATTTGAAATTGGGCGCGTTCTTGTCCTCGATTTTCAGCAGCGCCAGGTCGTGGAATTTGTTGATGGCGATGATTTTCACCTGCTTGTAGGTCTCGCGGTCAAGCTGGCCGTCATGCTGATGATACACTTCAACGGAAATTTCCGTCTCACCCTCGATGACGTGAAAATTCGTGATCAAATAACCGTCCGCGTTGATGAAAAATCCCGAACCCAGGCCTCCGGGGGTGCGGACCTGCACGACCGCCTCGCCGATTTGCTTGACGAGGTCCTGCACGTCGCGGGCGGCGGCGGGGCGGTTGTCCGAATAAAAAAATTGCGGAATGGCGTTGACGCTGACGACCAGGTTGGAGGCGGCTGGCGTTGGCGCGGCGCTGCCGGATTTGGAAATGTTGGCGATTACGTTGCGCGGCACGACGAGCACGGTGTAGCCCACGTCCACGACGATGGAATCAGGTCTTTCGGCAAGGATTTTGCCGGTGACGGCGGCTTGGTCCTTCAATTGAATCACGTCGGCGCCCGCGGGGCGCAGGCCGCAGAAAAGCAGAACCGCCAATGCAAAATGTTTCTTCAACGACATTGTCAGACGATAATGCAGCCGGGCGTTTTTGACAAGCCGCCCGGCGTGAAAAATCCGGCGCGGGGTGCAGCTTGAGGGTGTGTCGCCCGAATGGAACGGAGCGCGGGTGTCCGCACCCGCAGCAGCCAGGATTGCCAAATGAGCGCGCGAAATTCCACGGGTTTGGAGTTGTCGAACGTGCTGCGGCTGGGACAGCCGCGCCCCGCCGTCTCCAATTTGCAATTTGATTTGGGCAACACGCCCTCCAGATGTGCCTCCGGCGCGGGTGTTAGGCGCCGCTGTCGGTGATTCCGATGTAACGCCAGATGGCCCAGACATGGGATTTCTTTTTGTCGCGGTTCGGATAGCGCTGGTGCAAAACGTCGCGGATTCGGAAGGCCCGCTCCCGCGACTTGATGAGCCCCGATTCCGATGAAAGCTCCGAGACATCGAACGCTTCTGGGAAATTACAGCCATTGAGGAGCGCGCTGGCTGTGAACTGGGCGTCCACAATGTCAAATCCGGCCAGCTCGAAATTGGGGTGCGGAAAACCGGCGACATCGGCGGCCGAAGGATCACGGGCGGCGGCAATCACCACCGAGGGACGATGGCCTGAAACCCGCCGCAGGACAAAGTCGAGGTTGGTATAGAAATCGAGCATGAATTCCTCTTGTGCAACGAACGGCCAGTCCTCACTGGATTCCACATGGACGACCGGGGGACAGAGGATGCTGTCAAGCGTGACGACGCGGGTCAGGTCGGTGCGCCCGAGCCATCGGGTATAACCCAACCACCGCTCACCGTTGCTGGGGTCAAATCGCTCAATGGCCGTATAATAATACATGGTTGAACACGAGGAGATGCGCCCCAAAGTTGAGCCACGCCATGCCGGTGACGCAAGAACAAACCGGCGATTGGCTCGCCAGGGGGATGCATCTCAATTTCTTGCAGAGCTATTTTTCTCATTAGCACCCGGCTTCAGCCGGGTGAATCGTGCGCGGAGAAAATGGAAACGGTTTCAACCGTTTTCCGCTCCCGCAGCCACAAAGCCGTTGAAACGGCTTGGAGCCGCATCGCCAGCACCCACCGGGCTGAAGCCCGGTGCTAATGAAAGGTTGCAAGAAAGTGAGATGCGCCCTGCACCCTTCGCCAGACAAATTAACTATTGCCATCACACGCGGTTTTGCTATTCTATCCAGCCCTTTGCAAGATGCTGAATGGTCAGCTGGCAAAGGGAAAACGGCCTTGATTTCCGCGCTCGTGTGGGTGTGGAACGGCCATAACAACATCAAACTCAATCCCGTGTTCCGCGGGATGGTTCGTTGCCGCCGTGCGGGACGAATTTTTAACCAAAGGAAAATTGTGTTAAGCATTGGCATAAAAGAATTGTTGGAATCGGGCGTCCATTTCGGACACCAGACGAGGCGTTGGAATCCCAAGATGAAGCCGTTTATCTTCGATGCGCGCAACGGCATTCACATCATTGACCTCAGCCAGACGCTCACGCAACTCGAAGCCGCGTGCGATTTTTTGTCGGAAACGGTTCGCAAGGGCGGCAAGGTGGTGTTCGTCGGCACCAAAAAACAGGCGCAGCAATGCGTCAAGGATACGGCAAAGGAATGCGGCCAGTTTTTTGTCACCGAGCGCTGGCTCGGCGGCACGTTGACGAATTATAACACGATCAAATCCTCCATCAAGCGGCTGAAGGAAATTGAGAAAATGGAAACGGACGGCTCGCTGGCTAATTATGGCAAACAGGAGCAGGCGGTCATCCGCCGCGAAGCCGGCCGGCTGCACAAATATTTCGACGGCATTCGCGCGATGGACAAGATTCCCGCCGCGATGTTCGTCGTGGACATCAAACGCGAACACAACGCTGTCGCCGAGGCGCGCAAACTCAAGCTGCCGCTCGTTGCCGTCGTGGACACGAATTGCGATCCCGACCTGGTGGATTTTCCCATTGCCGCGAACGACGACGCCATCCGGTCCATCCGCATGATTCTGGCCACTGTTGGCCAGGTCATCACGCTGGCGCAGGCGGAATTTGAATCCAAACGTTCGCGCCGTCCGGCGGCGGAAGAAGCCGCGCCGGCTGAAGCACAACCCGCCGAAGCCGCGCCGGTTGCGGCGGTTCCGGTTGCGGCCGTTCCACAGGCGCCGGTTTGATTTGCCGCGGTCCGGGAGAATTTCCCGTTGCCCTCAACCTTCAACCCTCAACCAACAACTGATTTTTTTATATGTCTCAAATTACTGCTGCTGACGTTGCCAAACTTCGTGAAATGACGAACGTGGGCATGATGGATTGCAAAAAGGCGCTCACCGAGGCAAAGGGCGACCTCAAGGCCGCCGTGGACATCCTGCGCAAAAAGGGCCAGGCCACCGCCGCCGTGAAATCCGTGCGCGAGGCCAGGGAAGGCGCCATCACCCAGTACATCGCGCCCGGTGGACAACTCGGCGTGCTGGTGGAGGTCAACAGCGAGTCCGATTTCGTCGCGCGCAACGAGTTGTTCCGCGCGTTTTGCGATGAAGTGGCGAAGCGGTTGGCCGCCGATGCCAATGCCAGCCTGGAAACCGAACGCGAGGCGCTCGTTGCGAAAATCCGCGAAAACATCAAAATCGCCCGGCACGCGAAAATGGAAGTGGCCGGCAACGGTTTGATTGCCGGTTACATTCACACCGGCGCGAAGGTCGGCGTGCTGGTTGAAGTCGGCGCGGGCAAGGCCGAAACCACGGGCAAGGAGGAGTTCAAGCAACTGGTCAAGGACATCACCCTGCAGATCGCGGCGGGCCATCCGCACGCGGTTTCGCGCGAGCAGGTGTCGGCGGATGTCATTGCCAAGGAACGCGAAATCGCCGCGCAATCCGACCGTCTCAAGGGCAAGCCGGCGCAGGCCATGGAAAAAATCCTGGCCGGCGTGTTGGACAAATTTTTCCAGACCTACTGTCTGGTGGACCAGGGCTTCGTTAAGCGGAATTCCGAGATCAGCGTGAAGGAGCACGTGGCGCAGATCGCCAAGCAACTCGGCGACGAAGTCACCATCCGCCGGTTCGTGCGGTTCCAGGTCGGCGAAAGCGCGGTGTAAATCTGCGAAACAAATCATTCAAAAGGCGTCCATCTTGGACGCCTTTTTTGTTCGCGACTTTGGTTTGACGAAAGTTCCCCCGGTGGTTAATAATTTCTGCGATGCCGCGCACGTTTCCAGTTTTATGACGACCGCCAAGAAGCCAAAGTTTTCCCGGATCCTGCTCAAACTCAGCGGCGAAGCGCTGGGGGGTGACAATGGCGTTGGCATTTGCCCCACGGCGGTGCGCCACATGGCCGGCCAAATCCGCGAGGTGCGCGAACTTGGCGTGCAGGTGGTGGTGGTGGTCGGCGGCGGGAACATTTTTCGCGGTTTGTCCGGCAGCGAACACGGCATTGAGCGCGCCACCGGCGATTACATGGGGATGCTGGCCACGATCATCAACGCGCTGGCATTGCAGGACGCGCTGGAAAAACTCGGCTCGCCCACGCGTGTGCAAAGCGCCATCGCCATGTCTCAGGTCGCCGAGCCGTTCATCCGCCGTCGCGCGGTGCGGCACCTGGAAAAGGGCCGGGTGGTCATCTTCGGCGGCGGGACCGGCAATCCGTTTTTTTCCACTGACACCGCCGCCGCCTTGCGCGCCAATGAAATCGGCGCGGAAGTGATTTTGAAGGCGACCAAGGTGGACGGCGTCTATGATTCCGACCCGAAGAAAAATCCGAAGGCGAAACGTTTCTCACAAATCACGTATCTCGACGCGTTGCAAAGGCAGCTCAAGGTGATGGATTCGACGGCGTTCTCGCTTTGCATGGACAACAAGATGCCCATCATCGTTTTTGATTTCTTCAAGCCGCACAATTTGCGCCGCGTGGTCATGGGTGAAAAAGTAGGCACGCGGGTGACGGGGTAAAATGGCAGATGGGAGATGGGATTTGGGAGTTGGGGAACGCAAGCCCGCCATTATTCAAATGTTTTACCCATTTTCCAATTCCTAATACCATTTCTCAACGTTAATCAGATCAAAACTAAACGCCCCTCGCCCCGTCCCTCTCCCCGCCCAAGCGGGGAGAGGGTGGCCACGCAACGCGAGACCGGGTGAGGGGTTCAAGAAAATCAATAAAGTTCCAGTTATTACAAAAAATAGGTATCATTTCCCATGCCTGAACTCCCGGAAGTCGAAGTGCTCGCGCGCCATTTGCGTCCGTTGATTCGGGGGAAAACCATTCGCGGCGTGAATGTGCGGCGCGCAAAGGTGCTGGCGCCAACTTCGCCGCGAATATTCCGCCGGACCTTGCTCGGCGCAAAATTCACCGGCCTGTCACGGCGCGGTAAATACCTTTTGTTTCAACTCCGCGCGAAAACCGGCGGTAAACCGGTGACGCTGCTTGGACATCTGGGGATGACCGGCCGGATTTATCTCGCGCGGAAAAACGTGCGTCCGCCCCGGCACGCGGCGGTGGTGCTCGATTTGGGGGGAGAAAATTTGATTTACGAGGACACGCGCTATTTTGGCCGGTTGACGCTGGACACTTCCGCCGTGAAACGGCTGGGGCCGGAGCCGCTCGACGGCGCCTTTGACAAATCGGCGTTCGGGCGGTCGCTGAAACGGTCGCGGCAGGCCATCAAAATCAAATTGCTGGATCAAACACTGGTTGCTGGTATAGGCAACATTTACGCGAGTGAAGCGTTGTTTCGCGCGCGGATTTCGCCGCGATTGCCGGCGCGGAGACTGACCGTGTTACAGGTCGCGCGGCTTTGGCGGGCGATTCGCAAAGTGTTGGCTGAAGCCATCGAATGCGGCAGCACCGTGCCGTTGAATTTTGGCGGGAACAAAACGGATGGGTTGTTTTATTTTGGCCGGGCGGCGGGCACACCGGATTATTACGAGGAGCGGTTGCGGGTTTATGACCGTGCGGGGCGGCCTTGCCCGAAATGCGGTGGTTCAATAAAACGCATCAAACAGGCTGCGCGAAGCACATTTTATTGCCCGCGTTGCCAGCGCGTGTGACGTGTAATGGTGTCCGAATTCAGGTTGTAGTGTCGGCGCTGTGCGCCGATTCTTTCGAGCCACCCGTCTGTGCAATGCTCCGGCGCGGCAAGCAGGCTCGACGCTACAGCAATTTTGGACACCGTCTGACGTGGAATCGGTTTGACGCGCCGTTTGTCGGTTTGTTAACATACATTTCCTTTGGATTCCAGAGTAGCTCAATGGTAGAGCGCGCGGCTGTTAACCGTGATGTTGTAGGTTCGAGCCCTACCTCTGGAGCCATTTTGATTTCAACTGCCGGGCAAAATTTCCACCTGCTGGCGCTGGAGCCAGCCGATTCTTCCGGAACCGTCGGTGACTTGCAGCCAATTGTCGCGATGGTCCAGCACCGCCAGTTCCGCGCCGTCGTGCGCGGTAAACGCGCTCTGGGCCTCGTCAAACGGCCCGCTGCGCGCGATGGCAGCTTGCGCGACGACCACGGCGGTTTGCTTTGAAAAGTGGATTGCGGCGTCCACGCCGAGACACGCACATGCCAAAACGGTTACAGCCACCGCGCATTGGGTAAAACCGCCCAACGCCGTTTTGAGCGACGGCCGGATTTGCCTCGCCGCCAGCAATGCAAACATCAGCCAAAGTGTGACAGCAGCCAGTCCCGTCCACTCGTTCAAAGTGAGCAGGCCGAGCCATCCCACAGTGCGGGACCAGCGGCTTTCGCGGAGCGACGGGCCTTGCACCTGGTTGCGCGCGAAGTCCAGGTTGGCCCGCACCTCCGCGTCGCGCGGGGTCAATTGTGCCGCCTGGCGATACGCGGCAATCGCGCGGCCGAAGTTGCCGGATTTGAATTCCGCGTTGCCGTAATTGAAATAGAGTGCCGGTGAAACCATTTTGGATTGGAGGATTTTTCCGTAGGCATCAGCGGCTTCGGCAAATTTTCCCTTGGCATACATTTCGTTCGCGGCGTTGAATTCGGTCGAAATGTCAGCAGCCAGCGCGCTGCCGGTGAAAATCCAGGCAGCGGCCACGGCCAGCAAAATGTGCAGGTGCATTTTCATGCTTTCACGTTTTGCAGTTCGCGAACGGCGTTTTCAAATTGCGGAATCACCGCGGCCAGTTCGCCGCTCGTTCGCATGGGCGCGTAACGCGCCTGGTTGCAGAGTTGAAACAATTCGCGCAGGCCGGCCAGGACCGGTTCCGGCGTGCCGAGCGGAACCAGACGCTCGTCAATCACGGCTTCGGTGATGGAAGATGAGGGACAATCCAGCCGTTCACCCAGTTGTTCCTGCAACAGGCGAAACAGCGTCGCAAAGAATTCGTCCGAATTGTTTTCCGCCGCGAGGCGGCGCAAATCGCTCAGTCCGCTTTGAATCAGCCCGGCGACGCGCCGCTGCCGCCGCAAACGGGGATTGTTCGCCAGGTTGTCCGTGCGTTTGCGCCAGACCAAGGTCGCGAGCCAGGCGAGAACCGGCACGCTTTGCATGGTGAGAAACACCGGTCGCGTCAACAGCGGCGGGCCGGCTGGCGTGAACGCGCCGAATTGTTCTTTGATGGGCAGAATGTCCTGTGGCGGCGTCGGATTCTGGGAATTGGCGGTTTTCGTGGCGGCAATCACAGGCGCGGGTGTCATACCGCCGGAATGCACGGCGAGTTGCACTGGCGGCTGCATGAGCGTGCGATAGGTTTTTGCGCCGGGATCAAAAAAACTGAACGAAAATGCCGGCAATTCATGAACGTCCGTGTTTTGCGGCGTGACGATTTGCTCAAACGTTTTTGTGCCTTCAATCCCGAGCTGGTCTGTTGTTTTGAGATTCTGCGTTGGCGGATAGGCTTTAAAATCGCGCCAGGCGGGCTGGTCGGGCAACGTGAGCGCATCGAGCGCGCCGTGGCCGGAAATTTGGACGCGCACGGTGATGGGATCACCGACGGCCACATTGGTCGGCCCGGCGGTGACTTTCATGGTGTAGTCGCCGACCGCGCCGTTGAAATTCGGCGGCGCACCTTCGGCGGGCAATGGCAGCGATTCCACGTTCAATGTGTCCGTGGCAAGCGTGACTGGTCTTTGTTCGCCGGTGTTGAAGAACTGTCGTAAAAATGGGTCGCCGCCCCGGTTTGACGAGGGCAGCACGACAACGATGTTTCCCGTGACCGGGCCGACGCTCGCCATTCCGGTTTTGGTAGCCGTCAGGGCGATGGAAGCCGGGATGACCGTGTAAACCCGGTTGCCAATTTGTTCGGAATAGGCATTTTGATAAGTACCTTTGCCGGCGGAAAAGCCATCGGTCGGCAAACTTGTGATTTGAGGCTGGCTGTGGTTCTGAACGTCATCGCGGAGATAGATTTTTATATTGGCAGTGGTGACCTCACCGATATAGAAATTGGTTTTGGCCAATGAAAGCCTCATAAACGCGACTTCTGAGCCGGAGTTGACGGCCTCCGGTGGCGGCGAATTCGGCGGCAGCACCTTCAATCTCAGCGGCGACGAACTTAACCGCTGTCCGCCAACGTCGGTGGCCAGCGACGGAATGGCGAAATCGCCAGCCTGCCGCGGTGTCAGCGTGAAATTGTATGTGACCGTGGATTTGGTTTCGCCGTTGACGAAGCTGAACTGGCTGGACGGTCCGACGTAGGCGATTTGCAAACCGGCGACGTTCGGCGGCAGGGGGACATTCCGTGACGACCCGTCCTCAAACGTCAGCGACAGGGTGGCGCTTTCGCCCAGCGCAATGGTGTCACGGTCGAGTGATGCCGTGAACGTGGCGGCGTCCAGCCTCACGCCGCCCAGGCACAACACAGCCAAAACCAGGCCGGGCCAAAACAGGTTCTTTAATGAAAGTTCCATTGCTCCAACCATTCGGAAAATTATGAAAATAGACAGCAAAAGCGCAAAAATGTTCATGCTTCAAATCGCCTTGAGCAGCGCGGCCAGCAAGCCTTCGGTCGTGTGCTCCTTCGCTTCCAACGCGGGTTCCAACCCCAGGGCGCGGATGGCTTTGCTCGTTTCCGGGCCGATGGACGCGAGCTTCATTTGTGGGAATTTCTTCAGCAACTTCGGCAAATCAAAACGCGCGTGAAAATGTTCCACCGTCGAGCCGCTCGTGAAGGTGATCCAGTCTGCGCCGCCGTCGAGCAGGGTTTTGCCCGCCTCCGCCGGGTCCTCGGTTTCGGCCACGGTTTTGTAGATCGCGATGTCGTCCACGATGGCGCCGAGTTCTTCCAGCGCTTTTGGCAGATCGGGGTTCGCCACCTCGGCGCGCAGCAAACACATTTTCAGGTTCTCGATGGTCTGGAATTTCGCAAACGCTGCGGCGATTTTCTTTCCGGTAAATTCGTCCGGCGTCAAATCCACCTGCAGATGCAGCTCGCGCAATTTCGCCGCCGTGGCCGGGCCAACTGCGGCGATGCGCACGCCGCCAATGTCGCGCATATCCTGGAACCGACGGAAAAAGATGTCGAAAAACGCTGTCACCCCGTTCACGCTCGTGAACACCAGCCAGTCATAGGCGTTCAATCCCAGCAGCGCATCCACGATGGCGTCGGTCTCCTTCGGTCGCGTGATTTTGATGGTCGGCACCTCCAGCACGTCCGCGCCGAGTTCCGTCAGGCGTTGCGCGAAACCGCCCGCCTGTTCCGAACGCCGCGTGACGACCACGCGCCGGCCAAACAACGGACGCTTTTCAAACCAGTTCAATTTCCCGCGCAATTTCACAACGTCGCCGATGATCGTCAGCACTGGTGGCGACAGTTTTTTTTCAACAGCCAGACCGGTGATGGTTGCCAGCGTGCCGGCAACGGTTTGTTGCCGGCCAGTCGTGCCCCAGCGAACCATGGCCACGGGCGTCTCCGGCGACATCCCGTGCGCGATGAGCGATTTGGTCCAGTCAGACAGCTTCTCGGTACCCATGAGCACGACCTTGGTGCCGGGGATTTTGGCGATTTGATCATGGCGCAAAGCGGTTTCGGCATCATCGGGATCTTCGTGGCCGGTGAAAACGGTGAAGCTGGAGCAATGCTTGCGATGGGTGAGCGGAATGCCGGCGTAATTCGGCGCTGCCACGAACGACGAAACACCGGGCACAACCTCAAAAGGAATTTTCGCCGCTGCGAGCGCCTCGGCCTCCTCGCCGCCACGCCCGAAAATGTAAGGATCGCCGCCCTTGAGCCGCACGACGCATTTGCCGGCGCGCGCCCGGGCGATGAGCAACGCGGTGATCGCCTCCTGCGGCATCGTCATGTTTTTGCCGCGGGCGATGAGTTCGGCGGACGGCGGCGCCAGCCGGAGCAAATCGGGATTCACGAGCGCGTCGTGGAGCACCACGTCCGCGCGCCGGAGCAATTCCGCGCCGCGCAACGTGAGCAGCCCCGCGTCGCCCGGCCCCGCGCCGACGAGATACACTGTGCCTTTGGATTTCACCCGCATACTTTATTCGAGTGGCGGAGTTAATCAATGAAAGAGGGCGGGGGATATCAACCACGAAAAACACGAAACACACAAAAGAAATGCAGAAAAATCGATGGTTCTGTTTTCGTGTAATTCGTGTATTGAACGACAAACGGGTTTAACGCAAAGACACAGCGTGGCATACCGCAACCAAAACGATGGCATCCGGCCTTATGCTTGCCAACGGATGAAAAGTGCCAACGAATTTTTGATGGAATATTTTACATCAGTTGGAACCTTTCATCCGTTGGCAAAAAGGACGTACGATGCCCACGCAGACATTTGTTGTCAGAAATGCACGATCCTATGACATGGCACTGCAAAGAAGCCAGGGCGCAAGGCGGAAGCGTTTTGAAAATCGCCGGCGGGCGGACTTTGCGCTTTTAACCTACTCCGTTGCCGCGTATAAATTGCGCGTGTCTCAACCGGGTCAACCCGCCATCAATGCCGCCATGCGCTGTTGCGCGGTCTATGGCTTTCCCATCCGCCATTCCGCGTCGCCCGCGATGCACAACGCCGCGTTCGCCGCGCTCGGCCTGAACTGGCGCTACCTCGCGTTTGAAGTGCGCCCCGACGATTTGCGCGCGGCCATCGCCGGCGCCAAGGCGATGCAGTTCTCCGGCCTGAACCTCACCGTCCCGCACAAGCTGCTTGCGATGCAAATCGTGGATGAGCTGGATGAATCGGCTAAAACGTGGGGCGCGGTGAATACCGTCCGGTTCGAGGCGCGGGACACCGGCGGGCAGTGGCAGCCGCTGCACCACTTTTCCGAACCGATTTCCGGCGAAGTCCGGTCGCAGGGTTTCAACACCGATTCCGACGGGGTCGCCCGTTCGTTGCGTGAGGATCTGGCCCTGGAACTGGTGGGCGCGAAAGTGTTGCTGCTCGGGACGGGCGGGGCAGGGCAGGTGGCGGCTTTACGGCTGGCGCTGGAAAAGGTGTCCGAATTGTTTCTGGTGGATTTCGTGAGCGCCAAGGCCAAGGCGGTGGCGCAGGAAATCCGCAAGCGGCATCCGCGGGTGAAAGTGAAGGTCGGCTTTCCCCAGGGGCCGGTGGATTTGTTGTTGAATGCCACGCCGCTCGGTTTGAAGCCCGGCGATGCGTTGCCCTTGGACGAAAAACAGTTTTCCCTGCGCCAGGCCCGCGCGGTCTTTGACATGATTTACAACCCGGCTGAAACACCGTTGCTCAAGGCGGCCAAGGCCGCCGGCTGCAAAACCGCCAACGGCCTGGGCATGTTGCTGCACCAGGGCGCGAAGGCTTTTGAAATCTGGACGGGCAAACCCGCTCCGCTCGCCGTGATGCGCCGGGCGCTGGAAGCGGAAGTTTATCAGTCCACAGTTAACAGTCCAGAGTCCACAGTCCGGAGTCCACAGTCGGCGATGCGGTCGAAAATGAAAGGTTGACATGGGTAAAATCCAGAAATTTGAGGACATCCTCGCATGGCAAAAGGCGCGGGAACTAACCAAGGAAGTCTATGCGCACTCCAAGACAGGAGCATTTGCAAAGGATTTCGGATTGAAGGACCAGATTCAGCGCGCCTCGGTTTCGATCATGGGAAATGTCGCAGAGGGATATGACCGGGGCGGAGACAAAGAATTCATTCAGTTTCTTTCAGTTTCAAAAGGCTCCTGCGGGGAAGTAAAATCACACCTTTACGTTGCCTTGGACCAGCAATACATCAATTCCACGCAGTTCGACCAGCTTTACAACTCGGCTGACGAAGTGGGCCGGTTGCTTGGCGGTTTTATGGCTTACTTGAAACAATCTGATATGCGCGGCAGAAAATTCAAATGATACATTCAGTCCACAGTTTGCAGTTCGCAGTCCACGGTCTGACGAGCTGGTTTCCGTCAACCTTCGGGGTTGTGTTTTCGGCTGTGGACTGGCGACCGTGGACTGCGGACTGGGCGCTGGTACCGTTCCATTTTTGGTCGCTCGTCTTTTTCGCACTCGGCTGCATTGTCGGCAGTTTTTTGAACGTGTGCATCTACCGGTTGCCGCTGGGCATGAGCATCATCACACCCCGATCGCATTGTCCGCACTGCAAGTATTCCATCCCGTGGTATCTGAACATTCCGCTGGTGACGTGGCTGGCGTTGCGCGGACGCTGCAAAAATTGCGGCGCGCCCATCTCCGCACGCTATTTCGTTGTTGAACTGCTCACGGGCGTGGCGTTTCTAAGCTGCTGGCTGGCGTTCGGCGATGCCGGCCATCCGCTTCCGTCCATGCCGGTGGCATTCGTTTACGCGGTTTTTCTCGCGGGACTGATCGCGGCCACGTTCATTGACTTCGAGCATTTCATCATTCCCGATGAAATCACGTTCGGCGGCATGGTGGTGGGCTTCGCCGCGTCATTTTTCCTTCCGTCACTGCACGATGCGAGCACGTTGATTGTTGGGATGCGGCGGAGTTTTACCGGCGCGATTGTGGGCGCGGCGATTATTTACGGGATTCTGCGGCTGGGCAAATGGCTGTTTGGACGGCAGCGGGTGAAATTGCCAATGGAGACAAAAATTGTTTTTACGGATACTTCCGTGCATCTGCCGGACAAGGAAATTCCCTACGACGAATTATTTTACCGGCGATCGGACGTGATTGTGCTGCACGCGCGCACGGTTGAACTGGTGGACCGCGGCTACCAGGACGTGCTGGTGCGGCTGTCGCCGTCGGCGCTGGAGATCGGTGAAGAAAAAATGAATCCCAACGACGTGCCATGCCTGGAGGCGGTGAGCGCGGAAATCGTGTTGCCGCGCGAGGCGATGGGCCTGGGCGACGTGAAATTCATGGGCGCGATTGGCGCGTTCCTCGGCTGGCAGGGCGTGGTGTTTTCGCTGATGCTCAGCTCGATGATTGGCGCGGTGGTCGGGTTGACGCTCATCGCGATGCGCCGGCGCGCATGGTCATCGCGCATGCCTTACGGGCCTTACATCGCGCTCGCAGCGGCAGTCTGGATTTTCGGCGGAAAGAAACTGGTGCCGTGGCTTTTCGCCTTTTGAAAACGGCTCACCGGAACTGCAAATAAACGCGGCTGCCGTCAGGCTTCACCCCGCCGGTCTGATTTTCCGCGAGGAAAAGGCGCGTGGCTTCGACCTTGCCCGTCTGAAGGATGTAAGCACGGACGGCTTTGGCGCGGTCGGATGCGAGCGCTTCAAAATCACCATCAGTGACCGGAATGGTGACCAGCAGCAATATCTCCTTCGGGTCGGCTGAGGTAATGGGTTGGGCCTGATGGGCGGTGGCGGCGGCTTTGGACGATTTAGGCGCGTTGGCCGACGAGCGTTGCATCAGCCGGGTCGCACTTTTTTCATTTTCAACCGAGCGCGATGGTATTTGCGCGGCGATGGCCATGAGGTTGGTGTTGGCGGCAATAAAGGCGGGGTTGATAACACCCTTGCCCAGCGCCTCGCTGTAAAGTTTCTTCACCCAGGCGGCGCGTTCCTCCGGGGTCAGCGTGATTTGGCTGGGCGTGGTGGCGGCGCGTTCGGCTTTGTGCAGCGACTGCCATTGCCGGGTGCGGATTTGTTTGTCCAGACTGGTGCGGCGCAAACTGTCGCGGTCGGCCTCGGGATTAATGCTGCCGGCAATTTCCAGTTGCAGGCCGGGCCGTTCGTAAAGTCCTTTCACCAGGGAATCCAGCTTTTGTTCGTTGGCAGGCAATAACACCGCGTTGCCCGGCGCAAAGTCCTGATAACTGAGTTCCTCGCCCCCGCCGCCAAACGCCGCGCCCAGCAGCGAGAACGGCGACGTGGCGACTTTTTCGAGAATGTTCAGAATGGTGCGCATGACCACCTTGCCGATGCGGAACTGCGGATCGTCGAGGCTGCCTTCCACGGGCACGTCGAGCAGAATCTGGCCGTTGCGGTCTTTGAGGATGGCGATGGCCAGACGCACGGGCAGATGCGTCGCGTCCGGACTGTTCACCTTTTCGCCGAAGGTGAACCGGTCGAGGGTGATGACATTTTTCGATTTCAACTTCCGCCCGATGAGATTGTACATCAGGTCCAGGTTTAACTTTCCCTGGACGATGCGGTACCCGGCGAATTGTCCGGAGTACGGGCTGGTCGGCGTCAAATCCATGTCCTTGACGGTGATTTTCAAATCATTTGTCCCGGTGCCGCCGAACGGATTGATGGTGCCGCTGATGACCACCGGGCCGACGCCGTCCACTTTGGCGCTCAAATCAATGTCGGCGTGCTGAAGCTGGCTGGATGAAAGCCCGGCAATGGTGCCGCCGGCCTCCAGAACCGCCAGATTGACGTTGGGCGTGACCGAACGGTCGGTGAAGCTGGCGGCGGCGTTGGAAATGACGATGCTGCCGATGGAAATGGGCGGCAGCGCCGCGGGAGCTGTGGCGTTGGTCGCAGGCGCGGCGGGATTTTTGGCCACAGTTGCAACCTTGGTCGCATTGGTGGTTTCCGGCGCGTTGGTGTCCACCGGGACATTGGCGCCGGCCGGGCTTAGGGCGGCGAGCAGATTGATGGTGTGATTGGTTTCAATGACGAGGCGTGCCGACACGTTGTCCAGGGTGATTTGCTTGATGGCAACGCCGAGTGGATTCAGGTTGGCGTCAATGCCGGAGACGCGGACGGAACTCCATTTCAACAAATCCTCGCCCAAAACGCCATCCGCGGCGCGAAATCCGTCGAGCCACGTGTTGCCCTGGAACGAAACTTCCGGCAGTTGACCGTCCGGTGTGCGAAGCTGAATCTGCCCATGAAGGCCGAGCTGGCTGTCGGGAATGTAGAGATTAAGTTTGGATTCGAGATACGGGTCCAGCGTGCCGAGGTCGAGCCGGTCCAGCGCGAGCTGGACATCCGCCGTCAGCGGAGAAAAGGAAATGGCGACATCGGTTTTGATGATGCCATTGGTGTTCCAGCGCAGGGAAAGCCCGACGGTAAGATTGGTGCCAGGAAGGTTGGAAATATTTTTGACGCTCAACGTGATGTCATTGAGGTCCAGCCGGGCCGGGCGGGAATTGGCCAGGTCTTCGAGGCTGAAGGCGTAATTGGTGAACTCCACATCGTGGACGGTGGCGGTCCAGAGATTGGTGCTGTTGAGCAGCCGGGCGGCGGCATTGGTGATGGAACCCAGCAACGCCGGGATGCCGCCCGGCGCATTCGTAGCGGCTTCCGCCGGTTGGGGGGACGTGGCCACGGCCACGGCTAAATTTGTTGAATCGTTCCGCTTGCGCAGCCAAAAGAATTTGCCGCCGTCGGCGGACACGAGACCGATTTCCGCCTGCTTCGCCACGGCGTCCACATTTACCCCGGTCACGGCGAAACGGGAAAGCTCGACCATGTTGGTTCCGCTGTCCGGTTCGGCGAGTTTGAAATTCCGCAGCGTGAAGGCGGTATCGGTCACGGCGATGACGCGGTTGGTGGGACTGAGGTCCAGGTGGTAATTCACGCGCAGACCCACGGTGCCATCCCGGATTTCAAAGGGCACCCGGTCCTGGTACAGCGGGGCGTATTTGTTCAACGGGAGATTTTCGAGGGTCAACTCGCCCCACGAACGCAGCGGGTCGAGATAGAAAAATCCGTTCCAGGAAATTTTTTCGCCGGCGTCCGTCGTGCCGGTGAACACATGGGGGTTTTTATTGTCCGGATTGGTTTCGAAATGGTTCATCGTGAAATTCAACGGGCCGACCAATCGCTTGAACGGCTGGCGATGCGTCAGGTCGGTCACCGAGACGGTGGCGTTCGTGATTTGCAGACGTCCGATGCGCAGGGCGGCAGGTTTGGCCGGGGTCTTGGGTGGCGTGGCGGGCGCGTTGGTGGTGGAAAATTTCGCGATGAGATCGGAAAAATTAAACATGCCATCCTGGTTCATTTGCACGCGGGCAAACGGTCCGGTCACGCTGATTTCCTTGAAAACCCAGGGATGGCCAAAGAACGACGAAAGCTGAAAATTCACATAAACCTCGTCCCAGGAAACAAACGGCTCGCCATTCTTGTCCTTGATGAGCAGGCCGCGAATGGCGGTCGAGAGCGCGAACGGGTTGAGCTTCACCTGCTGGATGGAAACCTCGCGGTCGAGTTGTTTGGACAACTGCTTGACCGCCACGGCGCGGATGATGGGCGGCAGGATGAGAAACCCGGTGACCGTGTAGAACAGCAGCAGCCCCATTACCCAGAACAGCAGCTTGCGCCGTCGCGGCGAAAGGGAATCCAAAGCGCGAAATTTTATCTTGTCACCCACAATGGTGGGAATTTGCGCGTGATGCCCCGCGCCGTCAACTCCTTCGTGCAGGTCGTGCAGGTTGTGCACATTCTTCACAGAGAGCGCCGCTGAGGTCGGCGTTGCCCCGGGCCAAATCCCGCAGATCGGCCTGGCCGTTCTGTCCGGCTTGGGGATGGGCTTTGCCGCACAGGGGACAGGCGGGCAGAACCTTGGCCGCTGCGCGCAAGGTCTGACGGGTGGCTTCGAGTTTGGCCGCCAGTTCATGGCGCTGTCTCAGGTCCAGCCTGATTTTCGCAATGGTCACGGCGTTGATCACAAACGCCGAAAAATGAACGGTGCTGTTCCACCAAAAAGAAAACTGCGAGGAATATTTTGCTCCGGCCAAGGCATCTGCCAGCCACCAGGCTATCGTTGCCCCCAGGGCCATACAAATGCCGGGCCAGCGTCCCAGATACCAGGCAGCCAGCCCAATCGGCACGGTGTAAAATACGAAAAACCCGAGTTCATAGCCCGTAATATAATCCACCCAGCCCACCACCAGCAGCAGCAGCCAGCATCCGGTGAAAATGAAAACCGCGCGGCTTCCTCTCCGTGAAGCCGCGTCACCGGTGACATCATTCTCAAGAACGGGCAGGTTCATCTAATCAAAACAGTCTTCTCGGCACTATCGAGTGTAATCGTTATGCCGAAAAGGTGTCACCCATTGGCGTGAGTGGTCAATGGCGAAAAAGCGTTTCCCGCAAACAACTTTTTACTGACCAAAGTCCGGCGCCACGATTGCTGAGGTGCAACCCGGCACTGCGACGGAACGCCGCATTCATGCGGCAGCGAACCCGCACAATTCAACATCCTGCCGGATAAATCCGGCGTTCCTGCCGAAACGATGCGGCCGGATTTTTGCAGTACCGATTGCGGCAGGAGATGACAATGACGTTGAAATGAATGGCGGGCCGGTTAAAGATGGGGGCATGACTCACGTGGCCGACCGGCTTTACCAACTGACAAAGTGAATTTGTGTCAATACTCGTGATCCGTTTATGACCCGTTTACCTTTATGAATACCCGTTTTGCCCTCCTTGTCTGCCTGACGTTTTTACTGGCCGGGATTTGTCCGGCGGCGAACACGAATCCGCCGGTCGCCGACCGCGTCATCTCCGCCGATTTCCGGCAGGTGCAGGGCCCGTTGAACACGATGTTCAAGAAGTGTGTTGGGGCCGGGCGGGCGAACGAAGGCTTGCGCGCCGACTGGCAGCGGCAACTGACTTACGCGCATCGCGAATGCGGTTTTGAATACATCCGCATGCACGGTTTGTTCTGCGACGACATGGGTGTTTACCGCGAAAGCAAGGACGGCCAGCCGGAATACAACTGGCAATACATTGATGAGCTTTACGATTTTCTCCAAAGCATCGGCATGAAGCCGTTCGTGGAACTCAGCTTCACACCGTCGGCCATGGCCAGCGGTTCCGAGACGGTTTTCTGGTGGCGTGGCAACTCAACCAAGCCGAAGGATTTCAAGAAGTGGGGCGATTTCATCCGCGCTTTCGTAACCCACCTGCGCGAGCGTTACGGTGACGCCGAGGTGCGCTCCTGGTATTTTGAAGTCTGGAATGAGCCGAACGCGCAATACTTTTTTCACGGCACGCAGCAGGATTATTTCGACCTCTACGCCGTCACGGCAAGGGCGATCAAGGACGTTTCGCCCGCCTACAAGGTCGGCGGTCCGGCGACGGCGGGTTGTTTGTGGGTGGTGGAATTCCTCCGCTTCTGCGCGACGAATCATGCGCCGGTGGATTTTATTTCCACACACGACTACTGCGTGGACAGTGGTTACCTGGATGAAAACGGCAATGCTGGCACGGTGTTTTCTCAAAACCCAAAAGGCATTTATGGCAACGTGATCCGGGTGCGCAAGCAGATCCGCGATTCCGCGTTGCCCAATCTGGAATTGCACTTCACCGAGTGGAGCGCTTCGTACACGCCGAGCGATCCCATCCACGACAGCTATCACAGCGCGGCGTTCATCCTCGACAAAATCAAGAACGCCGGTGCCGCCGCCGATTCGATGTCCTATTGGGTATTCACGGACATCTTCGAGGAGGCGGGCCCGCGCTGGACGCCGTTCCATGGCGGCTTCGGTCTGATCAACTACGAGGACATCAACAAGCCGGCATTCTACGCGTATCAATTTTTGAACCGGCTCGGTCCGACCGAATTGAAGAACAGCGACCCGGCCTCGTGGATTTGCACCGACAAGTCCGGCGGCATCCAGGCGCTGGTCTGGGATTTCACCATCACGCATCCCGGCACGAACGTCATCAACCAGGTTTTTTACAAGCGCGACCTGCCGTCCCTGCCGAAAAACAAGGTCACACTCGATTTAACCAACGTGCCCGAGGGTGAATACGCGCTGGAAATTTACAAGGTCGGCTATCGCGTCAACGATGCCTACGCGACCTACCTGGACCAGGGTTCCCCCGCGCAACTGACCCGGGCGCAAGTTGCAAAAATCAAATCCAAGAACAGCGGCGCGCCCATCGCCAGCTCCACGGTCAAGGTCGGCCGGGATGGAAAAGTTCAACGGCGATTTGACCTGCGTGAAAACGATGTCTGCCTGTTCGTGCTGAAAAAACTGTGACCCGGTTATGATTGCGGCAGGAGCCGGCAATGACGCTGAAATGGATGGCGGCCCGGTTAAAGATGAGGCATGGACTCACGCGGCCAGCCGGCTTTACCACCTGAAAAAGTGAATTTGTGTCAATTCTCGAGGCTGATCCGTTTACGTTTATGAAGAGGGCCGGGCGAGGGGTCAAAACATCACCCGCAAACTCTCTCTTTCCAACTGCCGTCCGCCGCCGTAATCTATTTGCGTTAGGGCCTGTTACCACTAATTGACAATTGAGGGAAAGTTGGCATTCTTGTGGGGCGTGGAACTTACCCCGTGTCAATATGAACGCATCGCTGACTGTCTGCCGCGCCAGCGTGGCAACGTGAGCATGACCAATCTGCAAC
>Ga0224555_1001707_pt1 | contig 29125 bp, 28 predicted proteins | sample 714S23034metaG_FD_180687 | JGI IMG/M metagenome (GOLD analysis project Ga0224555, IMG submission 180687) | Peat soil microbial communities from Stordalen Mire, Sweden - 717 S2 30-34 | ecosystem: Environmental > Terrestrial > Soil > Wetlands > Peat | place: Sweden: Norrbotten County, Stordalen...
TACGCGACGATCGCTGGTCGCCCCTCGAATACTCATGCCATGTGCGAGACGTGTTCCACGTGATGGACGAGCGCTTGAACCTGATGATCAGACTGGATGACCCGACCTACCAGAACTGGGACCAGGACCGCGCGGCTGTCGAGGACCACTACGCGGCTCAGCAGCCCGAGACGGTGGCGGCGGATCTCTCCCGAGCAGCGAACAAGCTGGCAAGCGACTTCGAGGGCGTCGATGCAGCGGGCTGGCGACGCCGGGGAAGGCGAAGCGACGGCGCCACCTTCACAATCGAGACCCTCGGTCAGTATGCGCTGCACGACGTCGTGCATCATCTCGAAGAGGTGACGGGCGACCTCGCCATGCCCGTTTCCTGAGCAACTTGAGAGCACCGACGGCTGGGTCTGCGGCCATGGGCGCGACGGCGAGTCCGCACTGACCGATCAGGGATCAGAGCTTTGTCGGATCCCTGCAAATCCCGTTCGACAACCGGTTGCTCACCTGCTTGGCGGGCGGCCGCGCCGCGGTGGCGCCGGCGAGATGGTGATAGGTACCGCGAGGCACCGGAATCGGCCCGCTCGACCTGCTCGACGCGGGAAGGAGCCGAGACCGGTCTACGCGTGCACTGTTCCTTTGCTCTCAAATGCCATTGCGCGCTGAAGAGCTGCCGCCGTGAGCTCCTCGGGGATCTCGACCGGGCCGCCAAGGCTGCCGGCATTGATCCCTGCTTGGGCGGCCTCCTCGACGATGCTCCCGACCGCAATTGCCAACTCAGCGGTACGGTGAAACACCAAGACGCCGTGATTGGCCAGCAGAACCGCAGGAACGCCCGGGGTGATCGCCGCCCGGATGTTGGCCACCGCTTGCTCAGACCCGCGAGGACCGTACTCGGCCACGGGCACACCGGTGGGCAGGCCGAACATGGCCAGGGCTTCGATCCAGCAGCCGATACGACGATGAGCCACCGCGTAAGCAGTCGCGTGGGGCGAATGTGTGTGCAGGACGCAACCGACATCACGGCGGTCCTGGTACATCGCCGTGTGCATAGCGACCACCGCGCCTTGGATGGGCGGAAGGTCACCCTCGAGAAGGGTTCCGTCCAGCGCGACACGCACCACGGCGGATCGAGCATGGTTGCGCAGCGACGGGCCCGCTGTGAAGTACATCTCCTCCGCACCCGGGACCCGGAGGCTCACATTCCCGTGCCCGTTGGCCGAGATCGCCCCGCTTGCGACAACGCGCTGGGCGATTTCGACTACCTGATCGACCAGGTCCTTGTTCACGACGCCCTCCCCCAGGGCCTTGACGGCCCAAACGACTCAGAACCAAACGCTACCGGTCAAGCAGATCTAACGCGGCGCGAACGGCCACCACGCGGCGGCCTCGTCATCGGACGACGCGGGCTCGGACATCGGGCACGACGAGGCAAAAGGTGTGACTCGACACGAGCAGTGCCCGTGACGAGAGAGCCGCCGACTCCGTCGTGTCAGGTGACCGCCGCCCGCACATCGAACCGGAGGACCGAAAAGCAGGTGGGTGGTCGCGATCGCAACAGAGGACCCTCCCTGGCGAACAGACACCCGCCGGCGACGGTTCGTGGTCGCCCGCCGGGCAGGACTTCAGTTCTGCTCAGCCTTTAGGGACGGTCGTGGCGTGATCAGATTCGCCTGGCTCCAGTTCCGCACCCAGCCGCCGTTGGAGCCGGGCGTTGGCGGTCGTCGGAGTTCTGGCTGTCACGGGCCCAAACCTCATCCACCTCTACGACACGACGGTCGCCCCGTGCGCTGTGCAGCACGAATGTCCCTCGGCCACCGCGGCGTTCACCAACACCGACGGCTCTCTGCGGACAGCACCCGTCGGGTCGTCGTTGTCGCGCGCTCGCAAGCCGTTGGATAGGGCCGCACATGTCCGTCCCGCTGGCGCGGCGTGACCATCCGGCAAGAGTTCTGACCTAGATCGGTGAGTAAGCCCGCGAACGTCTGTTCGTAATACGCGACAAAGTGCCTTTCACCTGGGAGAATGGTGGTTGCTAAAGACCCCAGTGTCCCGAAAGAAAGGCACCCGTCAGGTGCGAACGATACGCCGCTGTCGTACCCGTGTCACGCTTGGTGAAGCAGACCCGACGCTCACGCCCCGGGCGGGCCTCCACTTTGTTGCTGAGCTCGATCGCATCCTCGCGATCACGTCCACCCTCGACAGTCATATCGGGCCAGTGAAGACACGCCGCCGCGGTCTCAGCGCGGGCGAGATGGTGCTTTCGGTCGCCGAGACAATGCTGTCTGGAGGGGACTTCATGTGCGACCTCGACTTCCAGCGCGCTGATCGCGCTGGCTCACCGTTGCGCGCGATTGCGCAGATCCCGGCCGCGACGACGTTCATCGGCCTCACGCGCCGCTTCGACGGCGCGGTCTTCGCCGACATGGAACGAGCGATAGGCGAGCTCGTCCGCCGAGGTTTTGCCGCGCTCGGTGAGCAGCGTCGGGCAAAGCTCGTCGCCACTCGCCCGACGATCGATCTGGACCCGACCGATGTCGAGGTCTACGGCCAGAAGAAGGAAGGGGTCGCCTGGAACTACCGGGGACAGCGCACCGGCCGGCCGCACCCGGCGGTCTGGGCCGAGGCGGGCGTCGTGCTCGCCGCAGACCTCGGCTCGGGACGGAGCGACCCGCGTCCCCAAGCACCCTCTCTCATCGCCCGGGCGGTCAAGGCCCTGCCCGACGGGCTTGCCCGACCCATCATCCGCGCCGACTCCGGCTTTTTCGACCACAAGGTCGCTGACGCTGCTCTCGCCAACGACGCGGACTTCGCTATCGCCGCGCGACGCAACCGTGCCGTGTGGCGCGCGGAGCGCGAGATCCCTGAAGAGCTCTGGCGCAAAGCGAAGAACATGGGCGCCGAGGTCGCTGAGTGTGACTACATCCCAGGAGGATGGCCTGAACACACGAGGTGTGTGGTCCGGCGCGTGAGAGTCGAGCGTGACGAGCTGCGAAAAGACAAGCGAAGCCGGCGCCGCCGGACGATCGACCCCAACCAGTTGCGACTGTTAGAAGACGGCGGGGCCGAGCTCGCCTACGCCTACAGCTTCATCGTGACGAATCTCGACTGGGACGTCGTCGAGGTCGAGGCATGGTTCCGTCAGCGCGCCCTCGTCGAGGAGGCGATCAAGGACTCCAAAGCCGGCATGGCTCTTCGCCACCTGCCCTCTGGCCATGAGGCGGTGAACCGGACCTGGATGTGGGCGGCGTTCCTCGCATTCAACTGCTCGGCGTGGCTGCAGTCTCTGGCCGGTGTCGATATCGGTCCCGACGGACGAGCGCACGGCAAGCGGCTCCGCCGTGAGCTGATCTCGGTCCCGGCACGGGTGTGCCACCACGCGCATGGGTTGTTCGTGCGTGTCGCTCCCGAACACCGACAGGGCGTCTTTGCTCACGCTTGGCGAGCTCTCGGCGCACTCCCGAGCTTCGCCGGCCCCTGATCGACCGGTATCAACTGGCCACCGTGCCCTGGCCGGCAGCTCGAATGACAGCAATTGCGGCAACCGCGATCTCGCGCGCCCCTACGCCGGCGACGACCGAGCGAACGGCCCATGTCATGCTCTGTCGGTGCATCGCTGAGGCCGAGGAGGCTCGGGTGTGGGCTTACTCACCGAATTAGGTCTGAGTCGCCAGGCGTGTGCGCTCGAGGGTTCCCGCCGTTGTTGGTCGTCCCGCCAAAGAGTGCCCACGGCGAGCAAGCAGGCCGCTAGATGCGGGACCTGCGAATTGGTCTCGGTGCCGTAGAGCGCGCCGAGCACTAGGGTAGCGTCCGAGAGTGGCGATAACGAAGGTCTGCGGGATCGAGACCGAGTACGGCATCCGCGTGGACTCGCCCGACGACATGAGCCCGACGACGGCGTCCTCGCTCCTGATCAACGCGTACATCGCTCGACTCGACCGCAAGGTCGGATGGGACTTCGAGGACGAGTCGCCCGGCCGCGACGCTCGAGGCTATGCCCGTGAGGGCTCGATGCCACCTGAGATCGAGACGCACCTCGTGAACGCGGTTCTCACCAACGGCGCCCGCTACTACGTCGACCACGCTCATCCGGAGTACTCGACCCCAGAATGCTCGAACCCACGAGAGGTCCTCGTCCACGACCGGGCAGGAGAGCTGGTCCTGACCCGCTCCATGGAGGCCGCGAACCGGCTTCTGCCTGCGGGCGAGGAGATCGTGATCTACAAGAACAATTCGGACCGTAAGGGCAACTCCTACGGCTGTCATGAGAACTACCTGGTCGACAGAGCCGTGGCGTTCTCGAAGATCGTCCACGAGCTGACTCCGCACCTGGTGACGCGCCAGGTCTATGCCGGGGCAGGCAAGATCGGCGAGGAGGTCCCCTACGCGGGACAGGAGCAAGCGTTCCAGCTGAGTCAGCGGGCCGATTTCTTCGAGGAGGAGGTCGGTCTCGAGACGACGCTCAAAAGACCGATCATCAACACCCGCGACGAGCCACATGCCGATGCGCAGAAGTACCGGCGGCTGCACGTGATCGTCGGCGACGCCAACCTGGCGGAGGTCGCCACCTTCCTGAAGGTGGGAGTCACCGCCCTGGTCCTCGCGATGATCGAGGACAACTTCTTCGCCGGTCGAGACCTGAGGCTCGCATCACCGGTTGCGGCGATCCGTGCGGTGTCGCGCGACACGACGCTTGGCACAAAGGTGGAACTGGCCTCCGGCGACAGACTGACCGCGGTCGAGCTGCAGTGGGAGCTGTACGACCGTGCTCGCAAGTACGCGGCCGAACGCGGCCTCGAGGCACTAGGCGACGAGGAGGTGGCCCGCCGCTTGCTCGACCGCTGGGAGGCGGTCCTTCAAGGCCTCGAGAGCGACCCGCAATCATTGTCGGACCAGCTCGACTGGGTCGCCAAGCTCCGCCTGGTCGAGGCATATCGTGAGCGCCATGGCCTCGACTGGCAAGACGCGAGACTCGCGGCGCTCGACCTGCAATACCACGACCTGCGTCCTTCCAAGTCGCTGTTTGCAAGGCTGGCGATGGAAAGGCTCACCGATGACGAGGAGGTGGCGCTCGCGACCACCGAGCCGCCGGCGACCACTCGGGCGTACTTCCGGGGCAGGTGTCTGCAACGTTTCTCGTCCTCGATCGTCGCGGCCAACTGGGATTCAATCGTGTTCGACATCGGGGAGGACTCCCTTCGCCGCGTGCCCATGATGGAGCCGCTGAAAGGGACGGCGCGCCATGTCGATACGCTCTTTGAAGGATGTGACACTCCGGCAGAGCTGCTTAGGCGGTTGGGCTCATAAGGAACGGTGATGGCAGAGCGCGAGCTGAAGAAGCGACCGACGGCGAGCCGTGAGGCGACCGCGGTCGAGACTGAGACCGAGGCGCCGCCGACGACAGAACGAGGCGACCGGCTCAAGGCCGAGATCGACGACCTACTCGACGAGATTGACGAAGTCCTCGAGAACAATGCGGAAGAGTTCGTCCGCAACTATGTCCAAAAGGGTGGGGAGTGAGCAGAGGAGAACCTCAGCAAATGTGGCGCATATGACCCTGCCTCTTTTTCCGTCGGGCGGCGACCCGGGACCAAGCTTTCTGGAGCTGTTGCGCCGCACGCGCCTTGCAGGAGCTCAGCTTCCTGTCGGCGCGAATGTTGAAACCGTCAGCGCTTCCGGTCACCAACCCCGGGGTTTCCCGGCGGGGTTGATCCCTGGAGTCACTCACGGAACGACGGTCGTGGCGCTGCGCTATGACAACGGTGTCGTCGTCGCGGGGGACCGGCGCGCGACCGAGGGCAACGTCATTGCGCACCGCAGCATCGAAAAGGTCTTCCCCGCTGACAAGCACTCCGCGGTCGCCATTTCCGGGGCGGCCGGCAGTGCGATCGAGATGGTGCGGCTCTTCCAGACCCAGCTCGAGCACTACGAGAAGGTCGAGGGGACATGCCTGAGCCTCGAGGGCAAGGCGAACCAGCTCGGGCAGATGGTCAGCGCGAACCTACAGATGGCCATGCAAGGCCTCGTCGTCATACCACTGTTTGCCGGATATGACCTGCGCCTGAAAAAGGGCAGGATATTCACCTACGACGTCACTGGCGGCCGTTTTGAGGAGACCGACTTCCACGCGACCGGGTCTGGCGGGCGGGACGCCAAGAACACGGTCAAGCTCAGCTACCGCGAACGTCTCGGACGCGAGGAGGCGGTCGAACTCGCGGTCGCCGCTCTGTACGAAGCTGCCGACGAGGACACCGCCACAGGTGGCCCAGACGCCATCCGGGGGATCTACCCCGTCGTCGCGACCGTCGACGCCGATGGATACCGGCGGCTCGACGACGCAGAGGTCGCCGAGCATTTCCGCAGTGTCCTAGAACGCCGCCGCGAGCGAGGCCAGGGAGGCGCGTCCTGATGACGATGCCCTATTACGTGGCGCCGGAGCAGGTCATGAAGGACCGCGCCGAGTACGCCCAGAAGGGGATAGCCAGAGGGCGAGCGCTCGTGGGGACCACCTACGGCGCGGGCGTCCTCATCGTCGCGGAGAACCCCTCGAGCACGCTTCACAAGATCAGCGAGATCTACGACCGCGTTGCGTTCGCCGGTGTGGGCCGTTACAACGAGTTCGACCAGCTCAGGGTTGCCGGCGTGCGCCACGCCGACACCAAGGGCTACGCCTACTCGCGAGAGGACGTCGACGCGCGGTCGCTGGCGAACGTGTATGCCCAGTACCTGGGCCAGGTGTTCACCCACGAGATGAAGCCGCTCGAGGTCGAGATCCTCGTCGCCGAGCTCGACCCGGTGGGCACCGCGCACCAGCTGTTTCACATCGCCTATGACGGAACCGTCGCAGACGAGCAGCGTTTCACGGTGCTCGGCGGTGAAGCGGACGCGATCACCCGTCGCATGGCTGAGAGATTCCGCCAGGGCTGGACCCTCGGCGAGGCGGTCCTCGCGTGCGTGGCGAGCCTGTCGGGGCCGACGCGCACGCTGAAGGCCGACGACCTCGAGGTCGCGGTGCTCGAGCATGGGCCTTGGCGCCGGACCTTTCGCAGGGTCGGCGATGACGAGCTGGCCCTGCTGCTTGCTCAAGTCGAGGCACCCGGCTCGCCCGCGAGCGCGGAGGGTGCGGGCGAGCCAGTCTCGGTGGACGAATCGGGCCACGACGCAGGGGAGCCCGCGGGACCTGCCTGACTGGCCTCAAGGTTGGGCACTGCGGCACTGTGAACCTGCCGCCACCGCAGGCTCGTAAGGCTGGGGTGCGCCCCGGCTCAGTGAAAAGAGGCGATCACGCCGACTACTAGCACCAGCCCGACCATCACGAGCACGAGAATCGTGTGAGCGCGTCTCGATCGGCCGGTGTCGCGGAGCTCTGTCGGGGGAAGATCGAGCACGCGTGGGTCCTCTGGACCGAGGCCTTCGTACCGCTCGTCGAAAGCTGCGTCGACGGCGTCGCCGAGCAGCAGGGCCTGCGCGAGCTCGAGTTGGTCGGCATGGACGAACACCGCCACGTTCGCGGGAAGGGGATAGGGCCCCTCGCTTAGGCCCCGCAGCTCAACCGGGATGCCTTCCGATCCGAGTCGTGCCGCGAGCACGTGGCCGTGAAAGGAGCCCAAGACGGTCGTCAAGTGGACCATGCGGTCGGATGGCGGCATCCACTTCGAGGCTACCGTGGACTTGGATGGATCGCAGGATTTTTGGGCTCGAGAACGAGTACGGCGTCACTTGTACTCTTCGCGGCCAGCGCCGGCTGAGCCCGGACGAGGTGGCCCGCTACCTTTTCCGGCGGGTCGTGAGCTGGGGACGCTCGAGCAACGTCTTTCTCGAGAACGGGGCGAGGCTGTACCTGGACGTCGGCAGCCATCCCGAGTACGCGACACCGGAGTGCGACTCGATCGAGGACCTGGTCGCTCATGACAAAGCGGGGGAGCGCATCCTCGAAGGTCTCATCGCCTCGGCTGAGAGCCGCTTGAGCGAAGAAGGCATCCGCGGGGTGATCTACCTGTTCAAGAACAACACGGACTCCGCCGGCAACTCCTACGGGTGTCACGAGAACTACCTCACCAGCCGGAGAGACGATTTCTCACACTTCGTGCAGGTGCTCATCCCTTTCTTCGTGAGCCGGCAGATCTACTCAGGAGCCGGCAAGGTCCTCCAGACGGCGCGTGGCGCGACGTTCTGCCTTTCTCAGCGGGCGGAGCACATCTGGGAGGGCGTCTCCTCTGCGACGACTCGCAGTCGCCCGATCATCAACACACGCGACGAGCCACACGCGGACGCGGAACGCTTCCGACGGCTGCACGTGATCGTCGGTGATTCGAACATGAGCGAGTACGCGACATTTCTGAAGGTCGGCGCCACGAGCATCCTGTTGCGGATGCTGGAGGATCCGAGCATCGTCATCCGCGACCTCACCCTCGAAGACCCGATAAGGGCGATCCGGGAGATCAGCCACGACATCACGTGCCGACGCGAGGTACGCCTTGCGAACGGCCGGGATCTGAGCGCCCTCGACATCCAGCGCGAGTACCTGGACCGAGCGTTGCGCTACCACGAAAGGCGAGGTCTTCCCGCCCAGGAGGAACGCGCCTTGTCGATGTGGCAGCACTGCATCGAAGCCATCGAGAAGGACCCGCTCAGCCTGGATCGCGAGTGTGACTGGGTGATCAAGTACCGACTAAGCGAGGCCTATCGGGCACGCCACGAGCTTCCGCTCGGCCACCCCAGAGTGGCCTTGATCGACCTTCAGTACCACGACGTTGACCGCAAGCGCGGAATCTTCTATCTGATTCAGGCGAAAGGTCGAGTGGACCGCACGACGACCGACGAGGCGATCACCAAGGCCATGGATTCGCCCCCGGAGACCACCCGGGCACGTCTTCGGGGTGAATTCATCAAACGAGCCAAGGAGAAGCGCCGGGATTTCACCGTCGACTGGGTGCACCTGAAGCTGAACGACCAGACACAACGGACGGTCCTGTTGAAGGACCCATTCCGATCGCACGACGAACGCGTCGAGCGGCTCATCGAGTCGATTTAGGCTGCTGAGCCGTGACCGACGCGACAGAGGCCTCCCCCAACGCGGACAACCTCGCGGAACCCCTTTCACCATTGGTTCCCGACTTTCCGATCGTCACGGGCATTAGCTCGCAAAGCGCGCCCGCTGTGGCACCGCCGCCCGCGGTCGACTCGCGCCGCTCGACGGCCGAGAACGCAAGAAGGATCGCGAGGCGCCACGTCGTCGAGTGGGTCGTCGTGGTCATCTTCGCCGTGCTCGTGGCAGCCGGATTGCGTACCTTCGCCCTCCAGGCCTTCTTCGTTCCGTCGGGGTCGATGCTGCCGACTTTGCAGATCGGCGATCGGATAGTCGTGATCAAGTTCGGCTACACGATCCAGCGGGGCGACATCGTGGTCTTCAAGCGCCCGCCGAAAGACACCGGTACGCAGGACAAAGACCTCGTAAAGCGTGTCATCGGATTGCCGGGCGAGACGATCTCCTCCCGCGGGAACACGGTTCTGATCAACGGAAGGCCCATCAGAGAACCGTGGTTGCCCCGCCTCAGCGGGTTGTGCGCGGAGAGCGCTGAGAACATTCCCATTACCAAGATCCCCGAAGGCGACTACTTCGTGATGGGTGACTGTCGCGGTGACTCGGCCGACAGCCGGGTCTGGGGAACCCTGCCGGGCTCACTCGTGGTCGGGAGGGTGTTCGTGATCGTCTGGCGTTTCGGGCACCCGTACTTCCACTGGTTCTGACGCGCACCCCTACGGCTAGGACTGGCCAGGACGAGTAACCTCCGGTGGCCATGAGACTCGCAATTGCCCGCCGCGGCGCAACGGACATGGCGCACGTCGGCTCCACGTCGGCAACCCGATCCCGGCCGGTGGTAGCGCCGGCGGCACGGTAGGATCGCCAGCGTGGGCGGTCTCGACCCGGCCAAGATTTTTCTGATCCTAGTGATCGCGCTCATCGTCGTCGGGCCCGAGAGGTTGCCCGGTTTAGCGCGTCAGCTCGGAGGAATGTGGCGCGAGCTGAATCGTCTGCGGGACAAGTTCGAGCAGGAGGTCCGCGCAGCGGTCCCCGACCTCGACCTGCCGAACATCCCGACAAGTCCCTCCCGAGCGATCACCGGCTACTTGACCGGCCTGGTGTCCGGGCAGGGCGACACCTCGGTCGCCAGCGCGGTCACGAGCGCTGACGAGATGGCTTCCGGGCCCGCTCTGCGCGCGGGGGCTGGCGTCCCCGGCCGAGTGAGCAGGGGATCGCGCCTGGGCCAGGTCGGCCAAGCGGAGACTCAGTCGAGCTGGCAGCCGTTGCTCGGAAGACACGAACCGTCATCGACGATGAGACCTCCATCGGTGCCGGCGTCGAATTCGTCGGGGTCGCTCTCGGCCGACACGGTCTTCGTGTTCGACGAGCCGAGCATGAACTGAGCCATGGCCGCACCGGCGAGGATCGCCAGGCTTCGCGCCCGAAGAGAGAACCCCCGCCCGACACCGGACGCGATGACGCTCGGCGAGCACCTCGGAGAGCTCCGCCGGCGCCTCATCGTCTGCATCTCGGCGATCGCGGTCGGGGCCATCGTCACTTACGTGCTGTACGACCAGATCCTCGCCTTGCTTCAGTCGCCTTATTGCCAGGCGGTGACCCATACCGGTCGCAAGTGCGACTTCTATGTCACCCAGCCCCTGCAGGGGTTCGCGCTCCGTCTCAACGTGTCTGCCTACGGCGGGATCCTGATCGCGCTGCCCGTCACTCTCTATCAGCTCTGGCGCTTCATCACCCCAGGGCTCAAAGCCAACGAGAAGAAGTACGCCCTCCCGTTCACCTTCGCCACCGCCGGGCTTTTCGGGCTCGGTGCCTTCGTGGCGTACCTCACCTTCCCACACGCGATGCGCTTCCTGCTCGACGTGAGCGGTCCCAGCAAGACCATCGTCGCGATCTTGTCGCCCAACTCCTACGTGCAGCTGATCCTGCTGCTGATGGTGGCATTCGGCGTGACCTTCGAGTTCCCGGTGCTGCTGGTCGCGCTCGAACTGGCAGGAGTGCTCACCCCGGCCAAGTTGTCGCATTGGCGACGGTGGGCGATCATCGGGATGGTCCTGTTCGCAGCGATAGTGACGCCCAGCTCGGACCCGTTCTCGATGCTCGCGCTCGCAATCCCGTTGTTGCTGTTCTACGAGGCGTCCATCCTCATCGGAAGGATGCTGGGCAAGTGACAGGCCGCGCGCGAACGAGGACATGAAGGCGCCCGCCGCCCGCGTGACCTCTCGCGAGCGGTTCCTCGCGGATCATCCCTATCCGCTCGACCGCTTCCAACTCGACGCCCTGGAGGTTCTCGACCAGGGCCAGTCGGTCCTCGTCAGCGCGCCTACTGGATCGGGCAAGACCGTCGTGGCCGAGTACGCGGTCCACCTCGCCCTCGCCGAAGGTGCCAAGGTCTTCTACACCACGCCGATCAAGGCTCTGTCGAACCAGAAGTACGGGGACTTCCGGCGTAAGTACGGCGCCGACCGAGTCGGCTTGTTGACGGGCGACAACTCCATCAACGGCCAGGCACCGATCGTCGTCATGACGACCGAAGTCCTGCGCAACATGATCCACGCCGAGCCCGGCCGTCTCGCCGACCTGCGCTATGTCGTGCTGGACGAGGTTCACTACCTTCAAGACCCCTACCGCGGAGGAGTCTGGGAGGAGGTAATCCTCGGCGCCCCTTTGAACGTGACGCTCGTGTGCCTGTCAGCGACGGTGGCGAATGCGGACCAGTTGGCGTCTTGGATATCCGAGGTGCGTGGCAGGACCGAGGTCGTGATCGAGTCCCACCGGCCTGTCGAGTTGAAGAACCTCTTCGTGGTGGGGGATCGCTTCGCAGAACGTCTCCACATGTTGCCGACATTCGTGGACGGACGGCCGAATGCGGAGGCCGTAAGGCTCGACGACATGATCGCTCGTCCCGGCTCGGGTCGTAGGGTTACCGGCCGGTCCGCCTCGCCCGCCAGGAGCGGAACTTCAACCGCGCCGGACGGCCGATGGCGCTCGGGACGCCCGCAGCTGTACCGCCCCCGGCGGGTCGAGGTAGTGGACCGCCTTGACGGTGAGCGCCTCCTGCCCGCGATCTACTTCGTCTTCTCCCGTGCCGGATGCGACGAGTCGGTCCGCCATTGCCTTGACGACGGACTGCGCCTGACGACCGCCGAGGAGCGAGTGCGGATTCGCGCGATCGTCGAGTCCTACGTCGATCCCCTGACAGACGAAGACCTGGCCGTGCTTGGCTATGCCACCTACGCGGCCGGGCTCGAGGCTGGCGTGGCGGCCCATCACGCCGGCATGGTGCCGCCGTTCAGGGAGGCGGTCGAGGCGTGTTTCGCCGAGGCGTTGGTGAAGGTCGTCTTCGCCACCGAGACGCTCGCCCTCGGCATCAACATGCCCGCGCGGTCTGTGGTGATCGAAGAGGTGACCAAGTTCGGTGGAAGAGGACATCAAGAGCTGACGCCTGGCGAGTACACCCAGCTGACCGGTCGCGCGGGGAGGCGTGGCATCGACGAGATCGGCTACGCGGCGGTCCTTTGTTCGCCGTTCCACACCTTCGGTGACGTCGCGCGGATCGCAGGAGGCCGCCCGCGGGCATTGTCCTCGTCGTTCCGGCCCACCTACAACCTTGCCGTCAACCTCGTTCGCCGTCACAGTCGTGAGGAGGCGTACACACTTGTGAGCTCCTCGTTCGCGCAGTTCCTGAGCGAGGAGGACCTTGTCGGCGAGCTCGACGCGGTCTTGAGGGTTCTGGAGCGCCGCGGCTACCTGGACGGCTGGAAGGTCACTGAGGCTGGCGAACGGCTAGCAGGGCTTTACCACGAGGCTGACCTGCTTGTGGCCGAGGCGCTGGAAGCGGGCGCGCTCGACGGGCTCGATCCAGCGAGCCTGGCAGCTGTCGCTTCCGCCCTGTGCTACGAGGCGCGAAGAGAGCGCGAGGCTCCCTCGTCTGCGCCAAATGCAAAGGTCGCCAGGCGACTGGAGGCGATCGAGGAGCTTTCCGAGGCCTTGGGGGACGAGGAACGTGCCGGACACCTCCCGGTGACTCGCGGGGTCGACTCGGGGTTCGCGTCGCTCATCTACGAATGGGCAAGAGGCCGGGAGCTCCGCCAGGTCCTGCAGCCGGGCGCGGGTTCGGGACGTCGAGGGCGAAGGGTGGCGCCGTTCATGTCGGGAGGTGACTTCGTCCGCAATGTGAAACAGGTCATCGACCTTCTTCGGCAGGTGGCGATCGTCGCCGCGCTGCCGGAGACGGCCAAGTGCGCTCGGGCTGCCGCCGGGCGCCTGCTGCGCGACGTGGTCGCCGCTTCGTCGGTGGTCACGATTCCCGTCGAGCACGGCACCATCCGCGCCGGGGGCCAACCCGCACCGTAATGTCGTCCTGGCATGTCGATCGTGGGCGTTGAGCAGTTCACCGCCGGGGAGCGGGAGCTGCTCGGAAGGTACTTCACCAATCTTGATGGCCCCGTGTTCGCGCTCGTTAACCTGCCGGAGGTTGTCAAGGGTGCGTTGTTCGCCCGGTACTCACGGTCACCAAAGAGCCTGCGGCGGCTGTTCCTTGACGAGTTCGTGGACGAGCTCGATGTCGCCGGGGACACGAGCCTGGACGCCTCTGTAGGCCTGCGGCGCGCCGAGCAGCTCTACGCCAGGGTGTTCAGCGAGTACGGGGACGACTCGGTCGCCCAGCTCGGCGGGGTCCACCTCGCCTGCGAACAGTCCTCGAACGTGCTGACCAAGATTCTCGAGCGAGGGCGGCTCATGTCCTACCTCGAGCAGTCGACGCGCTACATCCCCTACGACAGCCGCCTGCCGTCAGGCCACTACCGCTACCACCGTGATCAAGCCGTGCTCGAGTCACCGCTGGGCGCCCGCTATGTGGGCGAGATGGACCGCATGTTCGATACCTATGCGGAGCTGTTACCGGCGCTGCAGTCCTTTGTCGGCCGCGCGAACCCGAGGGAGGGAGGCATTTCCGAGCTCGCCCACCGACATGCAGTCCGGGCGCGCTGTCTCGACGCACTGAGAGGCCTTCTTCCGGCGGGCTCGCTCTCCAACGTGGGGATTTTTGGATCAGGTCAGAGCTACGAGCAGCTTCTCCTCAGGATGCGGGCGCACCCGCTGCCCGAGGCCCGTCGCTACGCGGACCTGATCCTCATCGAGCTGAGGAAGGTGATCCCGTCCTTTCTTTCCAGGATCGACCGGCCCGAACGCGGTGGCGTGTGGACCGAGTACCTCGAGACTTGCGGCCAAGCCATGCAAGCTGCCGTGCACGATCTGTGGTCGGTTGAGGTGCCGGCGCCGGGCAGATCGGTGACCCTCACCGACTTCGACCCGGCCGGCGAGGACAAGGTACTCGTGGCGATGTGCTACCCCTACCTCAACGCTCCGGAGGAGGACATCGCCCGGCGCATCGAGACACTCGGACCCGAGGAACGGCGCAGGATCATCCAGGCCTACGTAGGAGAGCGCTCCAATCGTCGCCACAGGCCTGGAAGAGCTCTCGAGTGCACTTCGTACCGGTTCGACATTGTGGCGGACTACGGGGCGTTCAGGGACCTCCAACGCCATCGAATGCTGACGGTCGAGTGGCAGCCACTCGGCACGGACCTTGGCTTCGAGATACCTCCGCTCGTTGAAGAGGCAGGGCTGTCGGATCAGTTCGTGGAATCTCTCGAACGCTCGAAGAGTCTGCACGACGCTCTTGCCCCCTACTTTCCAGAGCAGAGCGCCTACACGGTGGCCTTGGCTTTCAACATCCGTTTCGTGATGCAGTTGAACGCCCGGGAGGCGATGCACGTCCTCGAACTGCGTTCCGGCCCGCAGGGACATCCCGCCTACCGGAGGATCGTTCAAGAGATGCACCGGCTTATCGCCGAGCAGGCCGGCCACCGCGCGATCGCGGACGCAATGCGTTTCGTCGACCACAGCGAGACGAGCCTCGGCCGGCTCGAAGCCGAGCAACGCTTCCAGTCCACGCGTGAATGGTCGGCGCCGAGCCTGTGACGGGGGACTTCGATTCTCCGCTTGACTCCCGGTGCCTCGTTGGTAATAACTAGAGAGTCCCCTCAAGCCGAGGGCAGCTCTCCGGTGGGTCTGGGAGCAGCTCAAAAAGCATTTGGGGGTGTTGCGAGTGGTGGGGACCCAGGAGTCGAGTAGAGAACGCCCCCGTCGACACATCATGTCGGCGTATCGCCCGGGCAGGCGAGAAGGGTGGCCCCAAAGATGTCCTGGGTCCTGCCGCACGTAGCACCCGGGTCTAGCGGGTGGGGGCAATCTCGCCTGAAGTCGCCGCAACCGAGCCTTGGTGCCGTATAGTCCATCCCGGCCGCGACCTCGGCGCCGGTTTGAGGTACGCGGGCTCTGACTTCCGAAGACTTGAAGGACGTTGATGCGCAAGGACACCAAGGACACCGCAGAACTGGAAGAACCCATCGAAGTCGATGATCTCGAGGTTCCCGATGCCGATGAGGCGGACCTCGAGGACCTGGCGGACGACGCGGACCTGCTCGAAGACGACGACGAGGACCTCGGCGAGGTCGCGCTGGTCGATGATCTCGACGAAGACGACGACGAGGTAGTTGTGGGTGCCACAGGAGTCGGCCTTGAAGTCGAGATCGTTCCGATCGAGACCGAGGACGAAGACGACGACGACCTCGACGACGACGACATAGAGGCAAGTCTGGACGTGATCTTGAAAGAGCGGCTCGTCGTTGTGGACGACGAGGAGGACGAGGAGGAGGAGGCCCCTGACTCCGAAGAGCGGGGCGAGGGCTCTCTTCGCGTTCTGCCAAAGCAACCAGGGGAATTCGTTTGCCGGTCGTGTTTCCTAGTAAAGAGCCAGACCCAGCTCGCAGACAAGAAGCGGCTCCTTTGCCGAGACTGCGTGTGAGCGAACGCGGCGAGCCCGGCTGAGCGCGGTAGCGTCGGGCCGTGGCCGACGAACGCCCCAACTACGAGACGCTTCTCGACTACCTCTTGTACGCCCCGGTCGGTGCGGCAATCGTGCTTGTCGAACAACTGCCTCGGCTGGCGGAACGCGGTCGCGAGCGTGTCGAGAAGCGGGTTGCCCTCGCACGCCTGGTCGGTAGGTTCGCCGCGTCCGAGGCGCGTCGACGGGTGGGAACGCCGTGGTCAGATCAGGCCCGCGAGGAATCCGTCCCGCCTGGCGAGACCTCACGACTCACCTCGGACGCGCACGACGACGCCGTGGCCACAAGGCCACCCGCGAGCCCATCGCGCTCTGCAGAGGTCGACGACCACGACTGGCAAACCCGAGCGTCGACCCACCAGGCCACAGGGAGGGCCCGCCCTCGGCAATCATCAGGCCAGCCCGAACAGGTGACAGGTCGTGGACTGCCGATTCCTGGATACGACACGCTGGCCGCATCACAGGTCGTCGAAAGGCTCGCCTCACTCACGCCGGCCGAGCTCGAGGCTGTTCGAAGGCACGAGTCGGCGACTCGCCGGCGTCGCACCGTGCTACACAAGATCGCCCAGCTGGACTCTCAACGTGACAACGGCACGGCCTGAGCCGCCAAGCCCGAAGCGCACAGCGACGAGATGAATATCGGGGCCCGCGTCGCGAGCGAAGACGACGTGCCAATGCTCGTGGAGCTCTATCGAACGTCCCAGGAACACCTCGTCTCTGAACGCGGTGGCGCCGTTCACGCGTTGAACGAAGCTCTGTCAGAACCTATTGAGGCACTGTTCGAGTCCATCGTCCACGACGACCGGTGGCTCGTCCTGCTCGGGACCTTGGACGACGTGGCGGTCGGTGTCGCGGTTGCGCGACTCGACGAGATGTCGGACGCTACGCGTCTTGCGACCGTTGAGGTCATGTTCGTCGATCCACCCGCGCGCGAAGTCGGGGTCGGGGAAGGTCTTCTCGGGGCGATAGTCGACTGGGCAGCTCCGCGCGGCGCTGTGGGTGTCGACGTCCGCGTGCTGCCGGGCATGAGGGCTTCGAAAAGCTTCCTCGAAGGGTCAGGCTTCGTCGCCCGCCTCTTGGTCATGCACCGGCAGTTGTAGTCAGAACCGAAAGCGGCGTACCCGGGGAACTAACCAGCGGCCGGTGCTAGTCGTCAGCTCTAAGAATCGAGGGGAGCCGAAGGAGGTTCTTCCAGCTCGACGCCTGAAGGTGCGCCATCGACGGGGTCCTCTGACGAGGAGGCTCCTGTAGAACCTGCCAAATCAGAGGCAACCTCACCAGCGGCATCGAGCGGAGCTTGCGACACAGCCTCTGCTGCCAGTTCCGGAGCCTCCTTCGGGCCGTCCTCTGCTGATGACGGAGCGTCGCCCAGAACGTCCTCCGCTGCCACAGGAGCCTCCGACGGCGCTTGGTCCTTGGCGACGTCGTCCGGCGACGAAGGAGCGCCGGTCAGAACGTCCTCCGCGGCCACCGGGGCTTCCGACGTGGCTCCGTCGCCCGGAGCCACCATCTGGCCGGTGTCGGTTCTCGCCTCCGGATTCGCCGCTGCTCGTCTCGGGGCGGTCTTCCGCGGGCCTCGCGCCGTCGGGCGGGCCGGCCGGGGCGGGCGAGGGGGGCGTGCTGATGAAAGCGGTTTGGGCGGCGGCGGCATCGGCAGACCCAACATCGGCGCGAGTGCCGGCAGGCTGCCCGCTGCGACTCTGGCCTTGCGCACAATCTCCCCCGACGGGTCCTCGGGGAGGCCTTCTGGGTGGATTTGGCGCCGGATCGGTGAACTGACGGCAGCTTCGAGAATCGCGAGCCAGCGCTCGACAGGTGTGCTCGCGCTCATTGCCGCGCCTGCACTGGCGGCAAGGCGGCCGACGAGAGCTGCCGGGAACCGGGCAGTCGGTTCGGGGGGTTGGGCCGAGAATCGCAGCGCCTGGAGGACACGTCCTTCTTCCAGGGCATGGGTGATCTGCTCCTCCCAGTTGGAGCGGAGCTTCTTCACTCGACGGTCCAGCTCCTCACGCAGCTTGCGGTCGACATCTCGAGACGCGTCGTCACGCGGGGCCGCCGCGACGACCGTTGTCCGCAGGTCCCGAAGCGAGATTTGATCGAGTTGTGCGACTGCCGCTTCGGCTCGGTCGAGCCAGATCGCCTGCTTGACCGACGGAGCGAGTTGCTCGGCAAGGGCGAGTATCGCCTCACCAGTGACCTCGGGCCTGCCTTCGGAGCGAGCCCTTTCCCTTTCCTCGGCGATCGCACGACGAACTGCGGGAATGCCGCCGGACGCTAGGCGTTCCGCGATCGGCTTTTGCTCGGATGCCAGGCCCGCGAACAAGAGATCTCGGTGCGCGGTTCCAGGTTCGAAGCGCGGCGCCGTCCTACGGGGAGCGCTCTGTGGCTGAGCCGAGCGTGAGGTGGCGCCAGCAGTGCTTTGCTCACCAACGGGCGCTCCGGGACGACGGGTGGTGCCAGGCGTGAAGGGGCGCCGCTCGGGACCGGAAGTCGCCGGACGGCCATCTGCGCTGCGGGGAGCTCCACCACCGGGCACTGCTTCGGGACGGGGTCGGCGCTCACCACCGGGTCCTGCAGGACGGCCTTCAGGAGAGCGAGCAGAGCCACCTCCCGGTGTTCCAGCCGGACGCGGTCGGCGTTCGCCACCGAAGCCTGTCGGTTGGCCTTCACCGGTGCGGAGCTCGCGGCCGCGTGAGTCTGGACGCGGTCGGCGCTCGGCGGTCGCTTCGCCGCCACCAGGTTGCGGGCGGCGGGCGTCGGGACGCTCTCCGCCGCGCGACGGACGTCGGTCACGCGAGGATCTGTCGCCGCGGCGCGGGCTGTCGAGAAGATCGCGGCGGTCGCCACCTCGGCCTCCTTCAGACAGCAGGACCGTCGTGACCGCCTGAATCGGCTTGGACGAGCCGATCAGCTCTATCCGGCCTCCAGGCGTCGCCTTCTCCTTGGGCGGAAGAACCGACAGGATGGTGATCCCATCGATCTCGACTTCGGCCTCGACGCGCAGCACGTCTCCGACCTTTGCGTCCTCGGCGAGGACCTTGGCGTCTATGACCCCCTTCGGCTGTCGTGCGCCGGCAGCGCGCCAGGTGTAGCTGCCGTCACCCCGGATACTGGTCAGTTCGATGTCGAGACGGTTAGGCATGCTCCGGTCAAACTACAGGCTGCAGCCGAGTTTGCGAAGTGGAACTCGCGAAGAGGCCCCCGAAGGGTCTCGCGCCACACTCTCGGTGCGGACGCGCTACAACCTGAAACGTGGAATTCGACCTTGGCGGCGACCCTCCGGGAGGCGACTTCCTCCCCGGCTCAGCTCCTCCTCCGGTGCCGTTGGAGAATGCCGCGACAGACCCAGATATCCCTTCTATTGATTGGCCTATGGTCGGCGACTCATCCGACGTGCCCCATGGCGCCGATACGCGCAGAGGTTGGATTGGAGTCGTTCTCATCGCGCTGGTGGTGGGTGCTGCGAGCGGCCTCGGCGTCGGTGCGGGGGTCGCGGCGGCGATCCGTTCCCAAGACACCGCATCGGTCAAGTTCTCACCGAACATGAGCGTCTTCCGACGTATGAACGACGTGCGGGCTGTTCTGGCGCGCGTGCTGCCCTCGGTCGTCGGGATCCAAGCGTCGGGACCCGGCTGCGCCTCGGGACCATTCGGTGGCGTTACCCAGACCGACGAGGCCAGCGGAATGATCCTCACCCCTGGCGGCGAGATCCTGACCAACGATCACGTCATCGCGAACGCAAGTCAGATCAGCGTCACGCTCAATGGCCAGAAGACGACCTACCCGGCCGCCCTTGTTGGGACCGATCCCGGCTCGGACGTCGCACTCCTGCAGGTGCACGGGCCAAGCGGGCTCCAGGCGGTCTCGTTAGGTGGCTCCTCGACGACCCAGGTCGGAGAGGATGTTCTCGCGATCGGGAACGCACTCGCCCTCTCGCAGAGCACCCCTTCGGCAACCGAGGGCATCATTTCGGCCGAGGGCAGGTCCATCACAGCCGGAGGAGGCACCTGCTCGGGATCAGAGTCGCTGCGCGGGCTGCTTCAGACCCAGGCACCGATCAACCCGGGCAGCTCCGGTGGCCCGCTTGTCAACAGCGCGGGACAGGTCATCGGAATGGACACCGCGGCCGCCACGAGCGCCTCGGGGGACGCGCCGACGCAGAACATTGGATTTGCAATCCCGATCACCAAGATCCGCAAGCTGATCCCCGGACTTCGCAAGGGGGGCACTGTCGGAGCGCCCAAGGCCTTCTTGGGGGTCGAAGTGGTCTCGGTCACGCCGGCCGAGCGCTCCGCGTGGGGACTCTCCGCGACGAGTGGCGCACTCGTACAGAGCGTGTTCCCGGGAGCTCCAGCCGTGCTAGCGGGCATCCGCGCCGGCGACGTCATCAGCATGTTCGCCGGTCGCACCATCACTACCGACGTTTCCCTGACGCTCGCCGTCCGAGCAGCTCGTCCCGGCGAGAGGGTCACCGTCGAGTTGTACCGCGGACCGACGCTCCTGACGATTTCGCTCGTGTTGGGAGTCAAGCCGGCGCCGCAAGCAGGCTCGAGCTGAGCAAGCCGTGGCGCCAGCGCGGGCGACCTGCTTGCCCAACAGGACCGGCGAGGTCGCACGCACAGAAGTCGCTCAGCTGGCGCGTAACTCCACTGCCTCGAGGCCTTTCGGTCCCGAGCGGGAGAGGAACTCCACGCGGGCGCCTTCAGCTGGAACCTGTTCGGTCTCATCGAGCGCAGAACGGTGCACGAACACGTCACGGCCGCCAGCGTCCGGCGCGATGAAGCCGAAGCCTCTGACGGGGTCGAACCATTTCAGTGTCCCGGTTGCCGGACGGAGAGATCGAGCACCGTGCGCGTCTTCCCGCGAAGGGTTCAGGTGCCCAGCACGAACCGGCCGGGCAGTGCGTCCAGACCGCTTGTCATTGTTGGGGCCGGATGAACCAGCCGGCGCGTACGGTGAGGACTTCTCGCGTTCACGGACCGAATTGAGCGAGATGCCCGTGGTGCGATGTGGGACGGGCGGCAGGTTCGTGGGCTGCTCGAGCACCTGAGGCAGCCCGAGAGCGCGCTGCATGGTACGGGCCGAGCGCGACTGGTCTGCAGTGACAAGTGAGATGACGGTGCCGTCCGCGCCCGCGCGGCCTGTGCGACCGGAGCGATGCACGTAGTCCTTCTGGTCGCTCGGCGGGTCGAAATGAAGCACGCAAGCGACATTCTCGACGTCGATGCCGCGTGCGGCGACGTCGGTCGCGACGAGGACGCGGGCAGCCCCTGAATGAAATGCATGCAGCGCCCGCTCGCGTTGAGCTTGTGTACGGCTGCCGTGCAACGCCACCGCCTGGACGCCGGCGCTGATGAGTTGGCGCGAGAGCCGATCAGCACCGTGGCGGGTTCGGCAGAAGACGATCGAGCTCTGGTAGCCGGCCACGACCTTGGCCGCGACCGTGACGCGGTCATTACGGTCGACATTCCAGAACATGTGGCGAACCTCCCCAGAAGAGGCCTCCTCGAGCTCGACCTCGTGCCGGACTGGGTTCGTCTGGTAGCGGCGGACAAGGACATCCACCTCGCCATCGAGGGTCGCGGAGAAAAGGAGCACCTGGCGGTCAGTCGCGGCTTGGTCGAGGATGCGCTTCACCGCCGGGAGGAACCCCATGTCCGCCATCCGATCCGCCTCGTCGACGACGGCGATACTCACGTCGTGAAGACTCACGTCACGCCTCTCGATGAGATCCTCGAGCCGGCCCGGACAGGCCACCAGGACATCAACGCCTTCACGCAGCGCTCGGAGCTGTGGACCGTAGCCAGCACCGCCGTAGACGGCGGCGACGCTGAGCCTGCGAGCCTTCGCGAGCGGGCTGAGCACGCCACAGACCTGAGCGGCAAGCTCCCGGGTCGGCACAAGGACCAGACCGCGAGGACGGCGGGCCTGAGAACGCGAATGCCCAGCGAGCGCCTCCACGACCGCAATCGCGAAAGCGAGGGTCTTACCGGAGCCCGTCGGCGCCCGGCCGGAAACATCGCGACCCGCCAGCGCGTCTGGGAGCGTCGCTGCCTGGATCGGAAACGGGGTCGTGATGCCGTCGCGCTTGAGCAGCGCGACAACGTCGGTGGGCACGCCAAGATCGGCGAAAGTGGGGGACAAGAAGACTCCAGTCAGCTCAGAAAAGAAGGCCAACCAGAACATCGTCTCGAGGCCTCACCGGCGACAGCCGGAAACCGGTCATCGGACCGGACTCCAGCAGCATAACAGTTTTGTGCCTTTCCCTGCTCGCGATCGCGAGCGCGGCGACAAATGGAGTTTCGACAGGCATTCTTCTTGCCGCCGATACGCTCCATGGCCCACGAACCCGCCGCCCATGACGACGCCGAGGATGCTTGTGACGCCCAGCCCGAAAGTCGACACCACCGAGGCCTTGTTCGTCGCCGAGCCGGGCGGGTTCCGGCCCACTGCCTTTGCCCTCGGGCCGTGGACGCCCGGACACCTTCACGGCGGGCCGGTCGCGGGACTCATCGCCCGGGAAGCCCAGCGTTGCGAACCGGACGAACGCTTGCGGATCGCGAGGCTCACCGTCGAGCTGATCAGGCCGGTGGGCCTCTCGCCGATCTCCTTGGCAGCGCGGCTGATCCGACCGGGTCGCAAAGTTCAGCTCGTAGAGGTCATTTGCCGACAGGACGGCATTGAGGTCGCCCTCGGGCGCGCACTGCGAATCCGGACCGCCGACATGGACCTGCCGAAAGCGGCGTTGCACGCCGAACTTCCCTTTGCTCCGCCCGAGAGCGGCGTCCCGATGGAGTCCAATGGCCTTCCCAGGACCTTCCATAGTGAAGGCGCGGAGCTGCGCTTTGTCGAAGGGGCATTCGAGTCGCCGGGGCCGGCCACCGTCTGGGTGCGCCTTCGCGTGCCGGTGCTGGCCAGCGAGTACCCGTCACCCCTCGAGCGCGTGGCGACGGCGGCTGACTTCGGCAATGGCGTGAGCTCGCCGCTCAGCCACGGCGACTGGCTGTTCATCAATCCGGACCTCACGATCCACGTCAGCCGCCTCCCGGTGGGGGAGTGGGTCGGACTCGAGTCGCGGACCTTGGCCGAGCCGCAAGGGATCGGGATCTCGGAGAGCCGGCTCTGGGACGAGCAGGGGCCGATCGGGCGCTCGATTCAGTCACTTCTGATAGACCGCCTGGCGCTCGACTGATCCCCCTCCTTGGTGACTCTACGGTCGCACCGCGCACAAGGGGCGCTACGGTCGTTAGCAGATTTGTGCAGCTTTGCGACTTCGGAGGAATAGTGACGGATTTCAACGCCTGGAACCAGAAGATCATCGACGAGTTCCGTACGAACGGCGGAAAGGTGGGTGGGCAGTTCGAAGGTGCGCCGATTCTGCTGCTCCACAGTAAGGGTGCCAAGACCGGACAAGAGCGCACGACGCCGATGATGTACCTCGCTGAAGGCGACAGATTGGTCGTTTTCGCGTCAAAGGCTGGCGCTCCTACGAACCCGGACTGGTTCCGCAACCTGGTCGCGCATCCGCGGGCGAGCGTTGAGGTCGGCGCCGAGAAATTCGACGTTGATGCCGAGGTGCCAGAGCGCGAGGAGCGCGATCGCCTGTACGCGATCCAGTCCGAGCGCTACCCGGGTTTCGCCGAGTACCAGGAGAAGACCACGCGCGTGATTCCAGTCGTAATCCTGAACCGGCTTGTACCGTGAGCGAATCGCCGGATCCGGCGAGAGTTCTCGTGGTTTCCGCTCATCCTGACGATGTCGACTTCGGGGTGGCCGGATCGGTCGCGACCTGGACCGATCGCCAGATCGCGGTCACGTACTGCATCGTGACCGACGGTTCAGCTGGTAGCGCGACACCTGGCATCGAGGCCAGCACTCTGGCTCAGATCCGCCAGGAGGAGCAACGCAAAGCCGCTGCCGAGGTGGGAGTCACCGACGTGCGTTTTCTGGGCTACTCCGACGGCTCCCTTGAAGTCTCGCTGGGGCTTCGACGCAGCATCGCCCGCGTGATCCGCAGCGTCAGGCCAGATCGCGTGGTCTGCCAATCACCTGAGCGCAACTGGGACCGTATCCGCGCGAGTCACCCCGACCATCTCGCAGCCGGCGAGGCAACCCTCCAGGCGGTATACCCCGATGCGAGGAACCCTTACTGCTATCCCGAGCTGCTCGCGGAAGGCTTCGAGCCTCACGTTGTGGAGGAGGTCTGGCTCATGGCCTCGCCACGCGCGACCCGCGCCGTGGACATCACGGCGACGATCGAGCGCAAGATCGCGGCTTTGCGGAGCCATCAAAGCCAGCTGGTCGACCCGGAGAGCCTCGAAGAGATGATCCGCTCGTGGGGCTCCGCCACCGCTGTGGCTCTGGGACTGCCCGAAGGGCGGTTTGCTGAGAGCTTTCAGGTCGTCGACACTCGCTAAAGGCGCGCCCGAGAGCGGGGAGCGCGAGGCCTGACCGTCAAGGACCTCGCCATGTCGGAGCTCGACGTGCGGGGGAAGAACCCTCGGAGACCACGCCGGGACTGTGGTCGGACGCTGGCCTTGCTGGAGCGGGCGCGACCCTGAAGATCAGACCGCCGGACGGGCCGGGCTGAGCTCGCCGGGAACAGGTGGCCGGCACACTATGACGACGGCATCGCCGGTTAGCCGGGCCGGACCCGCCCCGTAAGGGAGCAGCACAGTCACACCAGAGCTCACCGGGAGCGGCGGGGCCGATTCGGAGATGATCTCGCCAGAGCCGTCCAGCACGACGAGAACCGCGAAGCCCGTCCCAACCGTCTCTTCCTCAGGGGAGACGACAAGATCAGCCCGGAAGAAGGGGTCCGCCTGGGCGGGCAGAACCCGCCCAGCGGTCTTCAGCCCAGGACCCGCGAGCCTGGCCAGACGATCAGCCGGCCAAGCCGATCGATCGACCGACGAGAGGGCGAGGTCCCAGCCGAGGCGAAGGTCGGGATCGGTGAAGTTGCGGTGTTCCAGCGCGAATGAGAAGTCCGTCGGCTCCTGGAGCTCCACGGCGAACACTCCCGCGCCAATGGCGTGAGGGATGCCGGCCGGCACCAGAACAGCGTCCCCACGGCTCACCGAGAGCGTGTTGAGACTTCCGAGCATCTCGTCGATGCTCTGGGACGCCACCCATCCGGCGAGCTCCTCCTCTGCTACCTGGCGGTCGAAGCCGAGGAAGACCTCTCCCGGAGACTCTGAGAGCACGATCCAAGCCTCCGTCTTGCCGTGCGCGCAACCCAAGTGGCGGTTTGCGAAGGTCCGGTCGGGGTGTGAGTGGACGATCAAGCGCTCCCCGGGGTCGAGCAGCTTGACGAGCAACCCGGTGTCCACCCCGAAGGCCTCGACATGGTCTGGACCGAGGAACGCGACGGGGTCTTTGACTATCGCATCGGCAAGAAATCCTCCATCCTCCAGCCGGCTGAGACCCGACAAGTCGTGTCCGTAGCGCTTCGTGGCTGAGCCCACCCAGTCCTCAGGTGAGACAACAGCTCCTGCCTCAAGGCCACGGAAGCGAGCAATGGCACCACTGCCGGGATAGAAGTGCGCGATGAGGTTCGGCGCCAGGATGCTTGGTACGGAGGCGAGATTCATCGTGGTTGGTGGTGCGAGGACGTTGAGTTGCTGCGGAAAGGTGTCACCGACGGCTCCGATCGACAAGGGTCAGGCCCTGCCTCAAGAACGAAGGCAGAGGCTCTATTCATGATTCCTGAGCGCCGCCTTCGCACCGGCCAAGGCTATCTCCAGGTCGCGCGGCCGTTACGAGTCAGCCGCTCAGGGCACGTCCAGCCGACCGAGAGCGACGCTCTCCTCGCGATGGGGGAGAAAGCCTTCTCTGAGGTCGGGAGCGTCGTGAGCTGAGACGCTGGTTCCGCTGGACCCGTCATCACCATTACTGGCGGGCAGGTCGCCGGGTGCCAGCCGCGACTGAGGCGCAATGCACGTCAGAGGACCGGAGTACGGAGTACGACTCTCTACCTCGTAGTCCGTACTCTGTATTTAGGGGGTGCCAGGAGTACGACGGACTACCTAGCGCCCACTTCGGCTCGGTGGTGTAGGGGTCAGCCGGTGCCGCACCCAGGACGAAGGTCGGCGCTCGTGATGGGACTTACGCCAGTGGTTCCAACGGCTGGGCACGAATCTGTGCCCGTGAAGGAGAGGTCTTCTATCAGAAGCGCGGCCAAACCTTCACCTACTCGGCCTTCGGTTCGAGCCTGCTCCGAGTACGACGAACAGAATGTTGTCTCGATTTCAGTTCGAGGAGGCGTTAACGCGGCTGCCCGTCAGTGGACCTGGTGAACTCAACGATCTCCAAGGTCCGTCCTACCTCCGAACTGAAGCGCGTCGTGGCCGACCTTTGCCGGGAGGCGACCCCGATTCGCCCGTCCGACTCGAACTCGGAGCGGTTCGTATCGAAGCCGGGCACGGGTCACCCGCCGGGTAGCGGGTCGCCCGGCAGCGCAAGCAGGTAGAGAAGTCTCTGCTCAAAACCTGCCCGGTTGACAATCCTGTGCACGGCTGGGATGACGTCGTAGTCCTCGGGTCTGATGAACACGTGCCCTTGCGGAAGCGCCTTCACTTCATCATCGTCGGCGCCCAACTTTTCGACGGCAAGGTGAAGCAACTCCACAATGCTGTCTCGACGCTCCCGGATGGTGAGTTCCCGTGCTTCCTTCTTCTGGTCCTCGTCATCATCTGCCATTGGTGGAGGTTACGCCCCGGTGCCGTCCTGTTCCATCGCCGTACTCCGAACGCGCCCCGAAGGGTAGGTCAAGGTGCCGGTCCCCGTTCTAGGCGCTCCTGGGACATCTGAGGGGCTGGTTCCCATATGGCGCCGGGGTTCCTGTGTTTGGGAGGTCGCCTATATCGGGCGGGGAAGGACACTTACGGGGACCCGCCGACCGATCCGACACCTACGGGCAAGGGTGGGGGAGGGGCCTAACGCTCCCGTGCCAGCGACCATCTACGCAATCAACTGCGCAATACGCCCAGAAACCCGTGAACATCGCTAGACACGACTGGAATAGGGGACAGCACGACAGTCCAGCAATCACAAGGCATTCGTAGCTCTGACCTGCGGAGGCTCGACAACCGCAACCGTCTCGACATGCTCCGTCATCGGAAAGAGATCGAACGCCCTGAGAGAGTGCAGCGCCCAACCTGCATCGAGTACAACGCGCAGGTCACGCGCGAACGAGGCGGGATCACACGCGACATAGACGATCCGGCGAGGCCCAGGCGAAAGAGCCACCAGCGAGCTCATGACCGGCCGGCCAGCGCCCTCCCGCGACGGGTCGAGCACCAAGAGATCCACGCCACCCAGCCGCTCGCTCACCAGAGCTGAGGTGACCGCGGCCCTCAGCACCTCAACGTGAGGCTGGTCAACGGTGTTCCTTGTAGCGTCAGCGCACGCCCAGCGGTCTCGCTCCACTGCGAGCACCGACCCGGTCGGGCCCACGACATCGCCGACAAGCCCGGCAAACAGACCAGCCCCGGCAAACAAGTCGGCCACGCGATCTCCAGGCCGCGCGTCGAGCCCGTTCAGCACGGCTCGCGCAAGAGCGTTGGCGGCACCCGGATGCACCTGCCAGAAGACGCCGGCGCTCACCTCGTAGTGGCGTTGCAAGACCCTGAAGGCCAGTCGTTCGGGCCTACGAGCTACGCGCCCGTTCACCACGAGACCCGAGTCGACGGATGGAAGCTGCAACGGCCGCCTGCTACGCGTAGTGAGCGAAAGCACGCTTTCGCCGCTCGCGTCCGATGCGAACACCTCGAGGTCGTCGACGTCCGGCCACTGGTGGTTCTCGACGCCGATCGCTTCCACCGCGGCCGAGGCGATCAGGCAGTGGTCTACCAGCTCCAGCTCGTGGGATCGGTGCCTGTGAAGGCCTATACGACCGGCATCGTCGATCCCGAAGCGAACCCGAGTCCGCCAGCCGAGGCCATCAGGAGCGCCAGCGACCTCCTCGACCTCCACGACACGCTCGATACCTGCCAATCGGCGAAGCTGCTCGGCGACAAGATCGCCCTTGAGTCGTCGCTGCGCCGCGATCGCGACGTGCTGCCAGTCACAGCCTCCACATCGTCCCGGCCCCGAGTAAGCGCACGGAGGCGACACGCGGTCTGGGGAGGCCTGGATGATCTCGAGGGCGTCTGCCCTCAGGTACGACTTCGATTCCTCGGTGACCACAGCTCGTACGCGCTCGCCAGGTAGACAATGGCGCACGAATACGACACGGCCGTCGTCGGCTCGTGCCACGCAACCGCCACCGGCCGCGATCGGACCAGCCTCCAGATCCAGGAGGGGAAAGTGGGTCACTTGCTCACGCTGTCTCTGTCTTCCCCATTCGAGCGGGCCGTCATCGTTCCGCCAGTTGACTTCGGTTCCCGTCCGGCTTCAAGTCGGACTGTGTTGCCGTCCTTGTTGGCTACTCCAGCAGTGGGGTAGTGCTGTCCATTGTTGTCGGCGAACTCGAACGTCGAACCCGCACGACTGGTCTCGACTGGGTCAACGAACACCCCGCCGGACCGCAACGGCAACCCAGCCGTCTCGCACCGTGTCTATGTCGATTGCATTACAGCCAAGACATGTGTCGTCAGCCAGTTAAGGAGTCGACCGGCTCGCCACACGAGGCGCCCCTGGAAGACTCGGCCTCCGGCGAAAGCCAGCTCGTCTCGATCCTCGTAACCGCGAAAGGGCCGCCTGCAAGTTCAGTTGGAGACATCGCGCTAAGCCAGTAGCGCGGGTTCGGATTCCAGAGGCGGTGGCTACTAGACGACCAGCTCAACGGGCACTACACAAGCGATGAGAGCGGTACCGACGTCCCAGCCTGGGGTGCAACTGCGAGTCTCTGGAACCCCTTCTGGACCGCCGATAATGTCCGTTATGTCGCGTTATGGGTTGGGACGTCGTACCGTGCGACAAGCCGGTCTCCCCCAGGCGGCGGGCGTCGGCGACAGGCAGCATTTCGGACGTGGACTCGATGGCAGCCTGGGGCATCTCAATGCGCGTCATGCGGGAGCCGGCGCGGGACTCGGCGAAAGCCGCCTCTCTTGATCTAAGAGGCCGCGCGAATAGGGAAATAGGCCTCTGAACAGGGAGTTCGCGCGTAAAGGGACCATCCACCGGTCGTTGTGGTGGGCCCGAGAAAATCGGGGTGCTGTCACCGACCAACGACCGAGTGGAGG
>Ga0224555_1001709_pt1 | contig 29108 bp, 27 predicted proteins | sample 714S23034metaG_FD_180687 | JGI IMG/M metagenome (GOLD analysis project Ga0224555, IMG submission 180687) | Peat soil microbial communities from Stordalen Mire, Sweden - 717 S2 30-34 | ecosystem: Environmental > Terrestrial > Soil > Wetlands > Peat | place: Sweden: Norrbotten County, Stordalen...
GCGCCGATGACGGTGACGGACTTCTGCGAGTTTTGAGACGAATCAATCAACGAGAAGCCTTTGTCAAACAGATAGTCGCGCCAATCCCATCCGCGCAAATCCCACGATCAGAATGCCGAGCTTTTGCAGCATGGGTACGCTGGCGCGTCGCGAAAAGACATCATAATTCCCTTCTTCGATGCGCTTGAGCAGACCGTGATAGATGGAAACCAGCACCCACAGCGCTGGACGGCTTTCGCGGTCGATCAAGGGCAGCAGCGCTTCAGCAGATTGATAGAATTCCTCCGCGCGCTGGGCGATGGCCGCAAGCAGAGCACGTTCGCTGGTTGTGGGCGGCACGCCAGGCGCGCGACGCAGCAGCGCATCGAGCGTGACGTTGTGGGCCGCTAAATCATCCAGAGGCAGATAGACACGATTGCGGCTCGCATCCTCGGCCACGTCGCGTAGGATGTTGGTGAGCTGGAAGGCGATGCCCGTCTCCTCAGCCAGCTTTTCGGCGCGTGGGTCGGAGTAGCCGAAGATGCGGATGCAAACCAGGCCCACGACCGACGCCACCAGATAACAGTACCGGTAGAGATCGGCGAAAGTGGCATAGGTGCCGGGTGAGTCCGTCGCGGCCTGATCGAGGTCCATTGTCACGCCGGTGACCAATTCATCCAGAAGTTCGAGCGGAATATGGAAGCGTGCGGTGCAATCGCGCACGGCAAGAAAAGCCGGATCAGCCGTGAAACCGCCCTGGCAGACGGCGCGCCACTCGGCCAGCCACGCGGCCAAAGAGTGGCGGCGTTCGTCGCGGGAGAGGGATTCGTCGTCGGCCAGATCGTCGGCCTTGCGCATGAAGGCATAGATGGCGCAGATGGCATTGCGGCGTGGAGCGGGCAGCGCGACGAAGGCGTAGTAGAAGTTCTTCGCCTCGCGGCGCGCGATGGCGCGGCAGGCAGCGTAGGCTTTGGCCAGCGTGAGTTCGTCCAATGGGGTTACCTGGGTCACGCCTTTCCTCAGATCCGGCTGCCGAGGCGCAGAAAGGGCAGCAGCTTGCCGCTGACGGCCCGAAGAGCCAGCGCCAGTTTCCTGCTCTTCGAGATTGCGGGCCGCGCGGTGAGCACGTCGTAGTCCTGCCGCTCGATGGCGCGCAGAACCTCGAGGCCGCCGCGGCTGAAGAGGTCAAGGTCCGGCGCCAGGTCGCGTGAGACCTTGCCGATCAGCGGAAGTCCCTGCTCAAAAAGAGAGCGGGCATAATCAACCTCGCAGCGCATCAGGCCGCGAAACTCCGGCGTGACGATGCCTTCGGCAATTTGCGCTTCGCTGACGCGAAAGACTTCCATATCGTTTTTCGGAATATAGATGCGGCCTCGGGCGTAGTCTTCGCGCACATCCTGCCAGAAGTTTGCCAACTGCAGCGCGGAGCAGGTTGCGTCGGAGAGGCGGACGTTCTCTTCATTCGACTCGCCGCAGGCATAAAGCACCAGGCGGCCCACAGGATTGGCCGAGTAGCGGCAGTATACCAGAACGTCGTCGATGGTCTCGAAGCGCGTAACTTTCTGATCCTGGCGAAAAGCGACGAGCAGATCGGCAAACGGCTCCTTGGGGATGAAGCAGTCGCGGATGGTTTCGGCCAGCGCGACAAAGACCGGATGACGCGTACGGCCTTCGTAGCAGGCGTCGAGTTCGCGGCCCCAGAGATCGAGCAGTGCAAGGGCCTGTGCGGGGTCACCCACTTCGTCGCCCAGGTCGTCGGAGACGCGGCAATAGGCGTAGATGGAGTGAAAATGCGGGCGCAGATCCCTGGGCAGAAACCACGAGGCGACGTGGAAGTTTTCGTAGTGCGACTCGGCCAGTTGCCTGCACCAGGCTTGTGCCTCTTCGAGCGTGGGCGCGACGTCAGGAATGCGATAATCGGCGGGCAGGGCGGCCCAGCCGCTCTCAATGAGCGCCTCACGATTCCGTGCTTCTTGCTCCATCCGCGCCGCTGTGGTCCCAATCATCGATTCTCCACCAGAAATGACTTTTTGCTTTCCGTCATTCCCTCGGGGGCTAAAGCCCCGCCGGTATTATTTCTCTAATGTACGGGCTAAAGCCCGTACCCTTCGTTACAGCATGACCCTTCAACCCGAGTCGGCACAGTTGGCGTGCCTCAGGGTACAATGGCGGTTTTGATTTCGCTGCCGCGCTTCATCAGCTTCTCAAAGACGCGGTTGAGTTCGTAAAGGTGAGCATGGCCGGTGATAAAGGCTGCCGCCTGGAAGCGTCCACTGGCAATCAGATCGAGCGCCTTCCGGCAGATGGCCGGAGTGTGGTGAAAGGTGGCGTGCATGGTGATGTCAGAATAGTGGATGCGATTGGTGTCGAGCGTGACGTGAGTACCCACGGCGCATCCGCCAAAGAAATTCACGGTCCCGCCCTTGCGCACCATTTCGACGGCTTCTTCCCACGATTCGGGCACCCCGACGGCCTCGATGGCGATGTCCACGCCGCGATCCTTCTCGGTCAGCGCGCGGGTTTCGCGGATGGCCTTGTGAATGTTGGTAGTCTGCACCACGTGGGCCGCGCCCAACTGGCGCGCGGCCTCGACTTGGCCGTCGTGCTTGACGATGGCGATTACGTTGTAACCGGCTAGAGCGGCCACGTGAAGAATCATCAATCCCAGCGGGCCACCGCCGATAACGGCCACCGTGTCGCCGGGATGCGGACGCGAATCCTCAAATCCATGCACCGCGCAGGCTAGCGGCTCTGTGAGCGCCGCGTGCTCCAGCGGTACATGGTCTGGGATGTGAAGGGTATTCTTGGCCACAATGCGGGCCGGAATGCGAATGAACTCTGCGTAGGCGCCGTTGTTGAAGAGCAGATCGTCGCAGAGATTTTCCTGGCCGCGAGCGCAGAAATAGCACTGGCCGCAGGGGGCGGAGTTGAGCGCGACTACGCGGTCGCCGGGAGCAAAGCCCGTGACTCCCTCGCCGGCCTCGACGACGGTTCCCGCCAGCTCATGGCCAAAGAGGGCCGGAGGCACGATCATGCGCGCATGGTAGCCGCGGCGGAAGACTTTCAGGTCAGTGCCGCAGGTGAGCGCCGCGCCGACGCTGACGATCAGCTCACCGGGCCCGGCCTCGGGAACCGGCACGCGCTCTATGCGAACATCCTCGCGTCCGTGGAGGACCGCAGCCTTCATCGTCGTGCGGCCGTGGAGAAGCACGTTCTCGACGGTCAAGCGGCCTTGGTGGACGGCGGATTCGACCTTCTTGCGGCCCTCGATGACCACCGTCTCGACTGTATTCAGGCCTACCCCAACGACCGTCTCGACTGTATTCAGGCCCCCCTCGACGACGTTCTCGACTTTTTTGCGGCTCTCTTCGACAACACTCTCGACGGTCTTACGGCCCCGGAGGATCACGGCTTTTACTGTGTTCGCCATCGAACTCCTCTTACTTAGCTCCTGCGCCAGGCACAGGTTCAATCATAATCTTCATGGAGTCAGCCTGGGGGTGAGAAGCGACCTCAATGGCATGAACCGCTTCTTCCAGCGGAAAGCGGTGCGATATCAGTTGGGTCAAATCGAACCCGTTGCGATAGCCGCCGAGAACCAGATCGGCGACCTCATCAACAATAGCGGCAGATGCGGAGTAAGAACCGATAAGGCTCTTTTCGTCCATACAGACAGCGCCGGGATCGAAGTTGGCTTCGCCGTGCTGGGTCTGAGCAAAGAGCATTACCTTGCCGCCGGGGCGAACAGCGGCCATGGCGGTTTTGATGAGCGCATCGACACCCACTGCCAGAATCACTACATCCGCACCTCGGCCTTCAGTGGCGGCCAGTGTGCGCTCGACTACGTTTTCCGTGCCTGCGTGGATAGGCTCATTCAGCCCAAATTTCGCGGCAATGGCGTGGCGCTCTGGATATAAATCCGAAGTGAGAACGCGTGCTCCCACGCGGCGCGAGAGCGCGGCCAGCATCACGCCGATGGGGCCCTGACCGATGACCAGCACGGTCTCATCCGCAGCGAGGTTGAGCAACTTTACGCCCTTCAGAACGGTGTTCACCGGCTCCATAAAGGATGCCTGCTCAAAAGGCACGCCGTCGGGAATGCGCACCACGCCGCCAAGCGTGACGATCCAGTCCATGACGCGAATGTACTCAGAGAAGCCGCCGCCCGAGGGCTCAAAGCCAGCCGTCGCGCCCACCTTCTTGTAGACCGCGCACTGCGCAAATGTCTGCTTGCGGCAGTAGTAACACTGGCCGCACGGAACGTGATGGTGGACCATCACACGCTCACCAATGCGGAATTTGGAGACGCCTTCGCCGAGTTGGACGATGGTTCCGGCCATCTCATGGCCGAAGATGCGCGGCGCGGAGTGCGAGCCAGTGTGAATTTTCTTCAGGTCGGTCCCGCAGATGCCGCAGGTGGCGATTTTGACCAGCAACTCGCCGGGGCCGATTTGCGGGACGGGCACGGTTTCGAGGCGCATGTCATTGACGCCGCGATAGACTACGGCCCGCATGGTGGCGGGGATTGCCGGCGAAATCCGCAGATCAGGCCGTGGTTCAGCTTTGGTGGTTTGGGTAGTCATTGCGCTTGCTTGCGGACCCTCGTTCATCCAGAAGATTGAGCAGAGACTGCGCAATATTGCGAGCAGCCTTCTTACTATTTTCGCCTATCCGCATGAGTGCGGGCCAGTACGAGGGATGGAGAGCGGCGAAAACCATGAAGCGGGTCAGTTTAAACTGGCCGCCTGGCGAAATAAAGTTATTAAAATCAGGTAGTTGATCGGAGGGGCCGTCGCTGATTCCCTTGACGCAATAAAATGGGACGCCACGCATTTTGGCCAGTCGTGCAACCCCTGCGGCTTCCATATCGACCAGGGCGGCTTCGTATGTGGCAGCCAGTCGTTTCTTCTCCCCGGCGCCTGCAACACGCGAACTGGTCACGAGGCAGCAATCACTGGGAGGACAGGCGGCAACGAAGCGCTCTCCGGTGCGGGCGTCAATGACCGTGGAGATATCGTATGCGTGGCCCAGCAGAAACTCCTCGCGCAAGGCCCCTGCCCAACCTGTTGAGATGACTTCATCGATGGGGCCGGATTTTTCGATTTCGGCAAACGCTCGTGTGGCGGCATCGACGCCGGCTCCGGCGCAGGCGGCAATCCATTCGTTCTCGCCGGAGCGGAAGCGCCAGAGATGGACCTCGTTGCGGCGCTCGTGCTGCCAGCCACGAACCAACGGCTTCAGTTCAGCGGGCATGGCGGCGATGACAGCGGTGCGAGTCATTTCAGAGATCCGGGCGCAAAACCGTTTGCCTGGAACCACTCGATGGCTGCGCGCATGGCCGGGTTGACGGGCAGGATGCGGAAGCCCAGTTCCTGCTGCGCGTGGGCGCTCGAGGCGTACATCTTCTTGCGGCCCATGCGCACCTCTTCGAGCGTGGCGCGCGGCTCGCGCTTGCGGATGCGGCCGGTGATCCACTCCTCGAAAAACGCATAGGTTGCAGCCACGGCAAAAGGAATCTCGACCGTGGGCGACTTGAGGCCGGTAATCGCGGCCATCTTGTCGAGAATCTGCTTGAGAGTGAGGTTTTCTCCGCCGAGAATGTAGCGATGGCCGGATTGGCCCTTGGTGAGAGCACAGACGTGGGCGCGCGCGACTTCGGCCACATCGACAAGATTCAGCCCGGTGTCCATGTAGGCGGGAAAACGGCCGTTGAGGAAGTCTACAAAGATGCGGCCGGTGGGTGTGGGCTTGGAGTCGTTGGGTCCGATGGGGGTGGTGGGGTTGAGGATGATGACGCGCTGGCCATCCGCAGCGGCGGCGACGGCCTGCTGTTCGGCGAGAAACTTGGAACGCTTGTAGTGGCCGACCATATCGCGCAACGAGACAGGCGTGTCTTCATTGATGACCACGCCGTCGCGGCGAAAGTGCATGGTAGCCACGCTGGAGGTGTAGACGAAGCGCTTGATGCCGCGATCGCGAGCCAGCTTGAGCAGGTCGCGCGTTCCATCCACATTGGCGCGGTACATGGCTGCGGGGTCGCGAATCCAGAGGCGGTAGTCGGCAGCAACGTGAACCACTGCATCGCAGCCGGCCAGCGCCGGGGCGTAGGTTTCAGGCCGGGCAAGGTCGCCAACATGCGTGTCGCCGGGGATGCCTTCAAGGTTGGCCAGGTTGCTGGTCTTGCGGACGAGAAGACGAAGCTTTGCGCCTGAGTCTGCCAAGGCGCGGGCCACATGGTGGCCTACGAATCCGGTGGCGCCTGTGAGGAAGACTTTCATAGGAGTGAACAGTGGTCAGTGATCAATGGTCAGCGAACAGTGTTCAGTTTACTACGGGATTACCAGAGCTTATCTCCTGGCGAGACCTTGCACTCCTTAACCGGCTGCGGGCGCTTTTGGTCAAAGTTGGTCTCCCAGCATTCCTCCAGCACCGAACAATAGCAGGCTCGAAAGCTGATATCCTCTTTGACTTTGTCGAAACCTTGGAGGAGCTTATCGTCAGAGCCAAGCGGCTTGATGGTGATGACGTTTCTCGCATCGCGCGCTGGCAAAACGGTTCCCGATATATTTCCAAAGAAAGATTGATACCTACCTTTACCCATATCCCGCGCGCAACAGGCCTTTAATATCGTATCGGAAGTTTGAGCGACGCCCTTGTAGCGTATCTCAAATCTCTCGATAATTGCTGGGCCTACGCCGTCATTGCGGAGGTTCAACCGCTCCAATGGTTTATACGTGACAGGGTCAAGATCCCACCACGCGGCCGACAAAAGAGGCAGAGTGCTGGCGACGACCAGCTTCTGGTTCTGGTCCACCATGCGCTCCATGCTTCTGCCGTGCTCGATGGAGACCACCAGCGAGATTAGCGAGATGAAGACGACGCTCGCGGCTATGACAGCGTCGAGCCAAGGAATTCCGGTTCTATGCTCATGGCCGTGGCCGTGCTCCGGTGCGGCGATCAGTCCAGGCATATCGCCCTCCGCAACCGCTTTAGTTGATTCAGTTGATTGTTCCGGTAATTTCTCACCCTCGATGCCCTCTTCCATTCCGCATCTCCCAGACTAATATATCAAGATTGATCTCATATCTAGACAGGAGTGGTTTTTACGCCCTTGATGAGAATCCAGAGGCCGATGACGAATTCAAAGGGGATATAGGGAACAACGATGAAGAACCCTAAGTTGATGCCAAGGACGGAGAGAAAGGTAGCGAAGAAGACGGGGATGACCGTGATGAGTCCCCAGAGTGAAAGAGCGCGAGGAACGAGGCGCGACTTGAAGAGGAGCCAGTAGAAGAGGATGGCGCCCGGACAAAAGGCAAGCAAGAGGAGCGTGTAGCCGAAGTTCATGGAAGCGAGGGCGCGATCCGCCTCGGCAAGAAGAGACGCGGAGGGGGTGGCGGCGAATTGGCTGGAGAGGGCGAGAAGCGGGAAGGCGGCGAGGCGGCTGACGGCGCCGAGCACAGCCTCAAGGAAGTAGAGGGCGCAAGCGGTAAGTGCGGAGACACGGCCATAGGCGCGAAGAGCCTCGTAAAGGAGCACACCGAGCCAGATGACACCGGCGACAGCGACCATCTCGTCGAGGATGTCGACGCGGAGAAGCCAGGGACGAGCGGCGATGCGAAGAAGGGCGGCGGCGGTGTCGCCGGGAACACCGAGGCCCATCATCAGAATGAGGCCGCCAACGAGCGAGGCAAAGAATTGGAGAAGGAAGGCGAAGCCAAGGATGCGAAAGCTGGGCTGAGGTGTATTCATACGGGCACTGTCTTTCTGCGCCAGACGCGGAAATTTTAGTCCAGCCTATCAGGCGCGAGACCGATATTGGTTTCGCCGGCAGCTTTTTTTTCGCTGTATTTTTTGATCCAGTCTTCCCAATGCTTGCCTGCGGCGCGGTCTTTGCCGGTGAATTCAATGCTGGCGATCTCCGCGTAGCCCACCTTGCGCTTCTCCGGAGCCGAGGGCGTGTAGTACTGCACCCAGGAGTCAGCCAGTGTGGGACCGGATTTGCAATTAAAAACAAAAGCCTCGAAGCGCTCGCCGGATTTGAGAGTCAACGTCACGTCGCCGCGATAGTCGAGCGCCTTATCAAGCGCGTCGCGCAGGTCGGCGTCAGTGGCCAGCGTGGGAACCCAGCCTTCAAGATCTTCGTGCTCCGCGCCGGGAGCCAGTTCCAGCGCCTCGACCTGCGCAAGCGTGTATTTCTGCACTTCAGCGGTCACTGGTTGGTCTCCTCCAAAATTAGTTCGTGCGCGCGCTCGGGCTGCTCAATCTGAACTAGACTTGCCTGCGGGGGTGGATCGTTGAGGAGTTTAAGCGCGTGTTCGTCGCGATAACTCGAGAAGCTGCCGCGCACCATGGCCAAGAATCCCTTGAGCGAGCCGAAGCCTTCAAGCACCGCTGAAGGTTCATAGCCACAACTTACCATGCAGTTAGCGCATTTGGGGTTGCCGCTTGCCACGCCGTACTCATTCCAGTTGGTTGTTTCAAGCAACTCCTTATAACTCTCGGCATAGCCTTCTTGGAGCAGGTAGCAAGGCTTTTGCCAACCGAAGATGTTATAGGCGGGCGAACCCCAGGGCGTACATTCGTAGTTGCGCTTTCCCATTAGGAATTCAAGAAACAAGGGCGACATATTGAATTTCCAGTTGGGCTTGCGATTGGAGAGAATGGCGCGGAAGAGGCGGCGCACGCGGGCGCGTCCCATGAAGCGATTCTGGTCCGGGGCCTTGTCGTAACTGTAGCCGGGCGAAAGCACGATGCCCTCGACGCCCATGTCCATCACTTCGTCAAAGAAGCCGCGGACGCTGCCGGGATCAGTGCCGTCGAAGAATGTGGCGTTGGTGGTGACGCGGAAGCCGCGGCGGACGGCCTCCTTGATGCCTTCGGTCGCGATGTCATAGGTGCCTTCGCGGCAGACGGAAAAATCATGGTGTTCGCGCTGGCCGTCAAGGTGCACCGAGAAGGTGAGATACTTCGACGGCGTAAACTCCGGCAGCCGATGCTTGAGTTCGAGCGCGTTGGTGCATAGGTAAACGTATTTTTTGCGCTCGACCAGGCCGTTGACGATTTCGACGATGCGGGGATGCAGCAGCGGCTCGCCGCCGGGCAGCGAAACCATGGGCGCGCCGCACTCCTCGACCGCGGCAAAACACTCCTCGGGCGTAAGCTGCTTCTTGAGAATGTGCGGCGGATATTGCACCTTACCGCAGCCGGCGCAGGCCAGGTTACAGCGGAAGAGCGGCTCCAGCATCAGCACCAGCGGGTAGCGCTTGTTGCCGCTGAGCCTCTTCTTCAGCACATATGCGGCAACCGTACCCATCTGAGAAATAGGAATAGCCATCTTTGAGTCGACCTCCAGCGCCCTTATGAAGCAGCGCGTTCCATTGTCCGCTGGTAGCTGGTCAAAGCCATCAGCGGGAAGTATTGGCGATACATGGTGTAGGCCAGATAAAAGACCCTGGGGAAACCTGTTCCGGTGATAATGCTTTGCTTGACTGCGCCATCGCCCATTGATTCGTCCCAACTGCCGTCAGCCTGCTGGCGAGTGAGCAGCCAGCGCACACCCTTGGCAATCGAGTCGGAGCGGTCGTCACCCGCGGCCAGCAGGCCCAGCAGCGCCCAAGCGGTCTGCGAAGGCGTGCTGACGCCCACGCCGCGCGTATTGAGATCGTCGTAGCTGCCGCAGGTCTCGCCCCATCCGCCGTCGGAGTTCTGCACCATGCGAATCCACTCGGCGGCCTGCTGAATCTGCGGCTCGTGATGATCGACGCCGATGGCGTCCAGTCCGCGCAGGACAAGAAACGTGCCGTAGATGTAATTCACGCCCCAGCGGCCAAACCAGCTTCCGTCCTGCTCCTGTTCGCGAAAGATGAACTGGATGGCCTTCTCGACGCGCTTGTCCTCGCGCGTATAGCCGTAACCGGCCAGCATCTCAAGCATGCGCCCGGTAATGTCTACCGTGGGCGGATCAAGCATGGCGTTGTGATCCGCAAAAGGGATGTACTGGAAGATCATCTTGGTATTGTCTTTGTCGAAGCTGCCCCAGCCGCCGTCCTTGCACTGCATGGCTAACTCCCAGGCAATGGCGCGCTCGGCCACCTCATGCTGATAACGCTCGCGGGGGTTGTCCACCTTGTTGAGCGCGAGCAGCACCTGTGCGGTGTCGTCGGTGTCGGGATAAAACTCGTTATTGAACTCGAAATACCAGCCGCCCGGCTCGGTATTGCGGACTTTCACGGCCCAATCGCCTTTGTGGCGGACTTCCTTGGAGAGCATCCAGTCGGCGGCCTTGATCATGCGCGGGTCAGTGCGCTCGACGCCGGCCTCGCCCAGTGCGAAGACCGCCTGCGCCGTATCCCACACTGGAGACACACAGGGCTGCATGCGGAAAGTTGGCTCGGGCATCAGTTCATTGGCCGGCTCCTCGATGCCCAGTTTCTCGAACTCATCCCGGGCGCGAATTACCTGCGGATCGTCTTCGGAATAGCCCAGGCAGCGCAGGGCTATGATGGCGTTCAGCATGGCCGGATAGATGGCGCCCAACCCGTCGGTCATCTCCAGCCGCGCGAGCAGCCACTTTTCCGCCTGCTTGAGGGCCAGCGCGCGCAGAGGGCGAATATGCACGGCTTCAGCCCAGTGCGCGATCCTATCCAGAATAATGAACAAATTGCGCCAGGAGAGGATGGAGCTGCGATCCCTGCGAAGGCGAAGGATGGAGTTGGCGCGCCCGCCCACGTACAACTCGTCGATTCCCTGCTCGGACGGGATTCGCTTGAACGGCTTTTTGGCGTACATGATGGCCAGCGGAACAAGAATCGACCGCGACCACGAAGAAATCTCGTAGATGTTGAAGTAGAACCAGCGCGGAAAGAGAACAATCTCGGGCGGAATCGCGGGCACCGCGTCGTAGTCGTACTCGCCCAACCCACATAGATACATTTTGGTGAAGGTGTTGCATGCGACCACGCCACCATGGGCCAGAACCCACTCGCGGCATTTGGCCAGACGCGGATCGTCCGCGCCCACGCCCATCAACTTGGCCGAGGAATAGCACTTGACCGAGAGCGAGATATTGCCCGGCCCGCCGGGATAGATGCTCCAACTGCCGTCTTCGTTCTGGTAGCGCATCATCTCGGTGAGCGCGCGCTGAAGCCGGCCCGGATTGCCGCTTTCCAGTTGCGTATGCAGATAGATGTAGTCCGCCTCGAGCATCGCATCGGCTTCCAGTTCCCCGCACCAATACCCGTCGGGATGCTGCTCGGAGAGCAGGTATTCCCGCGAGCGGACGATGGCCGACTGCACCTCTGCGAGGTCAGCATCCAGCCGCCCAAAACGGGGCGCCGCGAATTGTGTCTTAGCTTGATGAATGCTCATGCGATTGAAACGCCTCAGTTCCTCTCCGGGACACCCCAAATGCGTGATAGCCGCGCCCTGATTACTTTACGGGCACGGCCTCTGCCCCGGCCGCGCTGCCGATGGCCTGCACAATCTCCGGCGGCAAGCCAAAGCGCACGTTTTCCGGCATGACTTCAACTTCTTCGACGCTGCTGAAGCCGTTCTGTCGCAAATAACTAACGACATCCGCAACCAGCACCTCGGGGGCCGACGCGCCGGCCGTCACCGCAACTGTATTGACGCCTTCAAGCCAGGCTGGGTCTATGGCCTGGGAGTTGTCAATAAGGTAGCCCATGGTGCCCAGATTGCGCGAGACCTCGACCAGGCGATTGGAGTTGGAACTGTTGGTTGAGCCCACCACCAGGACCAGGCCGGCCTTGTGCGCCACGTTGCGCACCGCAACCTGCCGATTCTCAGTGGCGTAGCAAATGTCCTGCGAGTGAGGGCCAACTATGTTTGGAAACTTCGACTTGAGGGCATGGATGATGTCGCGCGCCTCGTCCAGCGAGAGCGTGGTCTGGGTAAGATAGGCGACGCGGTCGGGGTCGGGCACTTCGAGCGCCGCAGCCTCGGCCACGTTAGAGACCACCTGGGTCGCCTCCGGCACTTCGCCCAGCGTGCCTTCAATTTCGTCGTGGTCGCGATGGCCGATCAGCACCAGCGAGTAGCCCTGCTTGGCGAACTTGACGGCCTCAATGTGAACTTTGGTGACCAGCGGACAGGTAGCGTCAATCACCCTGAGGTGACGCTTCTTGCTGATCTCCCGCACTGCGGGCGAGACACCGTGGGCCGAATAGATAACGCGCTGGCCGTCGGGCACGTCGTCAATTTCATGAACAAAAATCGCGCCTTTTTCCGCTAATTCATTCACAACATAGCGGTTATGCACAATCTCGCGACGGACATAGATGGGGGCGCCGAAGGTTTCCAGCGCAATTTTGACAACGTCGATGGCGCGCACTACTCCGGCGCAAAAGCCCCTCGGCTTGAGCAGCAACACTCTTTTTTGAGCCGGGGAAGTCTCGGAGCGGTTACCGTTCGAGATGGAATCAAGGACAGTTGTAGTCACACTCTCAGTATACCAATCGGCGCATTGAAAAGGCAGAAAAGGCAAAGGCTTCGCCTGCTATTCGAGGGCAGGCCAGGCCTGCGCGGGCGGACCCTGGCAGCACACAGGCCGGCTTACATCGGACGCCAGGTGATATCGACACGGACGGGAATTTCGTTCTTGATCGGCACGGTGAGGAACGAAGGGCGATCGATCTTGAAGTCGGAACAGGTGGCGAGAATCGTTCCCGTTAAACGCACTTGGTTGCCCTGCGTTGCACGTTGGAAGGGTACATGCGCGTAGTGAGCGGTTTGGCCGGCGAACTGGACCTCAAGGTCGGCGTAGATGGTTGCTGAAGCGGTGTCTCCCACGGGAAAGCGCGTGCGCACGACAACCATGGGAAATTGCGCGCCGCGCGTGGCCTCGATCATGTGCAGATCACGGTTGGTGTCACCGGAATCGAAAGACTTGACCGGAGTTGCGATGAGGAAATCGCACTCTTCAGCGTGGCAGACTCCTTTCCCTTTTGCGTCACGGCTTACGCCATCCACTTGATGCATGGGGTGACTCATGTGATAAGTGAGTGTGGATTGCTCGATGACCCATTGAGTATCAAGCTGCGCAAAAACAGGAGGCGCGGCAAGCAGGAGAGCAAGCAGGAATATCTTCTTCATCATTTCTCCCAGAATTTCCAGTGAATAGGCCAGGAAACGGCAATGATTGACGCGCCATAAGCAGCTGCGGTGGTATAGGCCACAGCGCCATGCGCCGATGCGATGCCATGGACCTTTTCGCCGGCGTTCTCCTGCTTGTAAGCCATGATTCCCAGGGCCGGGGTGAGCACCATGCCTGGCAGATGGATGAAGGCCAGCGCCTCATGCAAACGGATGGCGCCATGTTTCTCGGTGCCGGGCACCCTGGGCGCGCGAATCGCGTAGTAGGCTGATGTGAAGTAAAGCGCCGTGGTTGCGCCTCCGAGAGCGGCATGAAAGTCGAGATTGGCCGTGGTCGGTTCGGTAATGGGCTGGCCGTTTTTCCCTTTGGCCGTGGCCATGGGTCCTGTAATCAGTGCCGCTGCCATGGGAATGGTCGTGATGAGTCCGAGCCGCTGATGGATCTTTAGCATTTCCGTCCGCTTGTCGAGCAGGACTTGCAACTGCGCATTGGGCTGCGACTGTTGCGGAGTGAAGCCCAGGTCGCCGAGCGAAGGTGATGCCGGAGTTGCTGAAGGCGCATTGGGCAGAGCTTTCAGAGGCGCTGGAATGGGGCTAAGAATCAGGTCCATCACTTGCTGCTGGGTGGCTAGCGTGACTTGGGATGTCTTTGCGGCGAAAGCTTCGGCCGAGACGGAAAGTTCATAGGCTCCGGGCGCGAGGTTGGGGAAAGTGTAGACGCCGTCCGGATTGCTTCGGGTTTCAGCAGACTGGCCGGTTTCCAGATTCCTGACGGTGACTTTGGCGCTGGATACAACTTGACCCGAAGGGTTAGTGACCTTACCGGAAAGTGATGCGGCGGGGGTCTGTGAAGGCAACAGAGCCGGAATCAAAGAGGACAGGATTAGGACTGGCCCTGCAAAGACTAGCCTAGTCGCATTCAGCTTCATCAGTTGATCTCCTTAGCGGGGGAGCGTGGGGAAAAGATTGCCGTTGGCTTACGGACGCAGAGGAACACGGGCGGTTAGCATGGCAAGCCACGATTCTTGCGCAACGATGCGAAAAGTCACCTTCTCCGCCAATCTTACCGGCTCGCCGCGATCATCTGCGCGGCGTGCTGGAGGCTGGTGTCGGTGACCTTTGCGCCGGAGACCATGCGGGCCACTTCGTGGGTGCGTGCGCGGTCGTCGAGGAGGGTGACCTTGGTCTTGGTGCGGCCGTCTGCCTCCCGCTTGTCGATGAGGAAGTGCTGGTCGGCGAAGGCGGCGATTTGAGGCAGGTGCGTGACACACAAAACCTGTTGGCCTCGGCTGAGAGATTTGAGCTTCTGGCCGACGGCTTCAGCGGCGCGTCCGCCGATGCCAATGTCGATCTCGTCAAAAACCAGTGTGCGCGGAGTGGGCATCTTCTTTTTCGGTTTGACCGCTCCCTCTTCGACGCTGACTTTGAGGGCCAGCATCACACGGGACATCTCGCCGCCGGACGCGATTTCATGCAGGGGCTTGAGAGGTTCGCCGGGATTGGTCGAGATGCGGTATTCGACGATGTCCCAGCCGTTCGAGGTCCAGTGGGATTCGTGTTCTGTCCCCGCGATGACTACATCGAAGCGGACCTTCATGGCGAGGGAGTTGATCTGGGCTTCGGCGAGTTTCGCCAGTTTGGCGGCGGCGGCTTTGCGCTCGGCGCTCAGGCCAGAGGCTGCGGCTCGATAGGTTGCGGCGGCTTCATCGAGAGACTTGCGCAGAACTTTGAGGATTTCGTCGCGGTCTTCAACTTCTGCGAGCTTGCGAGTAACCTCGTCGCCAAAAGCTACGACTTCGGCGATAGTCTTGCCGTACTTGCGCTTGAGGCGGTCGATGAGAGCCAGGCGATCTTCGATTTCGGCGAGGCGCTCGGGCGAGGCGTTGATGCCCTCGGCGTAATCGCGCAGGCTGGAGCCTACATCGTCTACCGTGGCGCGAACCGAGGTAAGCTGCTGGACGGCTTCGCTGAAACGGTTGTCGTAGCGGGCCAATTCCTCGACGTTGCGCAGAGCGGCGCGCAGGGCGGCCTCAGCCGATGCGCCGCCCTCATACAGTTGCTCAAAAGCGCCCATGGCGGCGGCGTAAAGCTTCTCCGCGTTTGCGAGGACGCGCTTCTCGGTTTCGAGGGCTTCGTCTTCGGCAGGTTCGAGGCGGGCAGCTTCGATCTCCTTGCGCTGATAGCTCCACAGATCGACCATGCGCAGGCGATCCTGCTCACCGCGGAGCAGTTCGTCGAGTTTTACGGAAGCTTCTTTCCAGCGGGCATGGGCTTCAGAGACGGCGCCGGTATCGATGCCGCCAAAGCGGTCTAGCAGGGCGCGCTGCTGAGCCTGGTCGAAGCTGGAAAGGCTCTCGCTCTGGGCGTGGACCAGGGCCAGTTCAGGGGCGAGTTGGCGGAGGACGGCGACGGTGGCCGGCTGGTTGTTGACGAAGACGCGGCCCTTGCCGGTGGTCAGAATTTCGCGGCGCAGGATGACTTCGCTGCCGCCTGAGTCGATGCCGTTTTCTTCGAGGATGGTCTCTGCGTTCTGCGTCGATTCAAAAACACAAGACACGACGGCCTTGTCAGCGCCGTGGCGGACGACCTCGACCGAGGATTTGCCGCCCATCAGCAGAGCCAGCGCATCGACGAGGATGGATTTGCCCGCGCCGGTTTCGCCGGTGAGCAGGTTGAGCCCAGGGCCGAAGGAGGCGATGGCGTGATCGATGACGGCATAGTTTTCAGCGCGCAGTTCGACGAGCATGGTGTGGTCTACTCCGAAAAAGCAGGTCCTTCAACTCCCCACCCCAGCGAGCAAAAATCGCTCGCTGGGGACCCCGGTTCCGCTGCGCTCCGCTCAGGATGACAGCATTTTGCTGGAGGACGCACAAAAAGCCACAACGAGAATACGAGCGCAGCATAGCATGATGGACGGCACCTCTGGTTTGGAGGTGGAAGGGAAAAGCGCGCGAGCGCACCAGATCGATAACTTGGAACGGGGCAGGGTGTCTGCTACCGTTAAAGGTGAGGTGAACTCCGATTTTGATTGCTGCATTGCTCTTTCAACTGCCGCCTGACGGTATCGCGAGCCAGGGAACGCAGCCGGTGGCGCAGAATTCGAGCGCGCTGGTTGAGATGATCCAGAACAGCGGCCCGGTCGCGATGGCCGTGCTGGTGCTGTTGCTGATTGCCAGCCTCTACTCCTGGAGCGTGATCCTGGGCAAGATGTCCACCTTCCGCAAGGCGACCAAAGAGAGCCAGCGATTCTTGCGCGCCTTCCGCAAGGCGACCCGCCTGCAGGAGATGGCGGGTGTCGCCGAGGAGTGCAAGGCAAGCCCGCTGGCGCAGGTCTTCGAAGAGGTATACGAGACCTACAAGCGGCAAACAGGCGGCTCGGGACCGCCGCGCAACCTGGCGCCGCTGGAGCGGTCGGCACAGACGGCGGCGAGCGAGGCTGTAACCAGCCTGGAGCGGCGGCTGACCTGGCTGGCGACCATTGCATCCGCAAGCCCGTTCGTGGGGCTGTTCGGCACGGTTATCGGCATTGTGGACGCCTTTCACGGGTTAGGCACGGCGGGAGCGGCCACGCTGCGTGCGGTTGCGCCGGGCATCAGCGAGGCGCTGATTACCACGGCGGCGGGTCTGTTTGTGGCTATTCCAGCGGTGGTCGCTTACAACCAGTTCACGGCGCGCATCAGGGTGTTTGCCGCGGCCATCGACGATTTTTGCCGCGAGTTGCTGAATTCACTGGAAGAGATTCCGGTGCGCGTGCCGGCTCCTGCGCGGCCTGCGAGCGCTGAGGGGGCGCGTGAACCGGCCAAGGAGACGGGCCGGGAGGTGGACAGTGGCCTTTACAAGTAACAGCGGCCAGACGCGCAGTTCGCTGGCGGATATCAACATCACGCCGCTGGTGGATGTGGTGCTGGTGCTGCTGGTGATCTTCATGATCAGCGTGCCGGTGTTGCAGTCGGGGATTGAAGTGGCAGTGCCCAAGACGCGCACGGTCAAGGAGATTACCGAGCAGCGGCTCGTGGTGACCATCGACCGCGATCAGAACGTGTTTTTAGGCGATCAGCCGGTCAACATTCACGATTTGGCGGGCAAGCTGCGTCAGGCGAGCAATAACGCGGCGCAGAAGAACCTGGTGAAGCAAGTGATCTATTTGCGGGCCGACGAGCGGGTTCCATTTGGCGCGTTTGCCAGCGTGATGGACGCAGTGAAACAGGCGGGAATCACTAACATTTCCATTGTGACGCAACCTCTGGACACCAAAGGGACCGGGGCGATGGGATTTTAGCAAGTCAGCGGTTCAGCGGAGAAGCTGACGGGTTGGGCTTTCGGAAAGACATATGAACAGCCTGTTGGATGGCGGCGAGCAACTGGAGCGGGAGCTGGCGCCGGAGCCGATGATGGCCCCGGCTGCGGGATCGCTGTTGCTGCACTGCGCTCTGGCGGCGTGCCTGCTGACGTACGGCCTTCTTGCCGGCCTCTTCCATCACAACCAGTGGGGCAACGCGGGGAGCGGTGGAGCGATTCAGGTGAGCCTGACCAGCGCCCTTCCCTTGCCTTCCGATCAGCCGCCCAATGAGAATGTGCTGGCGACGGATACGCCCAGCCAGGCGCCGGCGGAGCCTACGCCCAAAGCGAAGCAAGCGGTGGACGAGACGGCGATTCCCATCAGCGGCAAACAGAAGAAACAGCAGCAGGAAAACGCGCGCAAGACGGCGCAGCATCAGCCAGAGCAGAACAATCGTGCGCAGTATGGCGAGCAGGCGGGATCGTCGATGGCGCGGTCGATGCAAACGCAGGGCTATACCAGCGGCCAGACCACGGTGAGCGACGGCGATTTTGGGAGCCGCTTCGGATGGTACGTGGACAACCTCAATCGCAAGATGGCCTCCAGTTGGTACAAGCCGGAAGTTGACCCGCACACGCCAAGAGGAACCAGGGCATACATACAGTTTGCGATTCACCGCGACGGCACAGTGAGCAACGTGCAGATGAGTCAACCCAGCGGAAGTTCTACTCTGGACCGCGCCTGCATGCGCGCGGCGCAGCGCGTGGACACATTCGGCGCGCTGCCCGCGCAATATAACCAAAACACGCTGATGACGTCATACTATTGTGAGTATTAGATTGCTCAGTGCAATGGCCCGGTGCGAAAGTAGAATAGAGCGGTGGATGAGAGCGGCTCTTTCCTGCCGGAAAAGCAAAATACACGGCGACAAAGCCAGCCACATCCCAGAGTCCGCAAAGAGCATCCACACTTTTACCGAGGAAGGATTGCGCACTGCATGAAGGCTCATTCCCGGCTTTTCCCCATTTTTCTGGTTGCTCTGGCAACTTTGACGGCCTTGCCCGCCGCGGCGCAGGACTGGGTTCACACCGGCTCGAACCTGGGCAACGAGCGCATCCGGATTGCCTCGGCGGATTTCAAGCCGGTGGGCAGCGATCCGCAGACGCCGGCATTGAAAGCCGCTTTTGACGCCACGCTCTACGGTGATCTGGCCAACGCCGGCATCTTCGATCTGGTGTCGAAGAGCATGGCGCCGCAGGCCACGCCCGGCTCGCCGCAGGAAATCAGCCTCGCGCAATGGTCGGCGCCGCCGGCCAACGCGTCCATGGTGGCCTTCGGCGCGCTGTCGGCGACTAATGGCCGGCTAGTGGTTTACGGCTGGCTCGACGATACCCGCAACACCGTCAACCCGCAGGTGCTGGGCAAGCAGTACAACGAAGAGGCCAGCCAGGATATGGCGCGGACAGTTGCGCATCGCTTTGCCGACGAGATTATTTTGCGGCTGGGCGGCGGCATCAACGGCATCGCCGAGACGAAGATTTATTTTGTCAGCTCGCGCAGCGGGACCAAAGAGATTTGGGAGATGGACTACGACGGGCAGAATCAGCACGCCGTGACGCACCTGGGGACGATTTCGCTCTCGCCGCGCATCTCGCCGGACAACTCGCGGATCGCCTTTGCTTCCCTGGGGCACAATGGGTGGGACATCCGGATGTACTCTTTGGAACTGGGACGGCTGGTGAGTTTCCCGGCGGGCACGGCAGGCGGGAGTAACCAGTCTCCGGCGTGGTCAGGCGATGGAACGAAGATCGCGTTTTCGTCATCGCGCTCGGGCGACTCGGAGATATGGGTTGCGGATGCAAGCGGCGGCAACCTGCGCAGCGTAACTTCCATCCGCGGACCCAACATAGCGCCCACATGGAATCCGCGCACGAACGCGCAAATCGCCTGGGCAAGCGGGCGCACAGGAGAACCGCAGATTTACACCATGGATCAGGACGGCGCCAATATGCAGCGACTGACTGACTCGGGTTATGCTGTCTCACCTTCGTGGTCGCCCAACGGGCAGTTTTTGACCTTTGCGTGGGACCGCAAGTATGGACCAGGCGCGCCGGGCGGGCGGGACATCTATGTGATGGATATTGCCAGCAAGCGCTGGCTGCAACTGACGCACGACGCCGGAATCAACGATTACCCCTCCTGGGCGCCGGACAACCGGCACATTGTCTTTGAACGGGCCGTAGGCGGGCGCAGCCAAATCTGGTCCATGCTGTCCGACGGCACCGGGCAGCATCAGTTGACCGAGACGGGCAGCAACTTCATGCCCAACTGGAGCTGGAAGTGAGATGCGGATGCCACAGTGATTATGCGGCAAGGCTCGCCGCGTGGAATTTCGCGGTTTTCTGCACTATGATGTTTACGTTGCCAAAGCCTTTTGGCGCATGTGCTGAAGGGTTTGGGGCTGATCGTTCAGCAACACAAATTTGATTCCCCAAAGGAGCAGACCATTGAACCGACTCAATCGAATTCTGGTACCTGTTGCTCTCCTCATTGCTTTGATCACTGTTGCAGGCTGCGGGAAGAAGCCGAAGCATGTTCCCGCCTCGGAAACTGCGCCGGCCGCAATCGCGCCAGCGCCCACCGCGCAGTTCAGCGCAACTCCAGCGCAGGTGGCGGCAGGCGACCAGGTGCAACTGAGCTGGCACACGACGGAGGCCACCACGGTTTCCATTGATGGCATCGGCGATGTGCCCACCTCCGGCGTAAAGACCGTGACACCTTCTGAATCGACCACCTACCATTTGGTGGCGAAGGGTGACGGCGGCAGCGCCGAAGCTACCGCGCGGGTGATCGTGAATGGGCCGCCGGCCGTGGAAGTTCCCACCACCACGATGAGCGCAGAAGAGGCGTTCAAGGCCAATGTGCAGGACATCTTCTTCGACTACGACACGTATGATATTCGCGCTGATTCGCAGGCCACGCTGTCGAAGGACGCTTCCTATCTGGCGAGCCATCCGGACGTGAAGGTCGTGATCGGCGGCTACTGCGACGAGCGCGGCTCCAACGAGTACAACCTCGCGCTCGGCCAGAATCGCGCCGATGCGGCCAGGAATGCCCTGATCACCGCCGGCGTGGCGGCCAGCCGCATTCGCGTAATCAGCTACGGCAAGGAGAAGCCATTCTGCTCCGAGTCGACCGAGGAGTGCTGGCAACTGAATCGCCGCGACGGATTCACCATCGACCAGTAAAATGACAGTGGACAGTGGTCAGTGAACAGTAGTCAGCGGCCACTGTTCACTAATCCTTCATAGGGGAATCATGCAAAGAACATTTACACTTCGCAATCGTCTTCTGGCAGGGGCAGCCATTGCCCTGCTTCTGGCCATCTCTCCGGCGCCGGCGCGCGCTACGTCGAGAGAGACCGTCGAGCTGCAAACACAGGTGCAGCAACTGCTGGACATGGTGCAGCGCATCCAGTCGACGCTGGACACGCGCTTTGGCGTGATGCAGAACCTGGCGCAGCAGACCGCGGATAACGCCACGCAGATGACCGCGGCCGTGAACGCCTTGCAGAAGACCATCGCCGCACAGAACGACGCGACTAACGGCAAGCTGGACGCCTCCTCCAGCCAGGTGCAGGCGCTGAACGACTCGGTGGACGAGTTGAAGTCGCGCATCGCCAAGCTGGATAAATCGATCCAGGATTTACAGGCGCAGTTACAGAATATTCAGAATCCGTCTCAGTCTGGTGTGACCAGCGCGGCTCCGGCAAGCGGCTCTCCGGTTGCCGGTCCTGCTGAAGTCGGTATGGCCGGCAATCAGACGCCGCCGCTCAAGGAGACCTTGCAAGCCGGCGTGCGCGACTACAACGCGGCTAAATACGATGTGGCCGCTGGCGAGTTTCAGGACGTGATTCATTACTATCCGCTGGACGATATGGCCGGCACGGCGCAGTTCTACCTGGGCGAAATTGCCTACCACCAGAATCGGTACGATGATGCGGTGAAGGCCTATAACGCCGTGCTGGAAGGGTTTCCCGGCAACGCAAAGGCCCCGGCCGCGCAACTGCGCAAGGGGCTGGCGCTGCTGCAGTTGAACAAAAAACAAGCGGCCATCACGGAGTTTCGCCTGCTCATCAAGCGCCATCCGCGAACCCCGGAAGCCACGCAGGCGCACGCCAAGCTGGCTGCGCTGACGACGAAAAGCGCCGACCGCTGAGAAGGCATTTAAGCAGAGAAACGCTTCTTGCGACAACAGAAAAGCCCCGCGATTGCGGGGCCTTTTTGTTGTAACTGGCTGGAGGAAAGTGGCTACTTGAGTTCGGCCATCAGGGCATCAAAGGCCGACTTTGGAGGCCGGGTCAGCGACTCAGGCAGCGTGCCCAGCGGCTGATCGACTACGTTCAGCAGGTCGATGAAGGTCGGCTGCGCGGTGTTGATGTAGAAGACGCCGGTGAGGATTTCGCCGTTGGTCTGCGCTTCCATCAGGGTGCGCACAGCGTTGGCCTTGTCGGTGGGGTCGTAGTCCTCGTGCAGCTTGCGCAGGCGCAGGTTAGAGCCGTCGTGCATCTCCACCTCGAAAACTTCGCCTGAGTTGTAATCGACGGCGATCTCTTCGAAGCTTGGAACGAAGCCGATCTCGTTGATCGGGTCGTCATTCTCCTGCATGAACTTGTAGCTCTTGGTCGAGCCTTCGTGGTCGTTGAAGGTTACGCAGGGGCTGATCACGTCGAGCATCACCGTGCCCTTGTGGGCAATGGCAGCCTTGAGCATGGAGAGCAACTGCTTCTTGTCGCCGGAAAAAGATCGCCCCACGAAAGTCGCGCCCAATTGAATAGCCAGGGCGCAGGTATCGATGGCGGGCAGATCGTTGACCACGCCGGTCTTGAGCTTGGAACCGAGGTCGGCCGTGGCCGAGAACTGGCCCTTGGTGAGCCCGTAGACGCCGTTGTCCTCGATGATGTAGATCATGGGCAGGTTGCGGCGCATGAGGTGAACAAACTGGCCCATGCCGATGGAGGCGGTGTCGCCGTCACCCGAAACGCCAATCGTCGTCATGGTGTGGTTGGCGAGGATGGCGCCGCTGGCAATCGCCGGCATGCGCCCATGCACGCCGTTGAAGCTGTGCGAGCGGCTCAGGAAATAGGCCGGAGTCTTGGACGAGCAGCCGATGCCGCTCATCTTCATGACGCGCTCCGGATCGACGCCCATCTCAAACAGGGCGTCGACGATGCGCTCGGAGATGGCGTTGTGGCCGCAGCCGGCGCAGAGCGTGCTCTTGCCGCCGCGATAATCGACAATGGGAAGGCCGATGTAGTTGAGTTTGGGAGCAGGTGCGGCGGTTGCCATTTAGAGACCCTCCTGATTGGCGAACTCTTCGGTGATGGATTCGGCGTCCACGGGCAATCCGTTGTAGTGGAGTATGCTGCGCAGTTTGGCTACCTGGCCGCCGGGAAGATCGAGCTTGAGCAGGCTGGCCAACTGCGCGTCGCGATTCTGCTCGACCACATAAACGCGCTCGTGGGAGGCCGCAAAGTCGTGAACGCTCTGGGCGAACGGATAGGCCCGTAGGCGCATATAGTCCGCATCCATTCCGTAGCGCTGCTTGATCTGGTCGAAGCTTTCGGTGAGAGCACAATCGGTGGAACCGTAGGCCAGGAAGCCTATCTTCGAGGTTCCGTCCTTGACCACAACCGGCGCGGGAACCCACTTTCGCGCGTTGTCGAACTTGCGCGCCAGCCGATCCATTACCGCCTGGTACTCATGCGGATCCTCGGTGTATTTGGCCGCGTCGTTGTGTCCCGAGCCGCGGGTGAAGTACGCGGCTTTGGGGTGTTTCGTTCCAGGCAGCGTGCGCCAGCCAATGGCGTCCCCATCCACATCGCGGTAACGCTCAAATCCGCCCAAACGCTCTAGGTCGGCAGCCGAGAGCACCTTGCCGCGGTCCAGAGGCTTGTCAGGGTAATCGAACGGATCGGACATCCAGTGGTTCATGCCCATATCCGTATCACTCAGCACAAAAACCGGGGTCTGCATCCGCTCGGCAAGGTCGAAGGCTGCTATGGTCAGCTCGAAGCACTCCTTCACCGAACCGGGCAAGAGAAGAATGTGTTTGGTGTCGCCGTGCGAGAGGAAGGCCGCCGAAAGCAGATCGGCCTGCTGGGTGCGCGTGGGCATACCTGTCGAGGGCCCGGTGCGCTGCACGTTGATGATGACGCCGGGAATCTCGGTGTAGTAGCCCAGGCCGCAAAACTCGGCCATCAGCGACATACCGGGGCCGGAGGTTGCGGTCATCGAACGGGCGCCGGCCCAACCCGCGCCCAGCACCATGCCGATGGCGGCCAGCTCGTCCTCAGCCTGGATCACTGCAAAGGTAGCCTTGCCTTCCGGCGTAACGCGGAGCTTTTTGAGCAGGGCTGTGGCGGCCTCAACCACCGAAGTGGAGGGAGTAATCGGATACCAGGCAATTACCGTCACACCAGCAAAGACCGCGCCCATGCCGCAGGCCGCGTTGCCCTCGATGATGATCTTGCCTTCCGTTTTATTCATCCGCTCGATGAAGAACGGGTCGCGCTTGGTCAAATTCTCCTGGGCATAGTCGAAGCCCGCCTTGGCCGCTCCAAAGTTCATGTCAAAGACTTTTTGCTTTTTGGAGAACTGCTGGCGAAGGCTGCTCTCTACCACGCCAAGATCGATGGCCAGCAACTGGGCGACAACGCCCACGTAGACCATGTTCCTGACCAGCTTGCGCAGCTTGACCTCGGGGCAGATAGAAGCCGTGATCTTGTCGAAGGGCACGGGATAAGTGAAAACGTCCTCGCGCACCTGAGCCAGATTTAGGCTCCGGTCCAGGCTCTCCTCGTAGATGACAACACCGCCGGGAGGCAGGCTCTGCACATCGACCTTGGCGGTCTCGGGATTCATCGCGACCAGAATCTCCGAGTCACGCTTGCGTGCTACATAACCGTTCTTGCTGGCGCGAATCAGAAACCAGGTTGGCTGTCCGGCAATATTAGAGGGGAAAAGATTCTTGCCGCTGACGGGAACGCCCATGCCAAATATGCTTTTTAGCAAAACACTATTCGCTGATTGCGAACCTGAGCCGTTCACCGTCGCTACATTAATACTGAAATCGTTTGTAACGCGCGCACGCGCGTCAAGTTCTCCCTGTTTTTCACCCAGGGCTGGATCGACTGTCGCCATCTGGCGGGGTTCCCTTCCGAAGAATTCTAGAAAGAGTCTATCTTTCGCTCGACTACGATTATAGTCTCCTGCGCGAAGTGGGCATTCCGCCTGCGCGCAAACTCAATTCTGCCTTCAGTCCCGCGAGACGAGACAACCGGTACCGAATTGGCATATGGAGTGCCGGCTTCCTACCAAGCGCACGTGCGCAGATTACGCAGTCGAAGGGGGTTCGAAGCGCCTACGGAAATAAAATCAATAATCTGCTTGACAAATAATACTGTGCATCATACAGTGTATTATGTACAGTGTATGAGGTACAGCATGACGGTTGCCGAGAACCTTTTTGAGAACCTTCGACTGGAACTTCGCCGCGGCTGCCTGACTCTTGCAGCTTTGGCTCAACTTCGCCAGGAGCACTACGGCTACACGCTGCGCAGGGCGCTGGCTGAACGCGGACTGGAGATTGACGAAAGCACGCTCTACCCGCTGCTGCGGCGCTTGGAGGCTCAGGGGTTGCTGACCAGCGAGTGGCGTGAGGAAGAGAAACGCAACAAGCGCTTTTATCGCCTCTCCAGCGACGGGGAGCAGATCTTTGGCCAGTTGCTCGATGAGTGGCAGGCCATCAACGCATCCATCCACAACATTCTGCAATGAGGCAAGGAAGACGCTATAGAACTTCTTGATCGTTACCTGCAAGCCGTAAAAAAACACCTGCCTTGGCAGCGGCAGGACGACATCATCGCCGAACTCCGAGCCAACCTGGAAGCGCAACTTGAGGAGAAAGAGGCCGAGTTGGGCCGTCCGCTCAAACCCGCCGAGGCCGAGGAGTGGCTGAAGCAAATCGGCCCTCCGATGCAGATGGCCGCTCGCTATCAGCCGCAGCAGTACCTGATCGGGCCGGCCCTCTTCCCATCGTATTTATTCGTGCTGCGCACAGTTTGCTTCTGGACCATGATCGCATACACGATTGGCAGCGTGGCGTTGCTTGCCACGGGAACCGTCAGCGGAAGTCGCGTGCTGGAAGCGGTACTGCATGCGCCAAGTTTCTTGTTGACGGTTGCCGCCTGGGTCACTCTCGGTTTTGCGACTATCGAGTTTGCCGCCACGCGCTGGCCCGAGAAGTTCCCGACGCTTGCCGGTTCCTTGAGTAACTGGACGCCGAGCACGCTGCCGCCGCTGGAGAAGGAGGCTGTTCACGGGAAGAAGCCGCGCAGCTTCGCTTCGGCAGTTGCCGAGGTGATCTTCGGCTTTCTCTTTCTGGTGTGGCTGTTGCTGATCCCCCAGCATCCGTATTTGCTGATGGGACCGGGCTCTCTCTACCTGCCTTATTCGCCCTTCCAATTTGCATCTGTCTGGGTTCCTGTCTTCTGGTGGGTGGTGGCGCTGAATGTGATGCAGCTCGTGTGGCGGTGTGTTGACCTGATTCGCGGAGCATGGCGCCTGCCGGGGCGCGCGCAACAGATAGTGATAAGCGTCTTCGGCCTGATTCCCCTTGGGATGCTGTTGGCGGTACGGGATCACGCATACTTCACACTCAAGAATGTGACTGATCAGGCACGCTATGGCGCTGCCCTTGACTCGATCAACCTTTCGATCAAGTGGGCTACGCTGGTGATCTGCGCCATCGTCATTCTGGAATTGGTTTGGGCGCTCGCGCGGATGAGTTTAAGGGCCTATCGCGGACGCGTGGAATTGATGCGGTAATCGCGTAGCCAATTCCGCTTCACGCCACCATTTCTAGGAGCTGGCCATAGTCTCGCTCAATTTTTCCGAGTCGCGACGCCATCGCAGCAGCAGTGTGAGAGCGATCACGATCAGAGCCAGCAAAAGGCCGATCCACAAGCCGTAGATGCCCCAGCGGAAGACGAAGCACAGAGTCAGCCCCAGCGGCAACCCCAGTACCCAGTAGCCCACCAGGTTAGCCAGCATGGGCGTTCTTGTCTCTCCCAGCCCGCGCAGCGCGCCCGTGCAGACGGTCTGAATGCCGTCAAAAATCTGGAAGGCCGCAGCCAGACCCAGCAGGCTGGGACCGACGGCCATCACCTGAGGGTCGCGGGTGTAGAGGGCGATCAGCGGTCCGGGCGCTACGAGGAATACGACTGCTGCAAGGAGCATGAATCCTGTGCCCAGGCCCAGGGCGAGCCATCCTGCGCGGCGCGCCCGCGCAGGGTCTCCCGCGCCCACAGCATGACCCACGCTGACCGCTGCTGCAGCCGAAACGCCGAGCGGAACCATGTAGGTGAGACTGGCGTAGTTGAGGGCAATCTGGTGAGTGGCCAGGGACACCGGCGTGAGCCACCCGGCAGAAAGCGTAGCCAGGTTCCATGCGCCAACTTCAAGCACAATTTGCCCAGCAGCAGGAACGCCCAGCTTTACCAGAAGCCGCAGCCTGGCCATGGCGGGCGCCGCCCAGTGATGGAAGAGCGGATGGCCCCGCTTGCGCTCATAGCGCCATGCAAATCCCATCAGCGCCAGAGCCATGAAGATGCGCGAGACGACCGTGGAAAGGGCTGAACCGTTCACGCCCAGGGCCGGCATTCCCCACTTGCCGTAGATGAGCACCCAGTTGCCGAACCAGTTGAGTAGGTTGGCCACAACATAGGTGACGGTAATTACACGCACGTCGCCTACGCCTTGCAGATAGCGGCGCGTTCCGGCGTAGAGAAGAAGCGGCAGCATGCCCCAGTTGAGAAGGCGCAGATAAGCGGCGGCTGGAGCGGCCACCTGCGACGTAATGCCGAAGTGCGCAAAACCGAAACTGGCCGCAAAGATCAGCAGCATCAGCGGCGGCGTGGCGATGCATGCCAGCCAGACACCCTGGGCCAGCCAGCGGTGACATTCGTCGTGATCCTTGCGCCCAGAGGCCTGCGACACCAGCGTGTCCAGCCCGAGCAGCAGGCCGATTCCGAATAGCGCTGGAGTGTAGAAGACGGCATTGCCCAGGGCCACTGCACCGATGGCCGCCGGCCCCAGCTTGCCCACCATGATGGTGTCCACGATGCCCATGGCCACCCAGCCCACCTCGCTCAACACCACCGGAACCGCCAGCGCCACCATCGCGCCCAGTTCCTGTCTCCACTTGGCTTTTACTCGCCCCATGATTCCAATCTAATTGCAAGCGCGGGGAGTTCGCTTGATGATGCGGCAAAGTTGCATTGGAAAGCTTATGCGCGGCAGAGGAACAAGGGAAGGCTGGGCAGGCGAGCGCGCAGCGCTACCACTGCGCCCAGTCGCCGAAGCCGAGAACCCATGCGGCCAGCAAGAGATTGCTGATGGCGTGCGCGGCAACTGCATCGCCCATGCGCCCTCGCCAGCGGAGCGCGGCCGCAAACGCCAAGCCTGCCAGAGTCCCGAGCAGCAGGTGTTGCCAATCCACCAGATTCTTCATGTGTTCCAGGCCGAAGACCACAGACGAAAGACAGATGGAGAGCAGCGTCAGGCTGGAAAAGGAGACAGCGTCAAACTCCCGGCTGATGAACCGGCGCGCCAGATAGCCGCGAAAGGCCAACTCTTCGGCGATGGGCACTGTAACCACGGCTGAGGCCACGCGAAAGGCAATCCAGGTCCAGCGGGCCGCGGGCGAAAGCGTCGCCAGCGCCTGCCCCAGCGGACTGGCCGCCGGCTGATGCTGAAACCAGGCAGGCGCCATCCACGCCAGAAAGACAGCCACGCCGGCAACCGGCCCAAACCAGCCAAAGCGCCAGTCCAGGCTTTTCAACTTAGGCCAGAAATAGCACAGGGCGATGGCCGCGGCAAAAAAACGCAAAGAATACAGCCACTCGAAGTTGCCGGACGCAGCTTTGGAGGCAAAAGCCGCGGCCAGAATGGCGAGAAACGGTACCAGGTACGCGCGGATTGCCGGAGACTCACCGCGATCTTCGCGCAACTGTGCCGATGCGCCGGGATGGGATTCCGTTCCGTCGCTCCTGGGCAGGCCGGTGGCGCAGGGCGCAGCGGGGGGAATTCTTCGCATCCACGAAAGTCTTTGGGTTGCCCGTGAAAATATCAGGGCGATGATAATGAATGAAATCCAGCCGGCCGCGGCGTGGAAGCCTGATCCAGCTTCCTCGGAACCGCCTGCATTCATGATGAGGATGAGAGCGCAAAGCCGTACGATGTTCAGCAGCCAGATGCATCCCAGCGCGCAGGGGATGAGCAGAAGAGCCTGTGGGAAGCGGTACTCTTTCCTGTAATACCAAAGCCAGATGGAAGTGAAGAGAAGGACAAGTCCAAGGCCTTCTACCCCTGAACAACCAGCTGCAATGGTGACCAGATAACGAGGAGTTCCGATGGTGAAAGAGGCCGGATCGATGACCATATTCGGAAGAAAAACGCTAAGAATCGCCCTCACTGTATATAAGGTTTCGGTTTGCATCATGCCGCTCTGAGCGGTGCTCGTCGCAGTCCACAGAAGTCTGATCGGGGTACCTAGTGGTGTCCGTCAAACAGATGGTCGTTTATTGAGTGAGGTTCGGGCGCGGGTTACCTTTTCGAGGATGTCTGAAGCTTTTGCGGTCCAGATGAAGGGTTTGGGGTTCTGGTTGTGGACGTCT